>Ga0126311_10000497_pt1 | contig 18315 bp, 20 predicted proteins | sample Plot61_FD_92539 | JGI IMG/M metagenome (GOLD analysis project Ga0126311, IMG submission 92539) | Serpentine soil microbial communities from UC McLaughlin Reserve, CA, USA - Plot61 | ecosystem: Environmental > Terrestrial > Soil > Grasslands | place: USA: UC McLaughlin Reserve, Lake County... | reverse complement strand
GTCTAAAGCGACATCGAAGGCTGAGGCGCGTAACCGACGTAACTGCTGGCGCGGTGCCCGCAGCGTCTCCCCAGACATCAGCCCGCGCCTCAACGCCTTCGTGTCGACTTCGATGAGGCGATCCAGAAGCGGGTTGTCTCTCAAAATTTCGGCTGAGCGGCGTTCGACGACCCACGAAATCTCGGCCTGTGGCTGTGCCGCGCGCAACGCGGCGAGGGCCGGCAAAGTGTGAACTATGTCTCCAATACTGCCCAGTTTTACGATGAGAATTCTCATCCGAATCTCAGGTGCCGCCGAAATACGAAAATTTGAGTTTCGCCTCGGCAATCTTTTGACCACCGCGAAACTTAGTTAATGTCCCTTCAAGGACTGGAATCGTGTCGTCAAGATCCCCGGCGGAATAGACGCCACCCTTGAGAAACTTTCCTGAAAAAGCATATGAGATGCCGCCAACCGTGACGGTGGTGAAGGTAAAGTTATCGCGCTTCACTGTGAGCGTTTTGAAGCGAATGTTTTTTCCGGATGTTAACTGAAAGCCCTGGACTGGAAGCTGTCGCGATCTCTTTGCGTTCAGATTTATGCCGCCAAACTCCGAAAAATTGGCCGGTGGGTCACCGAGGATCCAGAACGAACCGTCCGGATCGAAACGCGCCGTTTTGTTTTGCGCGAATGCCGGCATCGACGAGAAGACCAACAAGAAACCCAGAAATGGTTTCACGCAAAGGCGCAAAGCTGTCCACGAAGGCACAAAGAAGAAGGTGGTTGGTTTCTTTGTGGCTTTGGTTTTTACCTTTGTGCCTTTACGTGAAATGTTCTTATGCATTTGCGCCTCCGAGTCGGGCTATGATTGCGGAAGTTGAATGATCTTTTGGGTCGCCGACGATCGCCACTTGTCCGCCGTATGATCGTACCACGTCACGCTCGGGCACCGTCTCTGTCGTGTAATCCGTGCCTTTGGCGTGGACGTCGGGTTTCAGAGCAAGCAGGAGTTCTTCGACAGTTGGTTCGTTGAAGATCGTGACGTATGTGACGAGTTCGAGTGCGGCTACGATTTCGGCGCGTTCCGTCGCAGGCATGACGGGCCGGCCATCGCCTTTTTGAAGCGCGACCTGCTCGTCGGAGTTGATGCCGACGACGAGGACATCGCCGAGTTCTCTTGCGCCCGCGAGATAACGAACGTGTCCGACGTGAAGAACGTCAAAACAGCCGTTGGCTAAAACGATTCGCGCGCCCGATTCGCGTGCGGCGCTCACTCGTTTTATCAACTCCTCCCTAGACAGCACGTTTGACTGCACGCTCGAGTTCCTCCGCACTGACTGTCGCCGTGCCGCGTTTCATCACCACGACTCCGCCGGCATAGTTTGCGAGATGTGCCGCATCGGCAAACGAGGCCTGCGAAGCCAGCGCGAGCGTAAACGTAGCAATGACGGTATCGCCTGCACCTGTGACGTCGACCGGCTGTTGTGCGCCAACGGCGCGAATGTGAACCGGCGCTGCATCGCTTTCGACTAATGTCATGCCCTCGCCGCCACGCGTGACGAGCAACGCACGATGCCCGAGCCGGTGCTTCAAATCCGTTGCGGCCTGCTCTAACTGTTCGGTTGAAGTAATTGGTGCGCCGATGAGGTTCTCGACTTCCTCCTGGTTCGGCGTTGCAGCGGTGAACCCCGGATAGTCCGGAAGACGAAAGCGCGAGTCAACCAATACCGGCGCAGACGTGCTTCTTTGAATCAGGTCCGCCGCTCGGGCGTCAACCACGCCGTAGTTGTAATCAGAGATCACCACAGCGTTTGCCGCCGTAATCGCGGTTTGTAACTTGTCTAGAACCAAGGCGCGAACGTCATCGTCGTTGAGAGACGCGCCCTCGTAGTCGATCCTTATTACCTGTTGTTTGTTGGCGTGTGAGTGACCGGCAAGAATTCGAACCTTCGTGGTCGTTTCAATTTTGTCCGAAACGATCACTCCCTCGACATCTATGCCGGCTGCTTCGAGCTTGGCGCGGAGTTCGTTGCCTGCCTCATCGTCGCCAGTCACGGAAATCAGCGAGACGTTTGCGCCGAGCGCCACGAGATTCATGGCGCAATTGGCAGCGCCGCCCGGCACTGTTTCGGTGTGTTGATGTTTCAGGATGAAAACCGGAGCTTCGCGTGAGACGCGGCTGATCGACCCGTGTACAAAACGGTCGGCGATAGCGTCGCCGATGATCACGATCCTTTGATCGGGAAAACGACGGATTATTCCGATTAAGTGTTCCTGCATGAAACTATTGATGCGCGACGATCATCTTCACGGCTTCGAGCAAGTTCTCGCAGACGAGATCGGGCTGATGTTTCCACGAATCGCGTTGATATTCCCACTCGCCAATTCCGTAGCCACTTAAAACAAACGCCGATCGCAAACCCGCATTGCGCGCCAGCTCCACATCGCCATACCGATCGCCAATCATCCAACTGGCGCTGCGATCGATCTCAAACTCCTGCACCGCACGATCGATCAATCCCGTCTTCGGCTTGCGACAATCGCAGTCATACCGGTACGGCGGTGCCCCAACCGACGGATGATGGGCGCAGTAATAAATACCATCGAGCCGTGCCTCGTTCAGATCAACTTTCAGTTGTTCATGGACCTTGTTGATAACATCCTCTGAAAAATAACCACGCGCCACACCCGCCTGGTTCGTCACGAGGATCGCCAGCCAATCGTTGTTATTCAAAATTCTGATCGCTTCCGAAGAATACGGAAACAGTCGAAACCGCGACGGGTGATTAACGTAACCGACTTCCTCTGAAATTGTTCCATCACGATCGATGAAAACTGCTGGTCGCTTCATGTGCTGCTCACGCGACAGAGTCGCACAAACTCCTTACTGTTTTCACAAAACTGCCGCGCTTCAACAACGCATGCGATTGCTCCAATACTTCGTCAACTGTGATCGCGGTCATGCAGCGATGATCTATCGGACAATCACGCAGCATACACGGCGCGCAATCCGGCGGATGTCGCAGGATTACGGCCTCCGGCGCGAAAGGACGTGTTGTTAGTGGATTTGTTGGTCCAAAGATGACGATCGTCGGACGTCCGAGTGCGGCGCCGATATGGGCTGGACCGGTGTCATTAGTCACAATCAGATCTGCGCGGTCGAGTACTGCTGTGATCTGGTCGAGCGTAGTCTTGCCGGTGAGAACGACGGGCTGCTGTTGCATGCGGCGCGTCACGTCTTCGGAAACCTCTGTCTCATCTTTAGATCCGATAAGCAACACGCGTCGCTTACTCTCGATCAGTCGATCCGCCAGTGACGCGAATGCTTCCGCCGGCCATCGCTTTGCGCGGCTATTGATCGATCCCGGGCAGATAACGACGACCGAGTCGTCTTCGCTCACACCAACGGCACGCAGCAACTCGGCAGCCTGCGCTTTTCTCGCTTCGGAGATCTGTATGCTTGCGTCAGGTTCAGCTTCACAGACTGTGCTGCGGCCAAACAACATCTGCTCCAACGCTGTGATCACGTACAAGTAATAAAAGACTTCATGCCGCGACGAACGCCAGTCAGGCAACCCGAGCGGATGTGTAAGCAACGCTTGTCGCGATTCAGTGGCGTAACCGAGTCGCAGCGGCACGCCGGCAAGAAAGGGAATCAGCGCTGCCTCAAAAGCATTCTGAAACAACACTGCCAGATCAAACCGCCGTCGCTTCCACTCTCGCACCTGCGGTACAACAGAAAACGCGTTCTTCCGATCGTACACGAGTATCTCATCGATGAAATCGACATCGGAAAAGATTCCTTTTGTTCCGGGACGAATGACGAGCGTGATGTGGGCATCCGGCAGGACGCGCCTGAGTGCGCGCAGCGCCGGTATCGTCATTAGAGAGTCGCCGACCCAGTTCGTACCTCGCACGACCACTCGCTTGATACTCTCAGCCGGCACGTTGCTCATACTTCTACAGAATCGCTGATATCCCGGGATCGATCCCGATTTGCAGGCGCCATCCCAACTCGTCCTCGACGCGTTGCGTATCAGAGACATAACGCAATGGTACGGGCACCGGCATCGCCGGATCTTCCTGGATTACGGGCTCGATGTCGATCGCTGCTCCGATTCGTTTCAACAGATCACGTATGGTCACCGTGTTTAGTCGCCCGCCGCCGAGATTGTAGCGTCCAAACTGAACCTTCGAGTTGATAAATGAACGGCACGCGCGCGAGAAATCGTCGACGTACAGAATATCGCGCACCGGATCGATTCCGACGGGCAGCCGGATCGGCAGTCTATTCTTAACTGACTCAACGTAGTGCGTGATGATGCCCGGCGAGTTATCCTCCGTTGGTCGTGCGAAAACGGTTGACAGCCTGAAGATACACGCACGCAGATTTCGTGCGTGCCCGTAATACTCAACGTAGCGCTCACCCATCAACTTGGACCACTCAAACGCTGACTGGCCGCAGTACTCGGTGCTAGTCGTTTCGTCAACGTATTCCACGCCCTCGGCATGACTGCCGTAAACGTCTTTAGTCGACGCATAAATAAAGATCGCGCCGGGTTTCATATTACGAAGGACATTCGCGGTTCCAGTCGCGTTGGTGCGAAAGCATTCAGTCGCTCCTTCAGGACTCTTATCAAAATGCGCGGCGAGATGAATCACCACGTCATAGTCCGCCAGTCGCTCCACTGCCTGTTCGTCGCGAACGTCGAAACCTGAACGGCGCGAAAAGTCTTCCGCTCCAAAGAAATTTTGCACGAACGTGCCTAAGTATCCGCTGCCGCCAGTTACCAGAGTCCTCATGCCTCGATAGCCCTCTTCTCTGCGCGACCTCGCGCAAGAGCAGTCAGCCGTGCCAACGACTCCGCGTTGCCGATACCGATCAGCATGTCGCCGGCTTCAACCTTAGTGCCGCCATCAGGATTGAAAATGATCTCGCCGTTATCGCGCCGGATACTGACGACAACGATGTTAAGTTCGGATCGGATGATCGTCTCACTCAGTTTGCGACCGACCAGTGTTGAGATTGGATCAACTTCGAGTTGTTCGAATCCGAGTTCAAGATGGTTGGCGGTGACGGAGTCGAGAAAGTCGCCCACGGCAGGTTTGGTCAACGCCATTGCCATGCGGTGTCCGCCGATGATCGTGGGAGCAACGACACGATTTGCGCCCGCGCGGATCAGTTTGCTTTCGGCCTGCTCCTGAGCAGCTCTGGCGACGATGTGGATACTCGGATTCAAGTCACGAGCAGTCAAAACTACGTAAACGTTATCCGCATCATCAGGCAGACAACTCGCAAGACCGCGCGCGTGTTCCACGCCTGCCTCAACCAAACTCTCTTCGAGAGTCGCATCTCTCACGAGCACGGAGATGCCGGCGTCCATCAACGCTTCGACTTTCCTCTGATCACTCTCGATGACTACGAACACTGCATCCACGGCGCGCAGGCTCCGTATCAAATGTGATCCGACACGTCCGGCGCCGCAGATGATAAAATGGTCTCGCAGTTTGCTCATGTTTCGTGAATAGCCATACCTTGCAAAGAGTTCCGAGTGAACAATCGCTTGCACTACGCTGGTCAAAGAATAAAGCACGACGCCCACGCCCACCATCATGAATACGATCGCGAAGACGCGGCCGGGCGCTGTGCTCGGCGCCAGGTCGCCGAAGCCGACGGTTGTCACCGTTTGGACCGTGACGTAAAGACTGTCAAGTATAGACCAGCCTTCGACGAGGTGAAATACGACGGTTCCGAGCGCGATCGCGCCGAGGACCGCCATCAAAACGATGCGGATGCGAGCCCGACTGGGGAGAAGGAAACGCGGAAGGGGTGTTAGACTCATACCCGGGCGAGTGGCATCAAAGTCACCAGCGAGGGCAGCCACGTTAACTAATGCGGCTAACCCTGTCAAACTGAACGTCGACAGAACCGTAGACGGAATGTTACGTAATATCTGAGAGAATGCCAGTACGTTATCCACCAGCTCAGTATCCCCGTCAAAGTAATCGTAACCCACGCGTAGTCTCTTATGTGGAGCACGGCCCGGGCTTCTTTCGCCGGGTGCTGCGACGCCTATTTAGCGCAACGGTCATTATTCCGGTGGTGTTCATCGGCGCTATTGTGCTGGGGATTGTGATCTATTACTGGACTGTTTTCTCAGGACGCATTGACAACCTGCTGGCTGGTGACGTTTTCACGCGCACCGCCGGAATTTATGCCGCGCCGAAGCAACTGAGCGTCAACGAGTCGATCTCAGAGGCCGACGTGATCGCGTTCCTGAAGCGCGCGGGTTATGTCGAGAAGACTCAACAGGCCGACAACAGTCGTGGTCGTTATACAGTCAATGGAAACACGCTCGAGATCGAGCCGAGCAGTGGTTCGAGTGTCGATGGCGTAAAGCAGTTTCAAAACGTTCGCGTGCAGTTTTCCGGTTCGGGGAAGTCAATTACTTCACTGACGGATCTCGAGAATCGCGCCTCGCTGCAACGAACCTGGCTCGAGCCGGAGTTGATCAGTTCCGTAACGGGAACTGAACGTGCGAAACGAAAAGTCATCGGCTTCGGTGATCTGCCGCCGCACCTTGTGAAGGCGATCACGGTCACGGAAGACCGCTCCTTCTTCGAGCATTACGGCGTAAACATTAGAGGCATCGTGCGCGCGCTTGTGAGACGCGTCGATTCGGATCCCAACTCGCCGATCGCGCGCCAGGGTGGCTCCAGCATCACGCAACAGCTCGTCAAAAATCTTTTACTCTCACCGGAACAAACCTGGCGGCGCAAAGTCAGCGAAGCCTACATGTCGGTCATCCTCGAGACGCGTGTGCGTAAGGAGAAGATCTTCGAGCTCTACTGTAACCAGGTTTACATGGGCCAGCAGGCGGGTTTCTCGATCAACGGTTTCGGCGAGGCATCCAGTGCTTATTTCAATAAGGACGTGACGAACCTGACACTCTCGGAGTCGGCTTTTCTTGCCGGCTTGATTCGTAGTCCAAATCGCTACAATCCGTACACGAAGATCGACACCGCGACCGCGCGACGCAACCAGGTGCTCGACTCGATGGTCGAAGCCGGCGCCATTACCGCGGACGAAGCGAAGACTGCAAAAGCGACGCCGCTTCACGTTGTACCGTCACGCGGCCGCATCGACGTTTCCGATGCGCCTTACTTCGCTGATTACGTTCAGAACCAACTCGACAACCTGGTCGCCGGTAACGGCGCGGCTGAACACCTGCGTATCTACACCACGATCGACATAGATCTTCAGCGCGCTGCTTACGCCGCGTTGACGAAGCAGATGACTGCGCTCGACAAGATTCAGTCAAAGCGTTTCGAGCCGGGTACGTTGCAGGCAGCACTCGTCGCGATGAATGCGAAGACTGGTGAGATCGTGGCGATGATTGGTGGTCGTGATTATTCCAAGAGCCAGTTGAACCGTGCTACCGATGCGAATCGCCAACCTGGTTCAGTCTTCAAACCTTTCGTCTACGCGACGGCGCTGAACACTGCGTACGATCCGATTCCGCGAGTGATCACGCCGGCCACGACTTACATGGACGAACCGAAGACGTTCACTTTCGATAACCAGGAGTATTCACCGGGAAACTTTGGCGAGACTTACACTCACGCCCCCGTTACGTTGCGCGATGGGTTGGTCCACAGTCTCAACGTCGTCACGGTTGAAGTTGCGATGGAAGTGACGATTGGACGTGTGATGAATCTCGCGGCCAGAGCGGGACTGCCGAAACCGGCGCGCGCGTATCCCGCGATGGCGCTCGGCACCAGTGAAGCAACGCCGCTTCAGATCGCTTCGGCCTACACAGCTTTTGCGAATCTCGGCACGCGCACGAGTCCGATCGCAATCAATCGTATTACTACAGGCAATGGCGTCACGATAGCCGCGCCGGTTCCGGAAAGGAACGAGGTGCTCAAACCCGAAGTCGCTTACGTGATGACCTCGTTTATGAAAGACGTCATCAACCGCGGCACCGCGGCGAAGGTGCGTGCGCGTGGTTTGAAGATGCCTTTGGCCGGAAAGACGGGAACTTCTCGTGACGGATGGTTTGCGGGTTATACGCCCAATCTCGTTTGTGCGGTGTGGGTCGGTTTCGACGACGGTTCGCAACTCGGTCTGACTGGCGCGAACTCGGCGCTGCCGATCTGGGCTGACTTCATGCAGGCGGCATTGGACCAGCATCCCGAATGGCAAGGCGATTGGGAAATGCCGGCGGGCATCGAGCAGGAAGAGATCAATCCGAAGACTGGCGAGCCCAGTGCGACCGACGATGTTGAAAGGCGCGTCGAGTTTTTCATCAATGGCACTGATCCAAATCACGGTTCGGAGACGCCCGTTGAAGAGACGTCGCCGCCGGAACTTCCCGAGCCGTCACCGCCGATGGAACAGCTCAATCCGGAGCCGATAGCGACTCCGTCGCCGTCACCTTCGCCTCGCAGGGCGCCGCCGCTGCCCGGCGCCGGACTCGAAGGAACGATCACGCTCGATATCGATCCGACAACTGGACTCATCGCAGTGGAGAGTTGTCCTGTGATTCGCACCAGGACGTTTGTGTTGGGAACCGAGCCTAAGAAGTACTGCGGGCCTGAATATCACAGGCGCAAGACGATCGAGCCGGCGGCGGATCGGCCGCGAGTGGTCGGCACACCTCCGCGTTAAGCTTCAGATTTAGCGAGCGCTGAGTGGAGTGTTTCGAGGGCGAGTGCGGCGGCGTGATGTTTTCTCGAAGGCAGGCCGCCGATGGCGTGGAGTAAGTCGGCGCGTGTCAGGTTTTTTGCTTCTTCGATAGTCTTTCCGTTAATCAACTCCGTCAAAATTGATCCGCAAACAAGTGTCGGCGGGCAGCCGTACGCGAGGTATCTCACCGCTTCGATGCGATTGTCTTTGACGATGAGCGAGAGCCGGAGGCGATCGCCGCAAACGGGATTCTTTTCGTCGGCGATGGCGTTGGCATCAGGGAGTTCGCCCGCGTTGCGTGGATGTGCGAGATGATCTTTGAACTTGGAAGAATAGGCCACGGATTACACGGATTTTATACGGATAGGGGTGATAGCATTCGGAGCCTTTCAACGGCATGGGAGAGCAATGCGACTGTGTGATCAACGTCGGCTTCGGTATTGTCTTTCCCGAAACTAAAGCGAATCGAACCGCGCGCGAGTTCGTCGTCGACTCCGAGTGCGCGAATCACCGGCGACGGCTCGAGTGTGCCTGACGAGCACGCTGAGCCGGTTGAAACGGCGACGCCTTCGAGATCGAGACTGATCAGCAAGCCCTCGCCTTCGATGAATCGAAACGAGATGTTCGAGAGATGGTCGAGGCGCCGTTCGCGATCGCCGTTCATTACGACGTCGCTGATCTGTTTCTGCACCTGAGCTTCGAATCTATCGCGCAAAGCGCGATCGTGTTGCGAGCGTTGGACCAACTCTTCGCGTGCGAGTCTGGCGGCTTCACCAAACGCGATGATTCCAGGAACGTTCTCAGTGCCCGCGCGGCGTTCGCGCTCCTGATGTCCGCCGACGTTCTGTACGTGCAGTCTTACGCCGCGTCGAACGTAGAGTGCGCCGATACCTTTTGGTGCGTACAACTTGTGCCCCGACATCGTTAGCAGATCGCAACCAAGTTCGTCGACATTCAACGGCAAGCGTCCGGCAGCTTGAACGGCGTCGGTGTGCAGCCAGAGATGTTTGTGACCCGCGGTGCGTCTTTCGCGAACAAGTGAACCGATCTCGGTGATCGGTTGGATCGTTCCGATCTCGTTGTTCGCGAGCATGATCGTTATCAGGACTGTATCCGGCCGTAGCGCGTGGACAACGTCGTCCATCCTAACAATGCCGTTTTGATAGACCGGCAGACGCGTGACTTCCCAGCCGCGCTTCTCGAGTTCAGCGCAAACTCCGCTGACTGACGGATGCTCGATCGCGGATGTAATTACGTGTCGACCATAAGCGGCCGAAGATTCACACAGGCCGCGGATCGCGAGGTTGTTTGCTTCAGTGCCGCCTGAAGTGAAGACGATCTCGTTTTGTTTTGCACCGATCAGCGCCGCTACTTCACGCCGCGCCCGATCGATCGCCGCGCGCGCCTGTTGCCCAAAACTATGGACGCTCGACGCATTGCCAAACGTCTCCATCACCGCCCGGGCCATCGCGTTCGCGACGCGCGGATCGACGGGTGTCGTAGCGCTATGATCCAGGTAAACTCTGCGTTTCGTCATTGAAAGTCGCCAACTCAGACGCGAAATGTGGCATCTGAACCGCAGTTTGCCATAAAGAGGCACAAAAATCACAAAAGGAGTCTTCTTTGTGGCAAATATCGGTGATAGCATTCCTGCGCTACGAAGTTGGCTCTCCCAAGACTACGACCGAACCGGTTCGTAAATTCTTTAGAAGGACACGATATGAATTATTTCAAGCTTCCCCTGGTGGTTTTATTGAGCATCTGCGTTAGCGGCTTGCTGGCAATCGTTCCGGCGACGGCGCAGGGACAGACCACCGCACTCGAGCGTGGCTATCGCACGGGCTATTCAGACGGTTACACAGCCGGATTTAAAGACGTTAACGATCACACACAGCGTAATTATCAAAACAAAGAGGACTATCAGCGCGCGGATCGTTCTTTCAACGATGTTTGGGGACCAATCGAGGATTACCGCGACGGTTACCAACAGGGTTTTGAAGCTGGTTACACGGCGGGGTTCGATCGTCAGCAGTTCAATTCGTCGCTTCCCACAGGATTGCGCAGGCGCGGCACAGTTGCCGCTTCGGATAACACAAGCGCTCCCGCCCCGGTCAAGCCAGTTAACGATGACAACGAACCGCTGGCCAATGCGGATGCTACTGTGGCGCCGAACGGATCTTTAGCGATTCCGCGCAACACGATCCTCGCGCTCGAGTTGTTAACGCCAGTCTCAACTGACGCGAGCCAGCGCGGCGATCGAATCCAGGCAAAGGTTTTCGAGCCGGCGCAGTATGCGGGTTACATCGTCGACGGGCGAGTCGCGGCGGTTAAGCGACCGGGAAAAGTTAAAGGCGTTGCTGAGTTGCAGCTCGCGTTTGACCAGATTCGATCCAGCGATAATCGCACTGCACCGCTGCACGCTGAGTTGATTGAGATATCTCCGGTCGGCGGCGACTACGATCCGGCGATCGATACGGAAGGCGGCGTCAAAGGACGTGACTCCACGAAAGATGACGCGGCTAAAGTCGGTGCAGCTTCCGGTATCGGCGCGATCATCGGCGTTATCGCGGGCGGCGGCAAAGGTGCTGCGATTGGAGCCATCATTGGTGGTGGCGCCGGTGCGGCAGGTGTGATGACGCAGCGCGGCAAAGACATTCGACTCGAACACGGTCAGCACTTGAAGATTCGCACGTCAACTGACACGAACGCTCTGTGAAAACCGCGATTACTCTGCTCACAGATTTCGGTACGGCCGATTATTTTGTGGGCGCGGTTAAGGGCGCGATTCTGTCAGTCAATCCGCGGGCGGTGATCGTTGATATCACGCATGAGATCCCGCCCCAGGACATTGCAGCCGGCGCCTTTACGATACTGGCTGCTTACAAAACCTTTCCAGCAGGAACGATTCATGTGGCGGTCGTCGATCCGGGAGTCGGATCGACGCGCCGCCCTATTATTTTGAGCGCGAACGAGCAGTTCTTTGTTGGACCAGACAACGGACTCTTCACTTACATCTACGATCGAGAACCCGGGTCTCAAGTCTTCCACGTCACCGCCAAGAAGTACTTTCGCTCTGATCCAAGCTCGACCTTTCACGGCCGCGACATCTTCGCTCCAGTAGCGGCCGCGCTCTCGAATGGCGTGAACCCGCGTGAGCTTGGTCCAGGGATAAGCGATGCCGTACGTCTTCCTGTCTCGCTCGAACCGGAGGTACTGAAGAACGGTGACGTGCGCGCTCGAATCATCCACATCGATCGTTTCGGCAACTGTGTTACGAACCTCACACGCGACTTCGTGAAACCTGGTAGCAGTCTAGTCATCAACCACAAAACGATTCGACAGTTTCGCAACTTCTACGGCGAGAATTCAGACACTTCACCATTCGCCATCTGGGGCAGCGCCGGCTTCCTCGAAATCTCAGTGAACGGTGCCTCCGCCGCTGAAACTCTACGCGTCAACACAGGTGAGACGATTCTTCTCACGCAAAACGACCAGATACAAAGAAATCCATTTGACGACGAGTTCTCAATATGAGAACATCCTTCCACCCACATTTAGCCCTCACCGCACTGATGAATGTAATCAGCTTTAAACGTATTAGGGAGTTTACCTCGGTGTATCGAGATGCCGAGGCTGCCCTAAAAGCTTGGTATACGACACTAAAGAAAGCACAATGGCAGAATTTGACGGAAGTGAAGAAAGTTTATCCAACAGCAGATCTGGTTGCGAGGTATACAATATTCAACATCAAAGGAAACAAATACCGGTTGGTTACTAGAATCGTTTACCGGAGCCAGACGGTATTCATTGTCGCCATCATGACTCACGAAGAGTATGATCTCGGAAAATGGAAAGAGTAAATCCAGCCGTTCGCAAAATTGATCCTGTTCGATATCGAAGGTTGCTTTCACGCACCATGCCCGTGGTGATCGAAACTGAGGATGAGAATTTCCGCATGCTGGCGATCGTAGAGAAGTTAATGAAGAAAGGTGAGAATCTGTCAGCCGAAGAAGAGAAGCTTCTCAAACTGCTGGTCAAACTCATCGAGGATTTTGAGCAAAAATATTATCAACCTGAAGAGGCTGAGCCGTTGGAAGTTCTCCATCATTTGATGGAAGCTCGCGGCACAAAGCCGAGTCAACTCTGGGAAGTATTTGGCTCGAAGGGCATCGCATCTGAAGTTCTAAATGGCAAACGTGCCATCAGCAAGGCCCACGCGCGCTCTCTCGCCAACTATTTTCATGTACCCGCCGACTTATTTATCTGACGACCACAATAGACTCACTGCGCTTTTGCGGCCGCGTCCTTCGGGAGGGTGGAAGACATGTAGTAGCCCTGGCGGGAGCTGACCTGAAGTTTGCGGGTTTTGCCTTTCTCGTCCTTCGCGTTAACGCGGACCTCGAGGCTGTGCATGCGGCCGTCGTCGTTCTCGTCTTCGGCCAACGCGAAACCCAGACTGTAGCGTGCCGTTAAGTTTCCGATGATGCGCTGGAGACCGGCGCCATAGTCTTTCACACGGCCCACTTTGACTGCCTCGCCACCGGATCGCTGCGCCAGGTACTTCGCGCTGCCATACAAACTCAGCCCCATCCAACCGGCAATCGGTTTCCCAATCGGCATTAGAAACTTGAACAGTGTGCGCAACTCCACTGTGAGCGAGTTGAAGATGACGTTGTCGCGAATCAGGATCTGCTCGGTTGCGTCACGATCTTCGAAAAATATCGGCGCGATACCATCCGACACCCAGACAATCGAAGTCTGCGAGTTTGGTCGCAACTCAGCAGTCTTTCGGGACGCCTCTTTAACTGCCGCTGCCATATCGTAAACATCACCAAGCTCGATCGTGACGTTGCCGTCCTTATTAGTTCGCGTGACATTAACGGTTCCGTCACGCCGGGTCTTGCGCGTAATGACACCACCGTTGCGACCACGAATCGTTTCCGTCTCGATGATGTCGTCGGGTTTGCCTTCACCTTGCGCAGTGTCAACCTTTTTCACTTCCGATGGAGGCGCCCCTTCGTGCGACTCACACATCGCGGGCACACGCGCGAGTGCCGCCGCAAGCTTCGCACGATCGTTAGTGAACTCAGTTAACCAAAGCCGTTCCTCGTCTTCATTGACGTCCATCGCCATGATCGCGACTTCATCACCCGGAGGCAGTTTGGCGAGCTCGTCTTCCATAGCTTTCAGGATCTCGGTGCGTTTGAGAAAACGGCCGGCGCCGTCTTCGCGCAAGTCAAGAATCAGAACGAGCGCGAGTGGTTTGCGAGCCTGACCTTCGCGTGTGAAATAACTGATGTTGCGCGGCTTGCCATCGTCCAACACGGCGAAGTTTTCGGACGCCAGATTCGAAATCGGGAGATTGGTCTTCTTGTCTTTGACGAGCGCGTCAAGAAACACGACGCGAGTTTTGATCTTGATCGTGTCTTCAACTTCCTGCGCGTTGATCGAGAACGACGCAAAAACGATGATGAGTAGCAGAAAGCTTAAGCGGTATTTAGACATAACCTACTCCTGATCGATTATCGTTGCTTCTTCAGTGATGGACTTGCCGGTGCCTTCAGGATCTTTTAACAACAGCGCCAGGTTTTTTCCGGAGACAGTCACCTGGACCACTGTCGCGTCGCGTTCCGCGATATTGATTACCAGCACGTTGTATTTGTCGCCCGCATTTCTGAGATAGATGTAATTCTGTTCAGTATTTTTGGCCGAAAGTGTTTGAATCAACGGCATCCAGGTGTCGTTCAACGCTCCGTTCAGCGAAGCGCGAAACTTAGTAAAATCGCCTCCAAACGCCTGGTTCTCAAACACCGCCAGCTTGATGCTGCCGGCTTCGGCAATGCGCTTCGCTTCGCCGCCTTTAATGCGTGCGGCTGTCGTGGCGACTTTCATTCCGGCCTTAGCGAGAAAGGGAATGCTCTGATGCTTCACGCGGTAAAACTTTTCGATCATGTTTACAACTGAGTTGAAGTCGTCACCACTCGCGTTGACTGGCACGCACATCAGCAGTAGCGCGATCGCGATGAGACATTTTGTATTGATGTTCTTCATCGCAAACCTCACTGCTCGTTCTTCTTCGTTTTTTCGATACCCAGCTCGGGAACGCCAAACTGCCCTTCAAGCGAGGCAAGCTTGTCGAGATCCACCGGCCCGACGATGTTGACGACAGTGAACTCCTTCAGATCCGAGTGCAGCACTGCGAGACCGCCGACCACGTCGCCGTTGAACAGCAGATACACCTCGAGATTTCCTTCCTTCTTACTTGTAACGTTGACCAGCCGCGTCCAGCCTGGACCACGAAGTTGCATCCGAATCGTCTCGAGGTCAGCCGCGCTGTATTGCCCCTCGGTATCAAACTCGAAACTCTTGACGTAGATCCCCTTCAACCCTTCGACGAGCTTTTTGACTTCTCGCTCATCGACATCTTTCTCGTTGAAAACTTTGGCGGCCATTTTCATCAAACGCTCATCGACACTGACGTCGACAGTCTGATTCGCTTTCGCCGCGAGATGATCGAGGCTGCTCAACTGAAGTCGTGAGTCCTGTGCCTGGACCACTACGGCCAAAGCAATAAGCAGCGACAGGATAAGATTGATTCGAAAGAGTGCTTTCATAACTCGCTCCATTCATCCAACTCTGTGTTGGTTCTTGATCTGATTAGCAGGCGTTGTGTTCTGAGGCTTTCGATGGACAAGGCTCAACTTCTCAGTAGTCAGCCGTAAGGCCATCATTAATTGCTGTTTAGCTAGTAGTGCTTCTTCTCGTTCGCGTGTCGATAAAGCTGTCGGTACTGACCGGTGGCGATGTTTATGGTTCACCGCGATCACTTCCGGCGACGGGGCAACAATCTTCGGAATGATCTGTTCAGGCTTTTTCTCCTCGACTGATGACGGCGTGGAAATAGCTTTGGCTTCGCGTGGCTGCGGCGCCGTCTGATTTCGAACTTGAAGCCAAACACCTGCCGCAAACAACGCCAACAGCAGCGACGCGGCGATAGCGAGCAGCGGAAAGTAACTTCGTCGCCGCGACACCGGAAGCTCGAGCGGCCAGGGCTGGTAACGCAGCGTCCCGAGAATTTCTTCCAGTTTCTGTATCTCAGGATCCGGCTGCCCAGTCTTGTCCCACAAATAATCGTCTTTCATAAGCCCTCCATAAATCCGAGCTTTTCTCGCAATTGCTTCATGCCGCGGTGCAGGTTCACTCGTACGGAAGCCGCCGTGAGCCCGGTGCGCGCCGCGATCTCCGGACCAGTCATTCCTTCAACCAATCGCAAAACGAGTGTTTCGCGATACGCTTCGGGCAAACTGCGTATCAACTCCAGAATCTCCGCGGCTCTCGAATCGTGCGCCTCGCTGCCGCGCAACTCGTCGTTAATCTCCACCATCTCCCGCGAGCGCCGGTGAAAATCCACCGCCCGGTTGCGCGCGATCATCGCGATCCACGGTCCGAACGCTGCGCTGTCACGCAACGTATGAAGCTTTTTGTACGCGTGCAGAAAGATGTCCTGCACGAGGTCGTCAACTTCGGCCCGCGGCACACGCGCCAGCAGAATCCCGTGCACGAGCGGCGCGTAAAGATCGTAGAGCCGTGCGAAACAATCCCGGTCGCCGTCCAAAACCCCTCTAACCAACACCACCTCGACCGCTTGTTCTTGCGGTTGCTCAGCGGCGTGTGCCTCGGGGGTCATTAGTAGCATGTCGGCGGTGGCGTACATCGTGTGTCTCAACCGGGCGATAAACCCTTGTCTCAGGACACCGATTAAGACGGGAGAGAGGTAAAGACTGTTAACAACAGCGGCCGGTGTTTACGCGTGATCGTCAGCAGGACGAATGCTTAGTACGGACGGATGCGTGACCGGGTTTTCTTCGGAAGTCAATTTCTTCAACTCAGTGTCGGCTGAAACCGGCGACTTTAGCCAGATAACAATCGTGGCAAGTGCGAGGGCAATCGTGCCCGCAATTCCGCCTTCAATACCGTAACTGCCTCCAGTCAACCAATGTGGACCGGTATCGCTCGCTTTCAGTAGCGGATGAGAAGCGACATCCAAGCCGCTGACGGGTAAGCCAAAGAACCAGCCCAAAGCCCAGTTCCAACTCCAATGAAGACCCAACGGCAGCCAGAGACTGCGCGTGCGTAAGTAAGCCACTGCGAACCAAAGACCGGCGAGAGCCGTGTTGGCTAAAGTAAATCCGGGAACTACATTCGGATTGGTGAGATGTGCGACTCCGAATAACGCCAGCGTTAATACGACACCCAGCCATGCGAGCCCCGCGCGCGCCAGCGTCTGCAACGCGTAGCCACGGAACATCGCTTCTTCTGCAAATGCAGCAACAACCAAAAGCACGCCAGATCCGATCATTGACCTGACAACCGATGTCCAGTCGACGTCGTTGAGCGAAAAACTGAGTCCATGTCCGATCAGTGCTATCACGACAGCGAGCGCCAGTGCAGCGAAGCCAATAACGGATCCGATGCAAAAATCTCTGAACCAGCCTTTATGAAAACTCGCTCCCAGAGATCGCCAGGGCAGTTCTTCCAGAAAGTATGCACACAGATAACCGACGGCCAGGGCCAGGACCAAATATCCACCTCTGGAAGCTAGTTCCAGTAAAAACTCAGGATGAGGAATCGACCGGTAAGTCGAAACGAACCCGTAGAGAGCTCTGACGAATTGCTCCCATACGATGTAGAGGACGATCAAGACCAGCAGGTATATCGTAAGTCGCCAGCCGCTGCGTAGGCGGCCATAGGCGTTAAAGAAGGTCTCAGACATTGGGCCCGTGATTCTAACAGGAATCCGCGCAGTCCGTGTTCATCTGTGGCTGTATGCTAAACTTTCGAACGCATCCGCATGAGTGACAATCGCGATAATTTGAGCCCCGAACGCCGTGAGCGAATTCGACGCCGCCGGCGTATTTTGCTATGGATTCTTGGCGCGACGGTCCTGTTGTTGCTCGCGATCATCGTGTCGCAGCAATTGTGGCTTTGGACCGTGGTACGTCCCGAGACGCCTGCTGACGCGCTCATTCTCTACGCGCTCTCGACGCTCAACTTTGTCGCGTTCGTCGTCTTTCTCTTTATCTTCGTCCGCAACCTGCTCAAGTTGCGACGCGAACGCAAAGAGCGACAACTCGGTTCAAAAGTCAAGACTCGTCTGCTCGTCTATTTCATCTCGATCAGCTTTCTGCCGATCACGGCGATGGCAGTTTTTTCGTACCTGTTTCTCAACCGATCACTGGAGAAGTGGTTCAATCCGTTTCCGGACGAGATCGTGCAGCAGGCAACTGAAGTCAAACGTCTGACACTGGCAAGTCAGAACCAGACGCTGCGCGATACGGCTTCGTTGCTCGCGATGATGCTGGCACGACAAACGCCGGAAGAGCGTCAGGTGACTATGCAGCAGGTTGTCACCTCAGGTCAGCTCGTTCGCATTGAAATCGCCGGTGGACCAGCCCCAATGACTGGTCAGAATGCGAATTTATCTCAAGCAGACAAGGATCAACTGGAAAACCTCTTTAACAACGTGCGGGAGAGTCATGGCACAGAGATGAATCAGGTCGACGGAAAAAATTTTGACGCTCTTGCTGTGCCGTTGAACCTGTCAGAACTGCTGATCATCGCCCCACAGAAACATGCGTCGAACGATC
>Ga0126311_10000496_pt1 | contig 18318 bp, 10 predicted proteins | sample Plot61_FD_92539 | JGI IMG/M metagenome (GOLD analysis project Ga0126311, IMG submission 92539) | Serpentine soil microbial communities from UC McLaughlin Reserve, CA, USA - Plot61 | ecosystem: Environmental > Terrestrial > Soil > Grasslands | place: USA: UC McLaughlin Reserve, Lake County... | reverse complement strand
ATGATTTCGTAGAGTCGAACGAAAGAGAAGTTCGTGGCGAGCAATAAACCGCTGGCTGCAATCGCTACCAGCAACACCGTCGCGCCAACGTTACTGAGTCCACTCGCCAATCCCTGCGAGATCACAGCGCCAAGCAGTCCACCCGGTTGCACACTCGAATCAAACAACGGTCTCAAATGTGAGATCGAGAGCAACGCAGCGGTTGCGGCGACGAGCACAAGCAGTCCGACGATTCGCGTCCACGGATGATGAGTTGTCCTCGGATGAAAACGTCGCCATGCGGCTGCGAACAGCAAGAGCGGCAACAAGTAGGCAGCCAGGCCGATAAACTGAAGCGCAGTGGCGGCAACGTTCGCGCCGATCGACCCGGCCCAGTTTTGAGTTTGGGCCTGGCCGGCTGAGTTCCACGACGGATCGTTTGGATAGAACGCCGCCGAGATGAGGCAGAGCGCCAGCAGCAATCCGAGTGCGATGAAAAGAATCGCGAGTATCTCGTTGACGCGACCTGCGCGCGGGATGATCACGCGCGGTCTCTCTTCGATGTGTGCAGTAGTTGCCATAGAAACTCCAACGCAAACCGCCGGTGCTTACGCTGCTTTGCGAGCCAGCAGGTAAGCCTTGATGAAGTCGTCGATGTCGCCGCCGAGCACTGCCTCGACGTTACCTCGTTCCAGTTTAGTGCGAGTGTCTTTTACCAACTGATAGGGCGCGAGTACATAACTTCTGATTTGCGATCCGAATGAGATGTCGGCCTTGTTGGCTTCGAGCTCGGCGGTTTCAGCCCGCCGCCGTTCCAACTCGAGTTCATAAAGACGCGAGCGCAGCACCTGCATGGCAACTGCCCGGTTTTGGTGTTGTGAACGTTGATTCTGACAGGATACGACGATGTTTGTCGGGATGTGGGTAATCCGAACCGCAGAGTCGGTGGTGTTGATATGTTGACCACCGGCGCCGGTCGCGCGGTAAGTGTCGACGCGCAGGTCTTTGTCGTTGATCTCGACTTCAATGTCCTCGTCGATCTCCGGATAAACAAATAGTGAAGCAAACGACGTATGTCGTCTCGCTGCCTGGTCAAAAGGCGAGATGCGGACTAACCGGTGCACACCGGCTTCGGCGGTCAGCAGCCCGTAGGCGTATTCGCCTTCAACTCTGAACGTCACGCTCTTCAGTCCGGCTTCCTCGCCCGGTTGATACTCAAGCACTTCAGCTTTGAAGCCACGTTGCTCGGCCCACTTCAGATACATGCGCAGCAGCATCTCGGCCCAGTCCTGCGATTCGGTGCCGCCCGCGCCCGGATGAACAGTGCAAATAGCATTACGACGATCGTTGTCGCCGGCGAGTAGCATTTCAGTCTCGGCCTGGCTCAGGTCGTGTTCGAGTCGTTCGAGTAACGATTGCAGTTCTTTGATTGACGTCTCGTCTTCTTCCGCGAACTCAAAGAGCACTTCCGCGTCGGCGATCTGCGATTCGAAATGTTCCTGACGCTCGATTTTCTTTTCGACGCGACTGCGAACCTGCAACTGCTTCTGTGCGCCTTCCTGATCGTTCCAGAAATCGGGCGCTGATGCTTGTGCTTCGATCTTGTTCAACTCTTCGCGACGTGACGGGACATCAAAGAAACCTCCCGAGTTGTTCTACGCGCGCACGCAGGTCGTCGAAGGGAGTCCGCAGTTCCTGAATCGATAAAGTTTCCATCTCAAAGTCTCAATTGAATGATGGGCGGCGACCGAGGGCCGCCCCCAAAATAACGATCATCAACGCCGCGCAAATCTGTACGAAGAGATCGCCGTGATCGGTGTAAAAAGTGTCTCTCCCGTCCGATCGATCAACGGACCAGACTCTCACGTCGGCCTCAAACGACCTCGTCAAATCTTCAACAAGGCCGCGCGAGCTGATGTATGCCGTCAAGCCACTATTCGTAACACGCAGCACTGGACGGCCATTCTCAACTGCGCGAAAGATCGCGTTCGCGAGATGTTGTCGCATCACCGCAGTCGGGCCAAGATAACCGTCGTTCGATATATTAATCAGCACGCTCGCGCCGTCGTTCGTCAAGCGGCGCGCAATCCACGGATACTCCGACTCGATACAAATGAACACGCCCGCACGTCGACGACCGCCGAACGGCATCAGCGTGTAGTTCGTGCCCGGCGTGAACTCACCGACGAGTCCGGTTATCAAAGAAGCTCCCGGTAACCATTGTGGGAGCGGCACATATTCGCCAAACGGCATCAGGCGAATCTTATCATACTGCGAGATCATGCGGCCCTCTTCATTTATGAGCAGCGCGGAATTATATGCGCCGTTGGCAGGAGCGGGCTCGAGCGAGTTGAAGAGTAACGACGTGTGGTTCTGTCGCGTGAAGCCGGTGACGAACTCCTGGAACGTTTGATCCGATCCGTAAGTGAAGTTCATCGGCGACTCTGGCCAGATCACGAGTCGTGGTCCAGGATGGTCGCCGAGACGCTTGAGGGCATTCGTGCTCAATGACACGTGGCGTTCGCGTAACGCGTTCATTTCATCGACAGTCTTCACGATGGTCATGGGCACGTTTGGTTGCACGGCCACGACCTTGACGTCGTCTTCAACTGAATAGATGGGACGCACCATCGTCACGCGGTTGAGAGCATCGAACATCAAAAATGCGATGCCTAACGGTATCAACACCGCCGCCGCGATGGTCCAACGTGTTCGTCTTGTCACCAGCAGAGTGACTGCGGCGTTGACAGCGACGATGAAAAAACTGATCACGTAAACGCCACCCCACTTCGCCGGCTGGATCAGGACCGGCTGGTAGGCTTGCGAGTATCCGAGTGCGTTCCAAAGCTGTCCGGTCACGCCGAGCCGGACCCACTCGAGTGCAGTCCAGAAGATCGGCGCCAGCAAAAGGGCGAGGTAACCCCACTTGCGAATGACGAATGTGGTGAGTAAAGCGAAGAGACCGTGAAAGACGCCGATGACGAGCGCGCCGGGGATCAGTAATAAATAAGCCACGACGGTCGGAACGCCGCCGTAGTGAATCATCGAGTAAGTGAGCCAGTAACAGGTCGCATAGAAGAAGACGGAGCCTGTTGCCCAACCGAGGATGAAGGCTTTGAGCGGAGACGGGCGGCGAGCGATGACAACGAGCAGCGGAACGAGGGCGAACCACGCGAGGGGGTAAAGCTCGAAATTCGGGAACGATAAGATCAGTAGGAGTGTTGTAGCGCCCGCTGCGCCCCACTCCTCCCGAGAAACTACTTGCCGCATCGCCGTGAAGTTTATCAAAAAAATATTTTTGACCTTAGTGCATCAAGCTGATTGCGAGTGGTCAATTCGCTGTTTTTTGACTCAAAAAGACAGAAACCGTCACTGGGAAAGTGACAATTTTCGTCCCTCTGCGGTTCTCGGCGGCCCTTTCCGTCCTCTGCGTTAATGAACCTTTCTAACGCGGAGAACGCAAAGGCCGCCGAGATACGCAGAGAGAAAGCTTTTAAAAGCGGGAGAACCCAGTCATTTCTGACTGGGTCCACGTTTCGGGGGGAAGCACTGAAGGAACGCTCGGAAGGTAGCTGGCGCAGCGGCAGGCGGCGCTCAGGGGATGTTGGCGGCGGGGACTCGGTGACGGCTTCCGTCTGTTCCGTGTCGTGCCGGGTATCTACTGAGCACGCGCTGTGCCAGAAACCACGGCCTGTCACTAATTACCCATCGTGACTTGCCGTTGTAGAGCGATTGCTTCCTGATTATTCGGATCGATTTGGATCGCGCTCAGCGCATACTTCCTCGCCTCGCCGCGATCGCCTCGTTCCAGGAAAATTTTACCGAGTAGGATGTGCGCATCGATCAGTTTCGGATCCCAGAAGATCGCCGTCTTCAGCGCCGCTATCGCCGCTTCCTGATCGCTGCGACGAAGATTGATGCGGCCGCTCAACAGGTAAGCCTCCGCGTTGGTCGGCTCGATCATCACCACGCGGTGGAGCTCCGGCAGGGCCTCGTCATCGCGACCTGCCTGGTATAAATCACGCGCTTTTACTAACAAATCCTGCGTTGCCGAACTCGGCGAACCTATGTCAGCAGTCAGTTTCTTATCGCGATCAAGACCGAAGACCTCTTCGCGATTCAACACGTCGCGCATTCGCAGAGTTACGGCACTGGTCGTCTGCGACTTTTGCCACTCCGTTTCCCACTTCGCATACGCGGTTCGGAGGTAGCGGCGCGCCATATCGTCCGCGGCGGTCGCAGCTTCGGTTTTGCCGAGCTTTGCGAGCGACTTCGAGAAGAGGAAATACGCCTGGCCGTCCTGCTGATCGGAAGTGATCACAGGCCGGAAATGTTCGGCTGCTTCTGAGTATTTGCCCGCGAGAAAGAGTGCGTAACCGTAGTTGAAATGCACCATCGGATCTGACGGAGCAGACTTCGCAGCCTGCGTCAGAAAGTCAGTTCCCTGGACGAGCAACCGTGTGCGTTCCGCATCGTTCTTGTTTTCTCTTGCAGCTTGTACCGCGACCGCGCCGGCATTGTTGTAAACAGCAATCAGAGGTAAGTCACTCGAAAGCGGCACTACGGTCGCGAGCGCACGACCGTAATCGCCGAGCTTTGTGTAGCCGAGACTCGCGTAAAACGCGGCTTCCGCGTAATGCGGTTCTTTCTTTTGAATCTTTGAGAAATACTCGGTGGCGTCTTTCCAGTTACCCAGACTCATGTAACCGAGTCCCAGCTCGAACGCGGCTTGCGGATAGACAGCGCCGCCGAGCGCTTCGGCGTAGTAATGCAGCGCGTTCTTCAGATAGTTCGCGCGCACTTCATCGCGCAGCGGAAGTTGAACCGCCTTTACATAAGCCTCGAACGCCTTCTGCGGAATCTTCGTGGCTTCCTGAACGATCTGGTTCTGTGAATACGGCAGCGCCTTGTCGCGCTGATAAAGAATCTGATAAGCGAGACGGCCGTGGATGTCCTGCAACGTGGTCAGTGGACCACCGTAGTCAAACTGTCGCGTCGCCCAACCGCCGTCCATCACTTCGCCAAGCGTCCGGCCTTCATTGACTTTGATCACGCGCGAGGTCACTTGCACGTAAGCGTCGCGCGGTTGCTTGTCTGCATTGTTCTCAGATGTTGTTGGTGGTGTGACCGTGTAATTCCCGACAACGATCATCGTGGCTTTTGCCTGGCGCGCGAGTTTGATGGCAGTGGCGCGCGAGGGAATCACAGTCTCGGGCAAGCGGAGTTGATGGTACGCAAGCTCACGTTCGTCACTGGAGACGACGATCAGTCCGGGCTTGTTGAGGAGCTCCGCCAAAGCGTCGGCAAAGCTCTCTCCAACCCAGTTGTATTCAGCGCGATTGGAGGTGTTTTCAAAGGGCAGAACCATCACGACATCGGCGCTGGGATTCTGTGCCCGGGCCGGTGAAAACCCCGCAAAAACGGTAGTTAATAAAAGGATGAAGCTTAATTTAATACTCAAAACTTGCATGCCTTAACTGTAGCATGCTTACATCGAGTAAACCACCAGGAACTCGTCCTCGGAATGGTCGAGGTTTAAGCCGATTTCGGTGTCGCGTTTGGAGTCCCGGGCGAGCAGGTGTTCGACGCGTTCGTTAGCGACCGGACGCGAGAAGAGATAACCCTGACCATACTCACAACCGAGCATTTTCAGTTGCTGAAACTGCTCTTCAGTCTCGATTCCTTCGGCGATGACTTCCATGCCGAGGTTGCGCGCGAGGGTCGAGATGGTGCGGACAATCGCGTTGTCGTTGTCAGTCGTCAGACGCATCACGAATGAGCGATCGATCTTGAGATAGTTGAGTGGGAAACGGTGCAGGTAACTGAGTGACGAATAACCGGTTCCGAAGTCGTCGATGCTTAGCTGCACGCCGAGCGAACGCAGTTGCTTGAACATTTGCGCCGCTGCTTCCGCGTTCTCCATCACGACGCTCTCTGTGATCTCGAGTTTCAAACAGTGCGGATTCAGCTTGCTGGTTTCGAGCGCCTCCTTGATCCGTTGCAACAGGTCGGGTTGAGCCACCTGGCGCGCGGAAAGGTTCACGCTGAGACTCAGCGAACGATGACTGGGCGAATCGATCTGCCACTGACGCACCTGCGCACACGCTTCATTCAACACCCACTCCCCAATCGGAACTATCAAGCCAGTCTCTTCGGCCACGGGAATAAAGTCAGCCGGCGCTACCAGTCCACGGCGCGGATGGTTCCAGCGCACGAGCGCCTCGAAACCCGCGAGACGTCCGGTTTGCAGCGAAACGATCGGTTGATAGTAAACACAGAATTCCTTCTGCTCGATCGCCTGTCGCAAGTCGCTTTCGAGTTGCAGCCGCGACACCGCGCGCGCGTGCATGTCGTGGTCAAACAGTTCGTAACGCGCCTTACCATTTTCTTTCGCGCGATACATCGCAATGTCCGCGTCGCGCAAGATGTCATCCGCGCGATCGTAACCAGTCGAGCTCAGCGCGATGCCGATGCTCGCCGTCGCGAACGCGGAATTCTTATCGAGCACAAACGGCTGGCTCAGTTCCTCCTGAATTCTTTGCGCAACCCGCACTGCGTCAGTCGCGTCAGTCATGCCGCTTAAAAGAATCGCAAACTCATCGCCACCGAAGCGCGCGAGAGTGTCGATGGGACGCAAAGTGCGCTCGAGACGCTCGGCAAAAGCGACTAACAGCAGATCGCCATGTGTATGACCCAAACTATCGTTGATGTTCTTGAAACGATCGAGATCGAGGAAGAGCACGGCAAACATGTGATCGTTGCGGCGGTTCAAACTTTCGATCTCGGCCTTGAGCAATTCCGTGAACATGGCGCGATTCGGAAGTCCGGTCAGCGAATCGTGAAAGGTGGCGTGACGGAAGTGTTCTTTCGTTTCTTCGAGCACGCGGCTGATTCGTTCCTGCTCGGCGATGTAGTTGTTCAACTCCTGAACGTGTTTCTCTGCTTGTTCGGCACGTTGATGCTCGAGTTCAGCGCGCGCGCGTTCAGCTTCCTCGGCGTGGCGCGTTGAAGCTTTTACTTCGCGCATGTAACGGTCGTAGCTGAAGTAGACGATGACGAGGATCGGAATGCAGATCAGAAACGCCCAGAATCGAACTGTGCCAAGACTGCTTACAATGAATCCGGCTCCGGCAGCGCCCGCGAAGTAACTGATTGACATCCAAAGAAAGTTGCGCGTCCACATGTGCCAGAGCGATTCGCCGACCTTGAGCGCGCTTGCAATCGAGCCGAGTCCGGTGTGGACCAGATACTGAACCAGGCCCATCACGCAAAGGCTGATAATCGCGGGGGAGGCGCCCTTGTTTAAGAGGTTCGTAGTCGAACCAAAAACAAGTTTCAGGACTGTCGCCGTTGCCATTACTGAAACCGCGAGGGCGGCGCTGGCAAAGGCAACAGTCCTCACCTTGCGGCTGATCCTCACCGCTGAGCAGATACCGGCGAGCGTGCCAATCATCACGGCAGCCTCGCCGCCATAAAGCAAAAGCGCGATGAATACGAACGTGTCCTCGAGAGTGATGTTGGCACTTATCCTGGGAATGCGGATCGCGATTCGTGAGCCGAGCACCGCCGTGATAAGGATGAGGAGCAGAAAGTAACCATCAATGATGCCTACCTGAAGCTTGTAGGAGGCGTACAGCACACAGACGGCTCCGGCGGTCACCACCGTCCACATGTAAACGCTCATTGAATGTCGTAGAGTTTTCATCGCCGCACGTCTCTCTTTGGCCGGTTACTTCATCGCCGGTCCAGTGTCGCCAAGTGAACAGTCGCCCAGCACAAAACCATCGCCGAGTACAAAACCGTCACCAAGGACAAAGCCGTCACCTAAAACGAAAACTAAGAATCAGCTCCATAAAAGCGAGCACGGCCCTGGTGCTAGCCCTGTGCCAATGGAATTTTTGGTGATCTGCTGAGGAAAGTAGATGTTTCGGTGGGTTTGGTGAGAAGTCGATCAAATTCAAACTGACCAGAAAACCGTCAACGTGAAAGCCCTCGGTCTGAATGAAAAAGGGTTTCCATCAACGGCATCGATTGTTATACTCTCCTGCGCCCGACGGGGCATCTGAATCGTCCTTGCCAATCAAGCCTTTGAATCCGTATTTCCCGTCCAAGTAAGCCCAGGAGGATTAACCAAATGAAGACCCGATTTCTTGTTGTAGCCAGTGTGGTGTGTATTTGCGCCCTCATTGCCATGGGGCAATCGAAGAAACGTCCGTCCCCCTCACCGTCGCCGACGCCAGCTTCCTCGTGGAGCGACTACCAAGGAGTGAAATGGCAAAAAGGAAACTCAGTCGGGACTCTCGGCGACATCGCCCAGGTGAAGGTGCCGGAAGGCTTCGTCTTCGCCGGTGCAAACGACACGCGCCTCATCATGGAAGCGAATCAGAATCCGACCAATGGAAGAGAGCTGGGTTTTGTTGCTCCTGAAAATGACAACTGGTTCGCCGTGTTTGAGTTTGACGACGTCGGCTACGTCAAAGACGACGAAAAAGATTCTCTCGATGCAAACGCGCTGCTCGATTCGATCAAACAAGGTACTGAAGCAGGTAACAAAGAACGCCTGCGCCGCGGTTGGGCCACCATGACCATCGTCGGATGGGAGCAGCCGCCACACTACAACGAGCTCAGTCACAATCTTGAATGGGCAGTGAAAGCAACCAGCGAAGGCTTCCCGGTTGTAAATCACAACACGCGTATGCTCGGTCGCGGCGGTGTAATGGAAGTCACACTCGTGACCGATCCGACGGCACTTGCCGAAACGCTGCCGAAGTTCAAGACGATGCTTCAGGGATTCGAGTTCAAACAGGGCCACCGCTATGCTGAGTTTCGCGCGGGCGATAAGGCCGCTGCATACGGACTCACGGGCTTGATTGTTGGCGGCGGCGCGGCCGCACTCGTAAAGACCGGAGCGTTCAAGTGGTTGTGGAAAGCGATCGTCGGAGCAGCCATTGGTGTTTCAGCGCTCGTCAAGAAACTCTTTTCACGTAATCGTACGGCGTAACGGCAGGTATGACTGAAGGCCAAACGCTGTTTCTCATCCTGATCCTGGTCTATCTTTCAGATTGCCTGATTTGGGTGAAGCGGGAGTCTGTCGTTTTTGTCTCGACGTGGGGTGGGCGTTGGCGTTTGACAGTGCCGCCGTCGTGGCTTGGAAACTCGAACGGCGGCATTCTCTTTTTAAATCCCCTGCCGCCGGCCGGACGAATCTTCCTGTCGCACTTGTTACCGATCTCGGTCTCGCCGTCAGGCATCTGTGCGTACAATCTCCAAACCCTCCCGTCAGAAGCCAGATCGCCCACACAAACCGGACAGTGCCTTCCATTCAATAAGATCAATAATGCGGCGACTGAAGGCGTGTACCTCGTTGTGAACAATGAAAAGTTTGCGAAGTGCGCTACGCCCGGGCAGGCGAAAACGTTGGCCCAACTGATCCGTGAGCTGGTCAAGGCGTCAACGTCTAAACGCGAGCGAATAGTGCGCACGTGGATGCAGAAGCAGTTTGCCGTTGACGACGCTGCTGGGCGGTTAGAGGAAGGGAAGACGATCATCGAACCGGTTCAGGAGTTGAGCTTGATCCTGTTTCTGTTTTTGTTTGTCTTCACGCCGATCATGATGACAATTTTTGATTTGATGTCGTCGATCATTCCGGTGGCGGTGGTGATGGTTATCCTGGCGGCGCTGACCGGCATCATGTTCTATCGAGCGCACAAGCGGCTCTTTCCGGCTGAAGGTTCAGAACGTTTCGAGAACTTGATCAAGATGATTCTGTGTCCGCCGGTTTCGATGCGGGCGGCTGACGTTCTCACGAGGAATCTGCTCGCTGATTACAGTCCGGTTGTGCTGGCGAGTTTGTCGGGCGAGCAACAGTTTGTACGCGCGTTCGTTCTCGACTTGCAGCATCCGCTCAAGCATGAAATTTCAGATGAGACTGCTGAGAAGACGATGCGTTGGGCTGTTGATGAGCAACTGAATATTTGTTTGGAGCAGCATTTGAAACCGGAGGATTTAAAAGCGCCGGCGGTGAGGGAAAGGGATTCGATCTCGTATTGTCCGCGTTGTCGCTGTCAGTATGTGGTGAGTGAGACTGATTGTCCTGACTGTCCCGGCGTGGCGTTAGTGGGTTTTCATTAAAACTCTGCGGCCCTCCGCGTTGAAATAGTTCTTTAACGCAGAGAACGCGGAGGGCCGCAGAGAAAACCCGGGATTAGTGATTCTTTTGCTGATTCAACAACTGCTCGAGCGTCGCGAGTCGTTGTTCCAACTGGTTGACCTGTTCGCGCAGTTGCTCGACTTCGGTGGTACGCTTGTCGAGTTCCTTAATCGCTGCGAGGCTTACGCCCGTCAGATCCTGAACACCAATTGATGTATTGCCGGTTCCGAGGCTGAAGGCCTTGAAGAAGTCTTCCGCCATTGGTCCCATGTGGCGCACGTTGCGTCCTTCCGTAATGTAGTTCCACGTGCTCACATCGATACCGCGCAGCCTCGACAGCACATCCGCACCACTCACGAGCGAGAAGTTCTCTTTCGTGTAACGGCTCGACGTGCAGTTGAAGACTCCTGAGCCGGCCGGCAAGTTACAACCAGTCGTGCCGGCAAGATTCGTGCGGAAACGGAAACCACCACTCGCGCGCGCTGCGAACTCGTTATTCGCGACGGCATTGAACGTTTGCGCCGTTGTCGTAGCCGATCCGTCACCCCAAACGAACGCGCCGCTGAATCCGTTGGTCGAAGCAAACTTACCAAGTGCAAACGAGTGGTCGCTGGTGGCGGTAACGTTGTAACCAATCGCCACGGCAGCAAGACCCTTGATGTTGAAGGTGTCTGGATCGCAAGTGCCATTGATTAGTGGACCACCCGAGATAGCTTTGTTACCGAAGGCCACGCCATACGTGTCGCACACGCGATTGCCCGCGCCTGCCGAAATGCCTGCTGCGCCTTTCACATGGTTACCACTGCCGAACACAATACTGCTGGTGCTGAGTGCCTTGTTCGTGTCGCCGAATGCGAGCGAGTAGAGGCCCTGCGCCGTCGAGTTGCTGCCACCGGCCCATGAAAAGAATCCGACGTTTGCGTCGTCCCATTCAGTGTCGGCGTAGCCGGAACGAAACGCGCCTTTGTAGCTGTGCCACGAGGTGCGATAGCCGGAACCCTGCATAGGCGGAACACCGATGCCGAGGTTGCCGCCGGCAACAAAGCTGCCGTTCTGAAAGACCTTGAAATCCGCAAAGCCGGTTGTTGGACCACAGCAAGTGCTTTGACCGCGCAGGTTGATCATCGCGGCAGTGCCGTTCGTGTCACCAACAGATAGTTGTTGAACGGCGGGCAGAAATCGCACCAGGTTCGCGTCGACGTAGTTCTTGTTGACAGCATCGCCGCCGTTTTGCGGGTTGCCGACGTTCGTGATCTGCGCGTTGTTAGCTGAGAGCCCGGCGCTAAAGACGTTGAAGCTGGACCATGTGTTGGCCGCAGCGAGTCGCGCGAGATTCAGCGACACGCGATTGTCGTTGATAGTTCCGACTGTTGCCGGATCGTTGACCGCGGTGATGATGTTTGTGCCGGACAGGTTGTTACCCGCCGCAGCGGCGTCTTTGTTGGGGGAAAGACTCTTCGCCGAGTTCAACACTGAGCCATCGTCAAACTGAATGCCGCCGCGAGCTTTGATCGTGCCTGCGACGTCGAGAGTAGTTTCAGGTGTTTTGGTGCCGATGCCGACGCGACCATCGGACGTCACGCGCATCTGTTCCTGCTCTTGATTCGAAAACACGTTGCCGGTACCGAAAGTCAAAGAGCCGCTGGTGCTGCTGACTTGTCCGTCAGTGCCGTCGTGGGTGTTAACGACGACTGCGCGTTCTTTTCCTTCGCGCAGGATCGAAATCGAATCGTCGCCTTCGGTCGTTTTTGACTTTTGATTGATTTCGTCGCGCTTGGGGCTCTGTAATTTAAGTTGCCCGCCTTGAAATGCCAGTTCTGCTACTCGTTGGGTCAATGTTCCTTTGAAGTCTTTAACAGTGACGATGACCCGATACGAACCGTCGATCAATGGTTGAGTAGCGTCTGACTGTTTCCAGTCAATCATGTTTCCCTGGCGCAGACCGGAATCAGAGACGATCTCGCCGGTTGCGGAAAAGATCTCCATGCGAATCTGAAGTGTCTCGGCATGCGCAATCATGCGGACGGCGCCCTCAGGCGTAATCGATCCGGTAACTGAACCCGGTTGTGTTTGTGCGTGAACGTTAGCGATGAATGAAGCGAGAAAGAGAATAGTGATAAGTGTAACGCGATTGATGTTCATTTGGTCCCTCCTTAGCTGTGCCGCTTATGGTTCGAATGTGTTATTCGATCCTTCTTCGCTTGCTAACGCGCTTTGGAGAGTTGAAAGCAGCCTACCCATTTGGGTAGCTACGAGTTTCAGGCTTGGTGGTGCTGCGGCTTCGCCGCCCGCTCACGCATCACGCCTTTCACGAATATTCGGCGCCTCACGCCTCGGCTTCGCCGCCCGATGTGAGGCAGGGCTCCGCCCTGCCGGAGAGAAAGAAAAGAAAAAACTGGGGCTATGCCCCCGGTTTGGGCTCTGCCCTCACCTTTTGCGCCTCCAGTGTATTAGGTCAGTATCCATCAGCAGTGGTTCATTCTCGCTCCGTCCACCTCGCCAAATGCGAGCACTGGACCAACGATAATCCTCAGCGCGTTCACTCAGCCCCGCCCGGACAGGATTCTGGTGGATATAGTTCACTTTCTCCATAAACATACCTTCACTAAAAATCGGAAGCACATTCCTTTCAGTCTGCCACAACGAATACTTGTGATTCCGATTCCGCTCCTGGTGTTCCAGCTTTGCAAGTGAACTGAAGCACTGTTTCTCTTTCAGATGATCGATGACGCGTCGCGCAGTAATTCCTTTGAGTACGCGAAGCACGTTCGACGTAGTTGAGTTGCGACTTGTGAGGAGGTGCATGTGGTCCCACATAATCACGTACGCAAACATGAGAATCCCGGCTGACTTACGCGCTTCATCAAGCGCAACACAGAGGAACTCTTTCATCCAGTCAGTGCGAAAGACTGGTAGTCGGTCTTTGGTAACAATAGTGATGTAGAGAACCGCAGTGTCGTGTGAGATAAGAAATCGATGAGCCATGAGGATGCTCCGTTATGTGAGGATTGGTAGAACTGATCGAGAAGCTACTGCTGTTTGATGTGAGTGTAAAGGGCAGAGCCCGAACCAGGGGCATAGCCCGATAATTTTCCCCTTCCTTCCGGCAGGGCAGAGCCCTGCCTCACATCGAGCGGCGAAGCCGAGGCGTGGAGCGCCGAATATTCGTGAGAGGAATGCTGCGTGAGCGGGCGGCGAAGCCGCAACGCAGCGCGTCAGTATTTCTAAAGGTATGTTGTTGCCGCGCGCGGTGAAGCGCCATCAACAAAAGTGTGCGAGGATTTCTGCAACGCGGGCGTCCGCAAGGTGTCAAATACATCAAGAGTAGCTGGGCGTCTGCGCTACGGCTTCGCCGCCCGATGTGAGGCAGGGCTTCGCCCTGCCGGAGCGATGAAACATTTCCGGAAAGCGATCCGTACAGTTACGCCAGCAAGTCAGCAGTAACCCAGAAGGAGAACATCGTGAAGTCTCGATTACTGTCCACTATCGCCGTACTCTGCCTGTGTTTCTCGTCTATTCCAGTGACGGCTGCTGATTGGCCGCAGTGGCGAGGGCCGGAGCGGAATGGTATCTCGCGAGAAACAGGACTGCTGAAACAATGGCCCACAGCAGGACCAAAACTCCTCTGGCAAGTTAACGATCTCGGCGACGGCTATTCGACACCCGCAGTCGTCGGCACGCGGATCTACCTAATGAGCAATCAGGGTATGGAGAACGAGTTTGTTCAAGCACGTTCGACACAGGATGGAAAAGTTATCTGGACCACGCGCGTCGGTAACGTCGGTAATCCGAATCAGGAGCCGTCTTATCCCAAAGCACGCTCCACTCCGACAGTCGATGGCGATCTGATCTACGCACTCGGATCCGACGGCGATCTCGCATGTCTCAACACGAAGGACGGCAAGATTCGCTGGCAGAAGAATATTCGTAAAGAGTTTGGCGGCACACCGGGCGACTGGGCCTACGCTGAATCACCACTCGTTGACGGCGATGTTGTTGTCGTCACTCCCGGTGGCGCAGATGTCACAATCGAAGCTATTAATAAAAAGACCGGCGCCACGATCTGGAAGTCCGCTGTTCCCGGCGGCGACGTGGCCGGATACGCGTCAGCGATTGCCGTTCAGGCAGGCGGTCGCAAGCAGTATGTGCAGTTTTTGAGCAAGGGCGTCGTCGGAGTTGACGCGAAGACCGGACAGTTTCTCTGGCGCTTCGCTGAGGCTGCGAAAGGTCCGGCACAAATGTGGACTCCGATCGCTACGGAAGAGTTTGTTTACGCCGGTGCAAATGGCGTCGGCGGCGGGCTCGTGCGTCTGAAAGCAAACGGCGCCGGCGTCGCGGCGGAGCAAGTGTACTTCGAACGCGGTTTGCCTAACGGCATTGGCGGCGCAGTGCTGGTTGATAACCATCTCTACGGCACCGAAGCCGGGCAAAAACTGCTCGCGATGGAATTTGCGACCGGTAAAGTTAAGTGGCAGGCTGAGAGCATCGGCTGGAGTTCAGTCGCTTACGCTGACGGGTTGCTTTACCTGCACGGCGTGAACGGCCAGGTAGCACTGGTCGAAGCGACTCCCGAAGCGTATCGCATCAAAGGTCGTTTCACTCCGCCCGCACAGCCTGAGCACAAGAAAGCGGGACCATTTCCGGAAGGTTCGTTTTCGTATCCGGTGATCGCGAATGGCCGCCTCTATATTCGCGACCTGAGCACTTTGTGGGTCTTCGATATCAAAGGCTGAATCCTCACCCTAAAAACGTTTGACTATTCTTCCGAACGGGAATAATCTCCAGCCCATCCCAACAAGTTTGCGGAACCTTGACAGCCCAGTATCGTGAGTACCACTGATCAACCAACTAGCTAAGGAGATCAGCCATGCGCCGCTTCACGTTGCTCCTATCAGTCATCTTCATCTTCATCGTTACGAACGTTGCCGCTGCCCAGGACAAGATCGACTATTGCGAGCCGTCTCCCGCAGTCAAAGAAGATCTGAAAGCGGTCGACAAGTTACTCGAGGAGGATTTGCCTTTTCAGGTGCGGCGCCAGCGGCAACTTGTGTCGTTGCAGGAGCTGGTGAAGAAACATCCCGGCGACTTCCACGTTCAGCGACGATATCTCGACGCTCGTATGAGCGGATTCTCTGTCGATCGCGATGCCATGATCGCTGAGTATCGCGCGCAGATGGAGAAGAACCCGAAGCCGGCAGCAGTCTATCTCTACACACGTTTGCTCTTCGGGCGGCGGACTAAAGAAGCAATCGAACTGACGACTAAACTGACTCAGGACTCTCCGGAGTTTCCGTGGCCCCATTTCCAGTTAGCGGAGATTTACAACTATCCCAACTTCCGTGATGCGGCAAAATCGAAAGAACACCTGAAGATATGGTCTGAGAAGTGTCCTGCAAACATGGCCGCCCTAGGTCTGATCACGCGGTTCGGAGACAAAGAGACGATGAGCAGCGTAGCGCAACGTCTGCGCGCGCGGCTCGAATCGTCCAGCAGCAATGATGACCTCGTCTATTGGGATCAACTGTGGACGCTCGAGTTCAAGTTAAGAACCGTGCCCGAGCATGCCAAACAGCGCGAGCTGATTGCCGAAGATGTGAAACGCATTCGCGCTCGGAACCTCAACACTCAGCAATGGTTTGACGCACTCAAAGCCGGTTACAAACAGGCCGGTGACAAAGAAGGTGAGCGTTGGACGATCGACGAACTCGTGCGATTGCTGCCGAAATCACCACTCGCACGCCGCACTATCCAGGGACGTTTTTTGGACGAACACCCGTATCCCAAAGGTGAAGCGACGGAAGAGCAGAAGCAGGCCTATTACCGTGCGGTGGTGGAAGTTACGAATGAATGGACCAAACGGTGGCCCGATGATGAGTACTCATGGTCCAATCGCGTTCGCGCGCTGATGCCTCTCAAGGGAGTTTCGAATGATGAGGTTGAAACTGCTTACAACGCCTACGCCAAAGCTCACGAGCTTGGCGGTGTGTTTTATTCGATCCCGCCGCTTGAAGTCAGCGTCGCTCGCTTCTATCTCAAACACAACTTTCACCTCGCAAAGATCCCCGACATGTTGCTGAAGAGCTTTGCGGAGACCGAACGAATTGACAAAAGCGGTGGTGCTTCAGATCTCTATCCGCGTCAGGGAGGTGACGAAGGCGGCAATCTAAAGTACATGCATCTGGATGGATGGTCGATTTTGGCCGAAGCGTATGCACGTCTCAAACAACCTGAGAAAGCCCAGGCAGTGTTGGCGCAACTCGCTGATCTTGCCGTGCCGAAGAAGCCTTCCGAGTCTGACTCGCAGAAGCGTTTTGCCGCATACGGCCAAACTGTTTACTGGCAAGCTGTTGGCAAAGTGGCCGAAATTGAGCAGCGTAAACTCGACGCCATGACGGCATACCAGACTGCGCTTTCGTTTCGACTCGGTCCGGCAGGTAAAGAAGATGAGGTGACTGGCAACACGCAACGTTTGTGGAAAGAGCTCGGCGGTACGGACCAGGGCTGGAAAGCTTATCTCGCGCGCAATGAAGCCTCGAGGAGCAAAGTCGCAACTGCCGAACCCGCAGCCTGGGACAGCAAGAACACGGCGCTACCGGAGTTTGACTTAACGGATCTCGAGGGTCGCAAGTGGACGCTTGCTAATCTGAAAGGCAAAGTGGCGTTCATTAATTTCTGGGCGACCTGGTGTGGACCATGTCGCGAGGAATTGCCTTACGTGCAGAAGCTGCGCGAGCAACTGAAAGATCGAAAGGACGTCGTTGTACTCACGCTCAACACTGACGAAGAGGTTGGCAAAGTTGAGCCGTTTATGAAAGAGAACAAGTTTACCTTCCCCGTGCTTTTGGGCCAAGCCTACGCCGACAGCCAGGGCATCAACAGCATCCCTCGGAACTGGATCGTCAGTCTCGATGGAAAAGTGATGCTTGAAGGGATCGGTTTCGGCGGCGAAGGCGACGAGTGGATCAAAAAGGCGACCCAGATGATTGAGAAGGTGAAGGGTTCGAATTAACGTTTTCGCGGGTAGCCTAAAGCCTTTAGGTTTGCAGTGATCTCGTCTAGGACGGTGGCGTCCTCGATGGTTGGTGGGATTCGGTAGTCAACACCGTCGGCGATCTTCTTGATTGTGCCGCGCACGATCTTGCCGGAACGAGTCTTGGGGAGGCGATTGACGACCGTTGCCACTTTGAACGAAGCCACTGGTCCAATCTTCTCTCGCACTAACCGGATCAATTCGACGACGATCTCTGCTTCAGGCCTTTCGACTCCCCGTTTCAGCACCACCAGTCCCAACGGGATTTCACCTTTCAATTCGTCGGCAACACCGAACACCGCGCATTCGGCAACGTCAGTGTGAGACGCAAGCACTTCCTCGAGTGCGCCCGTCGAGAGGCGATGGCCGGCGACGTTGATTATGTCGTCTGTGCGACTCATGATCCACAAGTAGCCATCTTCGTCTTTGTAACCGGCGTCGGCAGTCTTGTAATAACCGGCATACGACTCGAGATACGATTCGCGGTATGCGGCATCATTGTTCCAAAGCGTCGGCAGACACCCGGGAGGCAAGGGGAGCTTGATCACGATGTTGCCGATCTGATTCTCAGCTACAGGTGCACCTTCATCGTTCAGCACGTCTACCTCATACCCCGGCACCGCTTTGCCGCATGAGCCTGGTTTGATCGGAAGTAATTCCAGTCCGGCACAATTAGCTCCGATGGGCCAACCGGTTTCGGTCTGCCACCAATGATCGATGACGGGTACGCCGAGTTGTTTTTGTGCCCACGCCAATGTGTCCGGATCACAACGCTCACCGGCAAGGAACAACGTGCGGAATTTTGTGAGGTCGTATCGCTTGCGGTAATCGCCGGCATAGTCTTCACGTTTGATCGCGCGAAAGGCGGTGGGGGCGGTGAAGAACACACCGACCTCGTGTTGGGAAATCACACGCCAGAACGCACCGGGATCGGGTGTGCCGACAGGCTTGCCTTCGTAAAGGATGGTCGTGTTCCCATGTGCGAGTGGTCCATAAACAATGTACGAGTGCCCGACGGCCCAACCCAAATCCGAAGCAGCCCAAAAGACTTCGCCCGGCTCAACTCCGTAGATGTTTTTCATGCTCCACTTCAGCGCGACGAGGTGGCCGCCGTTGTCGCGCACGATGCCTTTCGGAATACCGGTCGTGCCTGACGTGT
>Ga0126311_10000495_pt1 | contig 18325 bp, 9 predicted proteins | sample Plot61_FD_92539 | JGI IMG/M metagenome (GOLD analysis project Ga0126311, IMG submission 92539) | Serpentine soil microbial communities from UC McLaughlin Reserve, CA, USA - Plot61 | ecosystem: Environmental > Terrestrial > Soil > Grasslands | place: USA: UC McLaughlin Reserve, Lake County... | reverse complement strand
TTTACAACTCAGTTTCATGTCAAAGAGCAAGGGGCAGCTAAACCAATTCATGGACGCAGCCGGCGTCAGGACGAAAGTGTGTCTAAAAAAGTTCTTGACATCCATCGTCGCTTCATAGATGTGTTCTCTGCGTTAAAAAGGCAGTTTCACGCAGAGAACGCGGAGGGCCGCTGAGGGCCGCTGAGATGTACCGATTGCGTTGCCATAGTTGTTGCGATTCAAGACAGAAGCCGGATAGTGCACTCATTTTCCCCAACACTATAAAAGGCACAAACAGTGCAGAGCATTCACCCAAAGGAGACTTTCGAGATGGCAAAATGCGAAGTGTGCGGCAACGACTATCATCTATCCTTTGAAGTCATCACCTCCGGTTCTCGTCACACCTTTGACAGTTTCGAATGCGCGATTCACAAGCTCGCGCCCGTTTGCGATCACTGCGGTTGCAAGATCGTCGGCCACGGCATGGAGGCCGAGGGGTCGTTCTATTGTTGCGCTAATTGCGCGCGGCAAGCCGGAGTTGGCGAAATGAAGGACCACGCGTAACCCGTTGCCATGCAAGCTGCCGCTCCTGCCGAAATAGCACCGCGAATCTCACACGACAACGTGCTCGTCGTCTTCGGCGGACTGTTGCTCGTGATGCTTCTGGCCGCACTCGACTCGACCATCGTCGCGACCGCGCTGCCGACGATCGTCAGCGAATTTGGCGGCCTGGCCCACATCTCGTGGGTAGTCACCGCCTACCTGCTCGCACAAACGATCGTCACACCAATCTACGGCAAGCTCGGCGATCTGTACGGACGCAAGCGCGTACTCCAGTTTGCGATCGTGATCTTCCTGGTCGGCTCGGCGCTGTGCGGTTTAAGTCAATCGATGAGCCACTTGATCATCTTTCGCGCGATCCAGGGCCTCGGCGGCGGCGGGCTCATGGTCACGACGCAGGCGGTGGTCGCCGACGTAGTGCCGGCACGCCAACGCGGACGTTACCAGGGCATCTTCGGCGCGGCTTTCGGAGTGGCATCGATTGCTGGTCCATTACTCGGCGGTTACTTCACCACACATTGGACGTGGCGTTGGATCTTCTACATCAACCTGCCGGTCGGAATCATCGCGCTGGTTGTTTTGGCGGCAACCCTGCCCGCGCAAAGTTCATACGCGCGCCACGCGATCGATTACCTCGGCGCCGGACTACTCGCGGTTTCGCTCGCCTCGATCGTGCTGGTCACCGATCTCGGTGGCACTGAAATCTCATTTTCGTCGCCGCTCATGATCGGACTGACAGTGATCGCGGTTGTTGGCGTGATTGCATTCATTCTGGTTGAACGCAGAGCGAGCGAGCCGGTCCTGCCGTTACGACTTTTCCGCACGCGGGATGTTTGGGTGACTTCAGTTATCGGCTTGATTATCGGTTTCGCGTTGCTGGGCTCGGTTACATATCTGCCGGTGTTTCTCCAGATTGTTAAGGGACTAAGCCCGACCGAATCAGGGTTGCGAATGGTGCCGCTCATGGGCGGGACTCTGCTGACGTCGATACTCTCCGGACAGCTCGCAAGTCGTACCGGTAAATACAAGCGGTTTCCCATAATCGGCACAGCAATAGTTACAGTCGCGTTGCTGTTGATTTCTCGAATGACAGTCGGCACGAGCACGCTCGCCGCGTCCTTTTATATGTTGCTGCTCGGACTCGGACTCGGGTTCGTCATGCAGGTGTTGATTATCGCGGTACAGAATGCAGTCGATTATCGCGATCTTGGCGTGGCTACTTCGAATGCGATCCTGTTTCGCTTCGTCGGCGGATCGCTGGGCACTGCGCTGCTCGGCGCAGTTCTCACGACACAACTGCACGTAAACCAACAACGTGTTGGAGACACAGAAGCGTTCGCCGCCTCGCTGGGAACCGTGTTTCTCGTCGCCGCATGCATTGCTTTCCTCGGATTCATCTTTGCGTTGTTACTGCCTGAACGCCCGTTACGCGAGACGATCGCCGCCGCCGCGGAAACTGACATCGGCGGTGAGATTGCGCAAACGTTCAACATGCCGACCGACACCGATTCACGCAAACAACTGTTGCGCGGGCTGTCTGTGCTCGCCGATCGAGACGTGCGGCGACGTTATATCGCGGCGATTGTGAATCGTGCGAAGGTTGATTTGAGTCCAACTGAGGCGTGGCTGCTGGTCCAAATCGAGCGCGAGCCACAGGTTGCTGTTCACGAGTTAGGACGAAAAGGAAAGTGTGACGCGAATAAGGTGAACGCAGCCACTACCGAACTTTTACGTAAGTCGTTGATTGAACCGGGCGCGGTTGCTAATGTGTACCAGCTAACAGGCGCGGGCTGTCAGACCTACAATCGGCTGGTGGCGGCGCGTCGCGAACACCTCGCGGAGTTATGGCCCGAGTGGTCGCCGAAGAAAAGAGAGGAAGTGGCTGAAATCCTGCGACGTCTCGCGCGTGAGTTGATCCCCGAAGCCGACGCTGCCTGAACCCGAACCTGATGAACACGTCAGACGTTCTTCGCCAACGACTTCACAATCAAAAACTGTCTTCATCAGAGATCGAGAACCCGGCTGATGTCGTGCGCTGGCTCGGCGCGGTGCAGGCGCAGGACTACGGCGCGGCGAAGTGGGCGCTGGCGTTGAGGATGTGCAATGCGACGCATCGACAGATTGAAGAGGCTTTCAACGAAGGGCGAATAATTCGCACGCACCTGTTGCGTCCCACGTGGCACTTCGTCGCGCCTGAGGACGTTCGCTGGCTGCTCGAATTGACCGCGCCGCAGGTCAATCGAAGGAGTGGTTCAGGCTATCGCATGTTTGAGCTCGACGACGCAGTCTTCAAACGATCCAACAAGATCCTGACTAAGGCATTGCGCGGCGGAAAACATCTGACTCGCACCGCTTTGAAAGCCGCGCTCAATAAATCAGGCGTGGCCGCTGATGATGGCGTGCGGCTCGCACATATAATGCTGCGCGCTGAGTTGGATGGGATTGTGTGCAGTGGACCACGAATAGGTAAACAGTTCACTTACGCGCTGCTCGAGGAGCGTGTGCCGCCGACTAAACCACTCAGCCGCGATGAAGCTTTGGCAAAACTCACGCACCGCTATTTCAGGAGTCATGGACCAGCGACGTTGCAGGACTTTATCTGGTGGTCAGGCCTCTCAACCGCCGACGCGAAACGCGGTGTCGAACTCGCAGGTGAAAAGGAAACACGGATTACACAGATTCCTAATCGGATCGAACATCCGTGTCATCTGTTGCCGGCTTTTGATGAATATTTCGTTGCCTACAAAGCTCGCGAGGGAGGTCTTGGCCCAACGATAATTATCAATGGCCAAACTGTCGGTACGTGGAAACGCGACACAGCGACGATTAACGTGAACCTCTCGAAAAACCTGAACAACTCCGAACAACGCGCAATCGCCAAAGCGACCGAGCGATACAAAGAATTTCTTACATCAACCAGGTGATCACCAGCCCGACTGATGCCGCAAAAATCGCAGCCGTCGTGATCCAGCCAAGAACGTTGAGCCAGAAAGTGTTTACCCGGCTGCCCATGATCCTGCGATTGTTCGTCATCAACATGATCAGCAACAGCAACGGCGGCGTCGAGAAGCCCTGGACCACACCTGAAAAGACGAGCGCCTTCATCGGATTAAACCCGAGAAAATTCATCATCATCGCAAGCAAAGTAAACACCGCGATCGCGCCATAAAATTTCTTCGCTTCCGCGGGTTTAGCGTGCAGACTGTGGTTCCAACCCACGACCTGACAAAGATCGTACGCGGCTCCAGTCGTCATCACCGGCACCGCCAGAAATCCCACGCCGATCACTCCGATAGCAAACAAAACAGCCGCGGCATCACCGGCCAACGGCCTGAGCGCTTCAGCAGCTTCGGCGGCAGTGTTGATTTCAGTCTGGCCGGTCTTGAAGAGCGTTGACGCAGTCGAGAGGATAATGAAGTACATGACGAGGTTGGAAAAGAACATGCCGGAAACGACGTCGACCCTTGTTTGTTTCAACTCTTTTTTCGTCGCACCCTGGCGTTGAAACAAGCGTCGCCGCCCCATCGCGATCTCTTCTTCAACTTCCTGATTCGACTGCCACGTGTAGAGATATGCCGAGAGCGTCGTGCCGATAACCGCCACCAGCAATGAGAGAAACTTCTCATCGAATCGTATCGTTGGAATCAGCGTGCCTTTAATCACCTCGAAAATGTCCGGCTTGGCTATGATGGCTGAAACTACGTAAGCGAGGAGCGTCAACGCGAGCCAGCGAAAGATCGTTCGAATCAATTCGTACGATCCCCAAACCTGCAGCGCGAAGATGGAAAGAGTGACCACGATGATGATCAACGGCACCGGCAATGGCACCAGCAACGCGATAGCAGCAGACATGCCGCCGATATCCGCGCCCGCTTCGATCGTGTTGCCGATGAGAATTCCGATGAGCGCCGGATAGAGAATCCAGCGCGAGTAGTGATCTTTGATGACGTGAAAGAGACCCTTGCCGGAAACCTGTCCCAACTTCGCCGCGAGGTAAACGACGGCGCACATCATCGGGAAGGTGACAGGTGCGGTCCAGAGGAAAGCAGGACCGAGGGAGGCTCCGGCACTCGCGTACGTGCCGATAGCTGACGGATCATCGTCTGCCGCGCCTGTGATCAATCCGAGACCAACAGTTCGCAGCATTTTTTGGCCGCGCCCCGGCGACCGTTGTTTCTGGTTCCCCCCTTGCTCGCTCACCCCGTGCTCAGTGTAATTCGTGGCTTACGTCTTCTCTATCCCAAATCGCTTACGAAATGTTGTCGTGATCGCATCACCACCAACTTCAACGAGCTTTCCGACGAGCGGATGCACGATCAGACCGACTACCGAGCCCGCCACGGACGGAAGGTTTTTGACAAACCAATTTCTGACAGACTCCATCGTCGTCACGTCCGGCTCTTTGGCAGTGACCGCCTCCTCCAACGCATCGACACGCGCGAGCGCTTTTTCTTTCTCGGCAGGCGGCGCCTCCTGCGCGATCTTGGTCTTCAACTCCTCGAACATCTGGCGCAACTGGGCCATCTCTTCTTCCGTCACCGGCGGCGCGCCGTGTACCTGGCTCTGGTCGATGTGATGACCAACTGCGACCTGACTGCGGTCGCTCACGTTGCCGATGGTTGCGCTGATTGAATCGCCTGACTTCTTCTCGTCGCTCATGACTTCTCCTGTTTATCGAATCACCTCGCCCTCGACAGTGACTGTTAGACTTTTGCTCTTCTTTTCGCCTTGCGGCGTGACGACCGTTAGAGTGTACTCCGTAGTTTTTGCAGGAGAAACAGTAACGCAGTTTCTGATCGAAGGCTGAACTCTGCCGGGTTGTGGCGTGATCGCCGCCGTGCCTTCACCGAGCGTGCTGTAACAAAGCTTGGCTTCCGAGCGCGGCTTGATCGGTCGTGCCGGGCCGGAGAATGAGATGATCCCGATCGGTAAAGGCTTCGGCGGCTCTGGCGGTGTGAACGTGATGGTCCTGGTATCAGTCTTTCCGTCCGCTCCGGTCGCAGTCAGCGTGTACGTTTGTTGATCGCGTGAAGGAATGTTTGGGCAGCCGTTCGTCAGATTGTTCAACTCACCGATGCCGGGTTCGATACGCGCACTGCGCGCGTTCTGCAGCGCGTAGCATAGTTGCGGACTCCCGAAGATACGGCGCTTGATTTCGAAACGCGTGATGCTGACCGAAGGCTTGGGTTGAGGAGTCGGGCTGTTCGTTGGTGTCGGTTGTGCTGTTGGTCGCGCCGTTGGTTTCGCTGTCGGCTGCTCAGTCGGTTGCGATGTCGGTTGTGTTGTTGGTTGCGCTGTTGGTTCTGTTGTTGGTTCGGTTGTTGGTTCGGTTGTTGGTTGCAGTGTCGACGTGGGTTGAGCCGTTGGCTGCGACGTTGGTTCCGCTGTCGGTTCAGACGTTGGTTGCGCTGTCGCTGATGGCGACGTAGTGATTACCGGGCTAACGCTGGGACTTGGGATCGGTGGTGCAATGACTGTCTCTGTGGACCTCACATAGAGCCATGACAAAAGGATTATGAGCGCAACCAAAGCTACCAGGGGAACGAAAACAAATTTCAGCCACCTTCTGGAAGACCCGGCTCCGGCATCAGTGGCGCTACGATCCGAGTCGTCGTCATTCGAGTCCGCCGGCAATGGTCCAAGCAGGATGTTGAGATTGTGACGCGTGACCTCGGCGCCGCTGGGATCGTTGAGTTCTCGGAACGCAAGAGCATCGCGTAAATTAGTTTCAGCGGCGTAACGATCTCCGAGCGCAAGGGCGCGTGTGCCGAGCTGATGCAACACCCACGCGCGTTCAGCCACGTCGCCCTGTGCTTTCGCCGCTAGCTCAATGCTGTCGAGCACGTTGGCCCACATGTCCCACTTGCCGGTGACGGTGAGAGCTTCTTCACTGGCGTGTCCGAGACGTCTGACGTTATCCCATTCCTGCGCATCGACAGCTTGCTTCAGCAGTAAGAGTATCGCCCCACCGGAAGCAGCGATGCGCGCGTGGTCGTTGCGATGTTGCTCGGTCCAGTTAATAAAATAATTGAGCGCGCGCGTAAACGGTGGAGTTTGATCGTCCGGGTTTACGTCAGGCGCGAGTGCGTATTGCTCTTCGTGTGATTGGACCAGACCACGTTGCTCAAGATCGTCGAGTGTCGATTGTGCGTTTTGTACGCCGACAACTGCGCCGACGTGTTCCGCAGCGACGCTCGTGCCCCTGAAAACCGCGAGTGCGGCAAGCACTTTCTTCTCATCGCCCGAGGACGGGCGCTTCTGTTCCCGTGCCTCATGAGCCGCGCGCACGACGCGTATTGGATTGCATCCAACCGATTCACACGTGGAGCGAACGCTGTTCTCTTCTTCGCTCGACAACGCGCGACCCAGTTCACTCTGAAACAAAAGCACCGCGTCGGCAGTGGGCAGTCCCGCAAGTGCCACCTCGGCTACGTCAGTCGAAAGATTGCGCGCTCTCGTTACTGCGATGAAAGTGCAGCTCGGAGCAATGTTCATCAGGTACTCGATCTGCTGCGCGTCAATCTCAATATCGTCAAGCAACACAAGGGCGTAGACTGATTGCAAATAGTGGCGCATCTCAGTCTCGTTGGGCTTGATCGGAAAGTCGCAGATGTAAAACGCGTCGAAGAGTGACTTGAGCAGATCGGGAGCGGACTGTTGATTGACCTGGAAATAGACCACGCCCGCCGGAAAGACATCGGCAAGCTGCGACTGATGAGCCAGGTGACGCAACAGACTCGTGCGTCCTATCCCCGGCTCACCAGTGCACTCGACTGACTGCTGCGACTTGAGCGCGTCGATGACGGCGGTGGTTTCTGTTTGGCGGTCGAGTAGTTTCGGAAAGACTTTCGGACGCAGTAGCACCGGCTGCGATCTCAGTCGCGGAGGCGGTGGCGCGTTGTTGAGGATGTTGACGACACCGCCTTCGACGCGGCCAATCTGAACGATGTAATTGCCGACCGCGACCTGGCTGCCGCCACTGACATCGCCGATGTGCGCCTCAATCTGCGCCATTTTGTGCCTTTATGTGGCTCAAAGCATCACGACTCCGATGCCGGCCCATTCGTCCGAGGCTTTCTCAACCGTTCGATACTGTCCCTTCAATTCATTCCACACACGCGACACGCAACAACGCGCGTAGGCATGCCAATCAGAGTCGACAATGTCGTGCAACGCGATCAGTCGTGGTTTCAAAGTCAACGCCACATCAAAATCGGCCCGGCAGCCTTTGTAACCATGATCGCCGTCGAGAAACACAGCCGTGTATTGAGGCGACAACTGCGCGCGCGCACTCGCCAGCGAGTCCGCTACGATCAATGTGATTTGCTGTCCAAAATGTTCCTCGACGTTGCGAAAAACCTCCGTCACGCCGGGATCGCTCTCGTGCTTAATCGTCGTGATCTCGATCTGCTTTTGATTTGCAAAGAACTGCCGCGCGAGATGCCACTCCAATGCACTGCCTTTGGAGCCAACAACAAGCAGCCGGTCCACATTTTCTTTCAACAACCAGTCGAGCAGCCACTCAAACTCCTCCGGCTTCTGCTCCATCAAATGCTTCGTATTGTCTTTGAAAGGACGCGGCGTCACCAGATCACGCGGTGGCGGAAACGATCTCACAGACGCTTGCCAGCGCTTCAACGCGGGCTCAGCGGTACGCCAGAACTCCGGATAGTACGGATGGTGCGAACGGCTTGGTCCAAGATCGTCTATGAAGACGCAGCCGGTCTCTTCCTTGCGAAAAACCGTTCCCGGCCACGTTTCCACGCCACCATAAAACTGCGGGATATTCTGATGGTCACGCGCAAACAGGTGCGAGTGCCTCATCCAAAAATAGGTGCCGCTGTAGTGCCAGTCCGCGAGATTGTGATGCGGATCGAAGCGGCCATAGCGTTTGAATGGGCCAGTCATCGCGTAACGCTGCAACTGCTCTCGTATCGTGAGCCAGTCATCGAGCACAACCTGATATTGCACCTCCGTCCAGCGACGAATCGGCAAAGGGATGTCAGGATCGTACTTGACGCCTTTCGCGTGTCCATAGAACGAGATCTCATTTACGTCCTGCGAAGCTATGCGCCGCAGCATTTCTCCGAAGTTGATTGCTTCGCCACGTTCATCGTTACGCGCAACGACGAATTCGAATCCGTGTCCCGCTACCACTTGCTGCACTTCATCCGGAGTGACCGATCTCTCGTCGTGAACGATGCTCATCACACGACGGCCATTGAACAAGTCGATGCGTTTGAGCAGTTCATCCATGTTCCATTTCCACATCGTGCCCTTGACGGGCCAAACGTGATAAAGCAGGTTCCGCTTCGGTGTCGCAGTGAAGGGCCAGAGCTGTGCACCTGGCTGCTTTGTTCCATTGCCGTTTGTGTGAATAACCGGTTTAACGGACGAGAGATCAACGAGACGAACGTTTCGCAGCTTTGTGCGACCGCCTTTAACACCGAGAAAGCAATAGCCTTGCCTGATATGTTCGTCAACGGTGTTTACGACTGACTCACCATTCACGTGCAGCTCAAAATTATTCTGACTGCGGCGCACCGTTACCGCTTGCCACGCGCCACGAGGAATTGAGATACGTTTGAAGACGTGGTTGTGCCTCGCTGTATACGCAGCTTCCGGATTTACAATTAAATGATACGAGTTTGTCTGTTGATTCCGTTGATCGACCTGATGAACTTTGGCGATAAAGCTGCTCTCATCATTGAGCCAGAGATCGAATGAAAGCTCAACGTCAGTGTAGGCGCGATTACTCGAGAGGCCGGTTTCAGAACCCGGTGCGCTGTCGTGCTGCTTGTTAAACTCAATCACACCCGCCGCATCGATCCTGGCCGCGTCGCCAATGTGCACCCAGTCACTAAGAGAGGCTTTGATTGTTGGTGATTCCTTTTCCCAGCCAAGGCACACTTGCAGGACTCTCGCGAGCCGATCGGCGTAAGTGTGTCCCTGCAAACGGGCTCGGTTCTTTTCCAACAACGTGCGTGTCGCGCTCTCGTTTCCCACCAACTTTTCCAAAGTAGTAAGCAGCGAACGCGAGTCAGTAAAAGTCGGAAGCTCCGGAAACACTTCGTTGATCTCCTCGCGTTCTTCCGACACGACGAGAGCGCCACATGCGAGCGCTTCGTAGATGCGCGGGTTCATCGAGCGCGCAGGAATACGACTGCCGTTGAAGTGATGAATATCGCGAAACACGTTGAGGACGACGCAGGTGTCCTGGTAAAGCGCCGTCGTCTTCTCAGGTGTAACTTTTGGTCCAATCGACAACTGCTGAACCGTTCTCGATTTCCATGGGCCACCGACAACGTACGAAAGCATGCCTGCCTTCGCCATTTCGTTCAGGTACTGATTGCGCGTTTCGTTGTAGCCGCCGATAAAACCGACCGCATTCGAGCGATTCGCGCCCGGATCGCAATGCCTGACCGGATCGAAACAAACGGGCAAATAGTGCGCGTTTGGATGTCGCGTCAACGTGTTGGGATCGTTAATGAAGACACTGTCGAACGTACTGGACCAGCGCGTGGTGTCGTCAACTTCGTATGGTTCGTCGACAAGCCACACCGCGGTTTTGTAGGAGTTGAACTTCCCTTTCCACTTTTCGGCGAAGCGCCGGCCATGGACCACGAAGATCAAGTCAGGTCGAAAACGCTCGATCCGCGCGCTCAGGTCCGGAGCGTCCCAGAGCGCGACTTCGTGTTGCAGTCCGAGTTGCTTCGCAGCGTTGCTCAAACCGGTTCCAAACACATCCCCACACGTGAGGAAGTTGTAGTTGACCATGAAGACTCTTGGAGAAGAGCGATCCGCGTTATCCGTGTAATCCGCGGTTAACTTAAACTCCGCTTGCGTGATCTTCGGAAACGCGGTGAGCCTGCTCTCGGAACTGAGGTTGTAGATCTCGACACCACGCGCACGGCCCGCGTCGTTAAGACGTCGATACTGCTGATCGATAAAAGTCAGTTGCGAGGCCAGCGAATGAACGCCGGTTGGACCAAAGAAGTGATCGTTAGTGAAATCAACTCCCAACAATCCTATGCGCCGCGCACCCATGTGAATCGCGAGGCACAGCGCAACGTAAGGCGAGTTCTGTGTGTAGTTGAGCGCGTGGAGGTTGGAAAAATCCGTGCCCCCCTGCGTCCCCAACGAGAACTTGACCACATTGTCTTTCGCTAACCCGAGATCGAGTTGCGTAAAGATGAATTTCGCCTGCGAACTCTGCACATAACGAAAGCGATTGCCCGCAAACTGGTGCGGCGGATTCACGACCACGAGATAATCAGGTTGAAACTTTCTCCCCACATCGTTCACACCAATGGTGACGAACTCCTCGGGATGCTCGAGTTGATTCAACGAGTAGCCACAACCGCAAACAAGGATGGTTCCACCCGCATGCACGTTCGAAAATGACGCCAGAGTATTCATAATTCTGAAACAGACGTTTGCAGGAAAAGACTTGCGGAGTTGCGAGGTTGGTCAGCAGAAATAAAGTTGGGCGAGACTCTTTGGGTCTCGCCCTTGGCATAGCGGGGAATTGAACCCCACAGTCAAACCAGCAGCTAAAGCACTTAAGAGCAACACGAACGCCCACGCTAGTGGAATCGCCGAACTGACCTCAACTTACCTCAACGCCAATCATCTGTCTCAACCGAAAGTTGTGCTACGCTGGACGCAACATACTCCTGCAATCTTCGCAAGTCAAGGTTTTATATTTTGCATTTTTGTGCCATTTTCCGACCACTTTTCTATGTTGGCGGCCCTGTTGGAACGTTCCTTTCTTCCTCCGCTCCGTTTGAAATTAACACCGTCTGTTGCCTGCTCGGCGCCACATTGAAATCCACCAGCCACAATTGATTGAACAACACGATGGGCTTCAACGGATGCATCCTGATGCCGACTGTGAAACTGTGCTGCCGGTTACCATCAGCACTCGCAAGATGATTTTTTGTAACTAACGCGCGGTCGCCAAGCTGCCCCCAAACACGTATGCCATCGATCTCAAATTTATCCGCCGTCGATGCGCGCGTTAACAAGGCGCGATTATTCTCGATCAGCAAACTGTCGCAGTTGCCGACAAAGATTGCGTGTCGATCCGTGTTAATCGACGCTGACGTCAGAGCAATCGAAAGCGTGTTGCCTGCGATCGTGATGCTCTTTGTAGCAAGATTACTCTTATCGCCTTTCTTGCTTTGGCCCACCTGGATGCCTTCCATCACGCCGTCGATTGTGTTGTTGAGAATACGCACTTCCTGCGTGCCTTCGCCGCCGACAGTGATCCCCTGCGAACCAACCACGGTGTCCTCCGCAAAGACCGTAGTCAGCAATGTATTGAACGGAGCAAACGGTGCTCGGAAGTTCTGTTCGAGGATCATGCGCTCCGCCAGGTGCTTGACGTGCCGCAAAAGAAAACGCGCATTCGTTATGTCTGTCCCGGGATTCTTGGCGAGCACATTCTTCCAAATCGCCTTCAACGTGTTGTGCGTCGTAAAGCTAACCGAGAAGTTGCCCGAAGTGACCGTGACGTTGTTCGTACCGCTTTTTGAAGAGCTGAGACGAGCCTCGCGAATCAGGAGACTGCGAATGTTGCCGAAGTGTTTACGATCTTCAAGGGAACGATTCGGATTCAAGCGCACCGACTTCTTCGTTGCGATCACGTTGTCTTCAACGTGAGTGCGCGCGACATTGACCATCAGCACACCACTCTGCTGCTGGCCGGGCTGCATGAAACAACGCTCGACACGCGCGCTGCCGGTGACGGCCTGATTCCTGACCGTGAGACACGTAGCGGCAGGCGAAGGCGCCGAGCCACACTTCAACCACACCGAATCAACATTGACAGCTATACAATCCAGGAAAGTCAGCGTGCCGTTGAGATCGCTGTTCACACCCGCGCCGGCAGCGTCAGCCTGAGCAGAAATATCGCGCACCATAACAGCCGTGCAGTTGAAAAAACTGAAAACGCGTTCGCCGTTCTCGACCTTGAAGCGGGATCCGAAACCAACACCACTGATCTTCAGGCTTCCCTTGTTCTTGACCTCGACGCCCTTCTTCAACTTGTAACGGCCGGCCTGAAAACAGATCTCCGCGTCGCCTCCCGGCGGGATCGAATCGAAGATCGCTTGCACGTCGTCACCAGGATGGACCACGAAGGTGCACTGACCGGCCTCGTTCCGTTTGCACAGGTTGTCGAGCGCTTCCTGAACGTTCTTTGCCTGGCCGAAGTCGCAGACGGTGTTGTCGAAACAGATGTCGACGGCGCAGATCTCAGTCAGTGATGGAAAAGGTTTGCGGCAGTCGGCAACGAAACTCAACACGCTGCCGGTTGATTGGACGAGGGCGAGACGGCAATAGTGATGCTTGATGCCTTGCGGCGACTCGGCTTTTGGACCACTACCGTCTTCGGGCCACTCGATCTCGCCCGTCGCGGTACGCGCTGGAATCAGCCAGTAATCGCCGGAGTGATAGTTCCCCGCCGCGAAGTTTACTTGAACGCCAGCTTCGAGTTCGATCCACGTAGAGAGGTTCGCGTTCAGACCGGCTGAAGTTGCACTTACACCGGCTTGATCCCAGCGTCGTAGTTTCAGACCTTTGCGATTCGCCAACGACGCGACCGTAGTCTTTAAAGTGATCTCATTTGGTCCTGGTCCAATCTGATCGATCTGGACGAGGGCATTTGGTTCGGCCTTCAACGTCGACTCGTCATCGACGATCTCGACCCACTGCCCGGCAGCGAAATTCAACACCTGGTCTTTACCGAGATCCGCGACTGTAAGAACCGCACCCGCAACGTTCGAGATTGTCGTTTGCACCGAGCCGTTGTCACGCGACCACTTGAACGTCGCGGTATTGCGTGGTCCACCAGTGTGAACTTCAACGCGATAAAGCTGATTCTCGAGCCGCGTATAACCGGTTTCGGGCGGCAACAGACACGCGTTGTCGTCGGGCGGTGGAGGTACTGTTCGCGCCTTGAGTTTACCGGTGCTCGCCGCCGTGGCCTGATCAAATTCCGGCAAAGGAGTCTTGCAGTCGATCGTGGGCGGTGGACTACTCGGCGGACTCGTCGTTCCTACTTCGAGCAGTCGCACCTGCCAAACGTTCTGCAAACGCGCCGCGGTATCCGGACCACCGAGTGCGACTTCACGAATCTCGTCGTTATCGAGTGCGGTGATCTCGCGTTTCCATGCATCGAGATAGACGAGGTATGTACCCGCCGGCACTTGCACCGCAGGCGGGCTCAACGTTCCGAATGGCGGGCCGGGAAGGTAAGGCTGTGTCGCGTAAGTCGAATCCTGGTCCAACTCACACAAAAAACCTTCCAGATAAAAACGGCCCTTGGAAATCGTCAGGTCATGGCCACCCGGGGCGATACCGATTTTGAAGCCGTCGTTCTTCTTCGGAACTCCTGCCTGCCCGATGACGTCAGTCGCCTCGGTCTCATCGCGATAGTGTTGAATGGATAATTGCTCGTTGTCATCCGCATCCAACTCAACGCGACCTTGCTGCTTGAGTACACCGCTGTAAAAGTTTTCGCGTTTAAAAGTTACGCGGCTGTAATCGCCTGGCATGGAAGATCCTCCAATCCGTACTCGCTATTCCAATTTCGCTCTTGGATAAGGTCAGTACCACCTGCGATAGCGGGTGGGTCACTGGCACGGTGCTGAACCCACCCGCTATCGCAGGTGGTACTGACCTCATCCAAGCCAAACGCTGACTTTGAAACAAGCCCACTAACTCGCATAAAAAATTCCCGCTTCGAGACCGAAGCGCAGGTATTCGTCCAGCGCCACGCGTAGATTCGCTTCGCGGCGCGGTTGATAAAGACTGTGAAATGCTCCCATTTCTGATTGGTCGTCGGCGCCGGTGGTGATCTCCACAGCGCAGGCGCGACTTAACTGGCAATAACCCGCATCGCCGTAGCGCAATGACGTGAACGCCGGACGCACACGCGCATCGTCGCCCGCCGTTGCGGGTTGGCAATGGAATAAACGAGGCAGTTGTGAACCACGCGGCACATATGAAAAACGCACGCAGCCCTGTTGCAGACGTTCCGCACGAACAAGATCAGACAAGAAGATCGTGTTCGACGCGTAGTTCATCACGCGCGTGTAGACCTCGCCGACGACTGTCGAGTTTTCAATCGTGAGTGAGGCGCCCGGATCGTCGTCCGCGAGGCCGGCGTACGCGATTTCTTTCGCGTCAGACGCGTCGATGATGCTATCAGTGATACGGATCTCGGCGCCTGAGTCAGAACGAATCTGCCCGACGATACATTTCTCAATCTCAACTTTTGTGTCAGCAGGCTCAACGATCAGCACTGGTCCAAGCGTATGAGCAGGCGCAGCGAGCGGCGGACTGCCGTCACCGATGACCGCCGGAACCTCACCGGGCACGAGCGTGCAGTGAATCAGCCGCAGCGTTTTCAGCCCGTTTGGATCGCCGTTCGAATCGAGAAGTGGAATACGCAATGGGCCGGCGATGACGAAGCCATTCAGCGTAACTTCCGCATCGCTGCTGCCGCTGATAATGATCTCGCCCGATGGTGTGTTGATGATCGACCTGCGACCGTCAGCCGCGCGCAGTTCAAGAACTCGCTTGCCGGACGCATCGAGATGAATCGCGGGCGCTTCGAAGAAGACGTCGTTGGAATCTACTTCGATAGTTCCACCGTCCACGCCCAACGCGTCAATCGCGTCCTGCAACGAGTCCGAAATTTTCAGATCGACGGTTTCGGAGATGAACGACTCGGCGCGATCGTATTCACCGCCACCCATCGGCGCGCTGAAGCCGTAGTGATAACTAACGCGCACGGTGGGCGCAGGCCCGGGCGGGCTGACGAGCGGAAATGCGATGCGCCCGAGCACTGGATCGATCGCGATCCGGCCCGCAGGCTGGTGTGCCCAGGTGATGTTGCCACTGCCGTCGTCAACGTCACTCAGATCGCAGATGCACACAAGCAACTCAGCGCCGGGCGGGCTTGTGTCCATCGCAGGCGCGTCATTCCCGTTAACGTTGACGACGAAACTCTTGCCCGCACCGTAATAAGTATCCAGATAACGATCTGCAATGCGGCGCTCGAGCGGCATCGGCACATTAACCGGTTCGGCGAGATGCGTGATCTCGTCCTCTGTTTGCGGATTGTTGTAGAGCTGAATGTCTTTTCCGAGCGCATCGAAGAGAAAACGCGTGTCGTCGACTCTGAACGCAGGTGCGCCTTTAACTGAATAGCTGCCCAATCGCCAGAGGAAAATCCCTACATTGGGAATGTTGTACTTGCCGCGGCGTGGCTCGATTCGTCTAACGTCCGCCGTGCGGGCGAGTTTGTCGAACGGTGTGTTGATAAACTCGAGTGACTTCGAATCACCAACATCCGTCAGCGAAACGTTCTCGAGACGAATGTGATTCATGTACTGCGTCGTCGCGAGCCGTTGAAAAAACTCGACCACGTTCGCGTCCCAGTCAGTGACGTCGCGCGCGAGTTGTTCGAGCACGGCCGCCGTGCCTTTGCGACGGCGATATCCCATCGTGTTCGCCACGAACGCGCGCTCGGTAAAACTGGCGCCCGGGAATGGCGAGATGTTGCGCGCGCCGACCAGTTCGCCGATATAGGGCACGGCCCACTCCGCGCACGTCTCAATGAAGAAGTCGTTGTAAAGCTGCTCGAGATTGTCAGCGAGGACGACCGACTGTTCCGCGATCACCGAAAGCAAAGCTTTCAATGGACCATGCCCGTCCCTCTGCTCCGCGAGTTCAATGTCGCGGAGCCGGTAAACAGACGGCATCAATGCGTATAGCTTTTCAGCGTCGAAACTCATTGAAACGTTCCCAGGTTAAGCGGCTGCGAATCGAGCGTCAGAATTTCAGCGGGTAAAACCTGTGTGCGAGTCGGCAAAGGCACTGCTGCCGCGATGTGCTGGTTGAGCGCGGACGACTCGTTCGAGCGATTAAGCGCGGTGATGTTCACCGCGGTCACACCAGTGACTTGCTGCAACACCGTAAACACTTCGCTCAGATGAACCGGTTGCCCAAACGAGCGATTCTGAAAAGAGAACTCATCGCGAAGTTTTTGTTCGGCATCAGCGAGTACCTTCTCAGGAATGTAGGCCGGATCGATCTTGAGCGACGCAGTCACACGAAACAGTCCTGACTGGTACGACTTCACCTGCAACGGCACGAGTTGATTGCCGGAACTGCCCATCGCGCTGACGAGATTCTTGTAGAGCTGACTGCTTTCGGCGACTTCAGCGCCGCCTGGACCAGCAACAGTGACGAACACGCCGCGCTTCTCACCGAACCACGTCCACGTCGCGAGTGCTTTATCGATACCGCTGAACGTGCGTGCGAAGTCTTCGTAATCCTGTAGCGAGACGATGCGACCGAGCGTCAGGACGGTTAACGGCGCATTGCGGCGCGCTTCTTCGAGTTGTTCGCGATCGGCGGCGCCACTCGCCGCGAGGGGATTGGTCACACCTTTGACTCCGAACGGGCGCGTCATCAGTTGTGTCAACTGATCGGCCTTGACGAGACCGCCGAGACCGATGCCTTTGCGATATTTCGCCTTTATGTTTTCGAGCCCGGTCGGCAGTCGTGCGCCGGTAACGCCGTTGCCGAAGATGACGGTGGTGTTGCCGTTGTCGTCGAGCTGAGTGGTGTAGATTCGTTCTTCTGGTCCATGTCCGAAGAAGTCGGGCACTTCGGTCCAGAGAACATCGTTTACACGCCCTTCGAGCGTTGAGGCAGCGCCGGTCGGAGTCGAAGCGCTGATGTACGTCAGCGGTGGTTGTTTGAGAGTGAACCGCTGGAACGCTTGTGTGGCATCGCCACCGCCGAGCGTTTCTGCAACTGTCTCGCCGTGAGTGGCTGTCGCAACGTTCGCGTTGATCGTCACTGTCTTGCGAACGTATGGATACGCGAGACTCTCGTTGAAAGTGACGACCGTAAAACCCGCTTCAACTTCCACTGTTTTCAGCGTGAGGGTTTCACTGCCGTAAACGCCGTGCAGGTTGTCTTTTTCACCTTTAAGAACGATTCGTTGGCCGTTCTTGAGTCCGAAGTATGGACTATCGAGCGTTACACCGTTCGCGAGCACGTTGTTTGGTCGCAATGGTGTTTCGATCGGCAGTTGGGACAACGGCAACGACTCGCTCTGCACGTAGACCGCAACGTCACGAAGGTCGCCGAGATCGCGCCTTGACCTGCGTCGTCTGTTTACGACGAGCTTTTGTTTTTTGCCTTTCCTGTCTTTGCGGCTAAATTCGATATCCTCCGGAAGGATGGTCCACCACGACTCCGCCAGTGTTAGCACAGTGCTTTTCGAGCTGATGCTGTAAGCAGTGCGCGGCGCGGTTGTCACGTCGACAACCTGGATCGTTTTGGCGAGCTTGCCTTTCCTGACGGTGATGTAACTGCCCGGCGTGATCGCTTCGTACGCGCGATCGAGAAAGATCAACTTCTCATCTTCCGACGGATCGAGAGACCACTCGGCCCAGTTTTCGGGATCGTCTGGAACGTTGCCTTTGTAGACCGGCTTCTTCGGCGCGTTGTAACCAAAGACCGCCGCCTTCTCGCGATAGACAAACGCCTGCGGCTGCGCGTTCTTCGTTTGTTCGGCAATCTCGTTCTTAATGTTTGTCGTGAGGGCGTTGGCATTCCAACCCTGTGTGGTGATCAGTGCCGCGAGATCTTCCTCTTTCCACTTTTCACCGAGAATCTGTTGCGTCACGTCTTTCGAAAGCGGCGTCTTCGGTGCAAACTCGTCAGCCTCGCCGCCGGGCAAACCGGTCGGACGTTGATA
>Ga0126311_10000494_pt1 | contig 18394 bp, 14 predicted proteins | sample Plot61_FD_92539 | JGI IMG/M metagenome (GOLD analysis project Ga0126311, IMG submission 92539) | Serpentine soil microbial communities from UC McLaughlin Reserve, CA, USA - Plot61 | ecosystem: Environmental > Terrestrial > Soil > Grasslands | place: USA: UC McLaughlin Reserve, Lake County... | reverse complement strand
GAACAGGTCAGACGCTTTGAAGTCGCAGGTAAGGTGAAGAAGTATGAACACTGGGAGATGATATCGCTCGTTCTCGACGATCATCAGGTTTGTCGTGGACTGATCGCGATGGACCTTCAGACGCTCGAACTCAAAGCTTTCCCTGCCGACGCCGTGATCATCGCGACCGGTGGTCCAGGTTTAATCTTCGGCAAGTCGACCAACTCGATGGTCTGCACCGGCAGTGCCGTGTCGGCGTGTTATCAACAGGGCGCGAGATACGCGAACGGCGAGTTTATCCAGGTTCATCCGACTTCAATTCCAGGCGAAGACAAGTTGCGACTGATGTCGGAGTCGGCGCGTGGCGAAGGCGGACGTGTTTGGGTGCCGCGCAACAAAGGTGACGTTCGTTCACCATCTTCGATTCCGGAAAAAGAGCGACTGTATTTCCTCGAAGAGAAGTATCCGGCGTACGGCAATCTCGTACCGCGCGACATCGCGACGCGCGAGATCTTCCAGGTGTGTCTCGAAGGCATGGGTATCGGTAGTCAGAACCAGGTTTACCTCGATCTGACGCACATTCCGGCTGAAACTCTCGATCGGAAGCTCGGCGCGATTCTCGAGATCTACGAGATGTTCGTGGGCGACGATCCGCGTCACGTGCCGATGCGCATCTTCCCTGGCGTCCACTATTCGATGGGCGGTCTCTGGGTTGACTTCAACCAGCGCACGAATATTCCCGGCCTGCTGGCTGCCGGCGAATGTGATTACTCAATTCACGGCGCGAATCGTTTAGGTGCGAACTCGCTCGTCAGTTGCGTCTTTGGCGGCTTCGTTGCGGCGCCCGCGGCGATCGAGTTTGCGAAGAATGTGCAACGCAATGGCGCGGACGGTTCGCGTATCTACGACCAGGAGTTGAAACTTCAGCAGGAGATCAACGACAAGCTGATCAAACAGAGTGGTAACGAGAATCAGTATGTGCTGCACCAGGAGATGGGCAAGTGGATGACTGACAACGTTACGGTGGTACGCTACAACGACCGGCTTAAATCGACTGACGAAAAGTTGCTCGAGTTGATGGATCGTTACAAACGAATCTCGATCAACGACTCGAATCTTTGGGCCACGATGGCGCTGCCGCACGCGCGCCATCTCGCAAACATGCTCGAGCTCGCGCGCGTGATCACGCTCGGCGCGCTGAATCGCAACGAGTCGCGCGGCGCGCATTTCAAACCCGAGTTTCCGGAACGCGACGACGAGAATTTCCTGAAGACGACAATCGCTGAGTATTCCGGCGAAGGCCCGGTGTTTTCGTACGAACCGGTCGATATTTCTTTAATCAAGCCGCGCAAACGCGACTACAGCAAAGGCAAGACGGAGACTGCAAAGGTCTAGCAGATTTATGTCAGCACATCCAAGAACCAAGACGCCGCCAAAAACAGTCGAGATCCACATTCGCCGTCGCGCCAATCCCGACTCGCCGCAGTACTGGGAGCAGTTCGAAATTCCTTATCGACCGAATCTCAACATCATCTCGTGCTTGATGGAGATTCAGAAGAACCCGGTAAACAAAGCGGGCGAACGGACCACGCCGCCGGTCTGGCACATGAACTGTTTGGAGCAGGTTTGCGGCATCTGCACGATGATCATCAACGGTCGCGCGCGCCAGTCATGCTCGGCGCTAATTGACAATCTCGACCAGCCGATCAAGCTCGAACCGATGTCGAAGTTTCCGAACATTCGCGATCTCATCGTCGATCGTACGCAGATGTTCGATCATTTGAAACGCGTTCATGCGTGGGTCGAGCTCGATGGCACATACGATCTTGGACCAGGACCGCGAATGGACCAGGACGACGTGCAGGAACGTTACGCTTACTCGCGTTGCATGACGTGTGGTTGTTGTCTCGAGGCGTGTCCGCAGTATGAGGGTGACAACTACATTGGGCCACAGGCGATCGCGCAGGTGCGTCTGTTCAACATGCACCCGTCAGGCGCGATGGATCGCTCGGCGCGACTCGATGGGATCATGCAGGGAGACGGAATTACAAACTGCGGCAACGCACAGAACTGCGTCAAGGCGTGTCCGATGAATATTCCCCTGACCCGTGCGATCTACGAGGAAAACCGCGAGACCGTGCTGCACGGGCTGCTCGGTTGGCTCAAGGGCTGAGAAGAAGTTTCCCGCAAAGGCACAAAGTTTCAGAAAAAGGCGCAAAGAAGAATTTCGCGTTCTTCTTTGCGCCTTTGCGTCTTCCTTTGTGACTTTGCGTGAAACTTCTTCTTATATCCCGAGCACGTCGACGAGCTCCTGCACTGCTGACGCGCTCTTCTGTAACGCGATTCGCTCTTCCGCAGTCAAGTTGATTTCGATGATCTGTTCCAACCCGCGCGCACCGAGTTTGCACGGCACACCGACGTAAAGCCCGTTAATGCCGTACTCTCCTTCAAGATACGCCGCACACGGAAGAATCTTCTTCTTGTCTTTCAGGATCGATTCAGTCATCTCAACTGCCGCTGCCGATGGCGCGTAGTAAGCCGATCCCGTTTTCAACAGACTCACGATCTCCGCGCCGCCGCCCGCGGTGCGCTTCACAATCGCGTCGATCTTATCCTTCGGCAAAAGCTCGGTGATCGGAATACCGGCGCACGTCGAGAAACGCGGCAATGGCACCATCGTGTCGCCGTGTCCACCCAACACAAACGCCGTCACATTTTCAACCGATACATCCAGCGCCTCCGCGAGGAAGCAGCGCATGCGAGCCGCGTCGAGCACGCCCGCCATTCCAATCACGCGATGCTTTGGAAAACCCGACCGCCTGAGCGCCACCTGGCACATCGCATCCAACGGGTTCGAAACAATGATCAGGATCGAGTTTGGCGAGCGTCTGACAACTTCATCCACGACCTTCGAAACGATGTCAGCATTTGTCTTTAACAGGTCGTCACGGCTCATGCCGGGCTTGCGCGCGAGTCCGGCAGTAATGATCACGACGTCAGAGTTGTCAGTCTCGTCGTACGTGTTGGAACCGATCAAACGCACGTCGAAACCCTCGATAGGTGCAGCTTCCGCCAAGTCCAGGCCTTTGCCTTGCGGCACTCCTTCCACGATATCGACGAGCACCACGTCGCCGAGTTCTTTTGCCGCAAGCCAGTGAGCCGCAGTGGCGCCGACGTTGCCTGCGCCCACAACCGTAATCTTCTTTCGCGCACCCATTTCGTTTAATTCCTTTGATTTAATTGTTGGATTTGAAACGGGCGAGTTTACAAGTGGGTTAGATGAGTGTCAAATCTACGTATGAGCGACGTCGATCTCGACAATCCGTTTCCCGATCCGGTGGAGATCGAGATCGCCGATGTATTTGATCTTCACACGATTCCGCCGCGCGATGTGAAAGCGGTCGTCGAGGAATACCTGCGACTGGCCCATGAAAAGGGATTCAAGTCAGTTAGGATTATTCACGGCAAAGGAATCGGAGTGCAGCGTGAAATGGTTCATTCGATCCTCGCCCGCACTTCTTTTGTATACGACTGGAGCGACGCTCCTCCGGATGCCGGCGGCTTAGGCGCTACGATCGCCCGATTAACTACTTGAGTCTTGCTGCCAGTTCTTTAGGCAAATACTTTCGCGAGACGTAATCAGTATCTTTCTCCATCAGGTGACACGACTGGCAATTTTCGAGTTTGCCGCGCTCTTGAACTGACTGACCGTTTCCGTCCACGACCATGTATTCCCAATCACCACTCTCCGGATTGTAACGAGGCTCACGCTTGATCATCACGGTCAGTAACTCGGGCGTTGTGCTCTTCGGAGTTGTAAGTTTTTCTTTCACGATGACGGAGCCTTGTGGGAAGTGTGGCGTCTTTTCTTCCATCATCGCATGCCGGCCAATCTCGTTTACGTAAACGGTAATGTATTTATCATGGTGCGGATCCGGAACAGGTTTCACAGTTGCTACCGCACAAAGCTGCGAGACTTGCGCCTGGACCATCTGAGGCTCAGGGTTAACGCGCGTCCAATGTTTGTACCCCGCAATCAACTTCTCGCCTGCTGCTTTAGTATCGTCAGGAACTGGCGCTGGTTCTGTGGAGCGAGAGCGTAACGTAACGGCTGCGCTCAGAAAGAGCACCAGACAAATCGCGGCAAGCAGTATCATTTTTCTGCTCATGATCGATCTCCACTGTATCAGATACTCACAGGTGTTTATTGTAGGGGCGGCACTCCGTGGCCGCCCGTCCTACGAGTATTGTAGGCTACGACGCGAGCGGCCACGGAGTGCCACCCCGACAAATTGCATCAACGGACTCAATTTTCCTCAGCTTCGCACACTATTTGTTGACTAGCCTTTTAATTTCGATTCTAATGACGGCCCATGATCGCTGAGCAGAAGAGATCGTTAATCATGCTGGTCCTGCTTGGCGCCAGTATCTTCATTTATCATCTGGGCCGTGGCATCCTCGACGCTCGCGGAGTTGAGCCCGCACCGGGCTTGGAGTTTCTTTATACGGCGATCTTTATATGCGGTGTCGTGTGGTGGTTGAGAGCTGAGATTCAAAGCTCCACCGTAACGCGACTTTATTGCGCGGGCCTTTTGGCTTACATAGCCTGGCCCATCATCATTCCCTACCACTTACTCAAAACACGTGGAGTCAGAGGTTTGCTTCCTTTACTCGCACTGATTGGAACCTTTATTTCCGCCCGGATACTCGCGACCGTCATTTATCTAGCCGTTTTCGGCTTTCCCTCAGACCGATAGCTCCGGCACGTGTTCGTCTTCATATTTCTCAATTAACACTCCAACGATTTCCATCAGCGAAGCGAGCGGGTGGGCCTGATCCTCGCCCACTTCATCAATCAGACCGTCAAGTATTGTGACAAGCCGCCGATACTCTTCCTCCGTGTGGGGCACGAATACTGCACCAGCTAAGGAGGACCAGGCATCCGCCGCCTTATTGACGTCCAGGTTTTGCATTGCTCATTCCTTCCACTTTCCTTCATCGTATTCGGAGTGCGTGAGCACAGCACGAATATAGATTTTCCGTCGATTATAATGAAGAGCCGCTATTAGCCGAACCTTATTTCCTGCAATATTGAAAACGGTTAGCCTACCGATATGATCGGCAGCGGGGAACATAGCTTTTAACTCCGCGAAATTCGAAAAATTATTGCGCTTCACTAAACCGTACCAGTGAGCGAGAGAGTTTTTGATTTCTGGATATTTCTGGGCAAACTCATTTAGACGCTTGCGTGTAATGACATGCACGTGAGGTATATTGTTCCTATTCGTGAGGTATCATTGAACACGCGATTATCTGTATCGACCTCGCGCGCACAACTCTTGTCTTCTTATCTTAACCGCTAAACAGGAACTCACCAATGCCAAAGATCTCTCCAGTCAAAACACTTTGTCACAAGATTACCTGGACCTTAGTAGTTGTTCTGTCGTGCGGGTTGACGTTGTCAGCACAGAGAGGAACTGCGGAACAACGAACAGCGACGTACTTCGAATCGATCCGAAAATCGCCGCCGAAGCAAATGGCCTTTCTGCTGAAGATGCCGAAAGGCGCCGATCTGCACAATCACCTGTCCGGCTCGATTTACGCCGAGCGTTACATCCAGTGGGCGGCGGAAAAAGGATTATGCATTAACACCCGCACGATGACGCTGTCCGTCCCGGCATCGCCATCCAAGTGCGACTCTGAACAAACACCGGCCACCACAGCGCTGACAAATTCAGTACTGTACCGGCAGATGATCGACGCGTGGTCCATGCGCAACTGGCAACTGTCCGGACAAAGCGGCCACGATCAATTCTTCGATGCGTTTGGTAAGTTTGGCCCGGCTACCTACAACAACAATGGCCCGATGCTCGCCGAGGCCGTGAAAAGTGCTGCCCGCGGAAAAGTTTCTTACGTCGAGTTGATGTTGACTCCGGACGGTACTCCAACGGGCGTGGCTTCCAGTCAAATCGGACAAAAAGTCGGATGGGACGGAAACTTCGAAGCGACGCTGAGCAAGCTGAAAGCCAACGGGATTGATAATGCCGCCGCTATCGGAATCAAGAACCTCCAGGCGATGGAGGCTGAAAAGAATCAACTGCTGAAGTGTGGCACGCCGCAAGCGAATGCGGGTTGCTCAGTTACGATTCGCTACGTCGCCCAGGTATCGCGAAACAGCGCTCCGGGTCAGGTATATGCGCAGATCGTGACCGGTCTTGCGCTCGCGAACGATCCACAGTCAAAGGTCGTCGCGACGAACCTGGTGCAGGGTGAAGATGGCCTTAACTCCATGCAGAATTTTTCGCTTCACATGCAGATGTTGAAGTTTTTGCGACCTCTTTATCCGCGAGCGAAGGTCACGTTGCATGCCGGCGAACTCGCGCCCGGGCTTGTGCCGCCCGATGGTTTGACGTTTCACATTCGCGAATCAGTGATGGTTGCTCGAGCCGACCGTATCGGACACGGTGTCGACATCATGCATGAGACCGAGCCGTTTGAGCTTTTGAAAGAAATGGCGCGCCGCAATGTGATGGTGGAAATCTGTCTGACAAGCAACGATGTGATTCTCGGAATCTCGGGTCCTCGCCATCCTCTCGCCACTTACCTCGAGTATGGCGTGCCGGTCGCGCTGGCCACGGACGATGAAGGTGTCGCGCGTTCGGAGATCTCGATGGAGTTCCTGAAAGCCGCTGAAGACCAGGGCCTCGGATACATTCAACTCAAAACCATGGCACGCAGCAGTCTTCAGTATGCGTTTATTGCGGGAACGAGTTTATGGAACGACGGACGAAAATTCACTCCGGTGGTCCAGTGCGCGCGTGATGTTCAGGATATGAAACTCACTTCAGACACTTGCCGGCAGTTTGTGGCCGGCAACGAGAAGGCAAGGCTTCAGTGGCAACTCGAACAGGATTTCAATGCGTTCGAACGAGAGTGGTGACAGTCCTGAAAATCTTGCTTGACATTGGAACCAGTTCGAAGGTGTAGGATTCGAATAATGAAACGTAAGGAGTTCTGGGTAATCGGTGAATTGGCAAAAGCCACTGGTGTGAGCACTGATACTCTGCGCCATTACGAGCGAAAGGCAGTATTGAACTCACATCGAGCGGGCAATGGTTATCGCCAGTATCCAGAAGATGCGGTTGAACGTGTGCGGATGGTCAGGCAAGGCCTTGCAATCGGATTCACGTTAGACGAACTCAGGTCGATCTTTCAGGTGTTTGATCGCGGTGGGGCTCCGTGTCAGCAAGTGCGGAACCTTGCGGTGAGCAAACTTGCCCAAATAGAAATTCACTTAGAGGAAGTGACCGCATTACGGAATGATCTAAGGGACGCCTTGAAGGATTGGGATAAGCGTCTGGCGAAAACAACATCCGGTCAACGGGCCGGTCTGCTAAAAACGCTCGTGGCTCGAAACGGCGTGCGTTCATCAAGCGCTCTCTTCTTACGCAGACCTTCGATAAAGAAGAAAGGACAGAAAGCATGAGTAATCAAAAGAAGTGGTACCTGGTAGTTGGCCTGCTTGCGATAAGTCTGACGTCAACATTGGTTATCCGCCCTCAAGATCAGGAAAAGATGAACATGCGCGGAGATAAGCACATGGGGTTTGACCATCTGAAAACAACGCATCACTTTCTCCTGGCGAGTGATGGCGGTGCGATTCAGGTTGAAGCGAACGATGCTAAAGATAGCGCGAGTCGCGATCAAATCCGTCGCCATCTACGGCACATCGCAATGATGTTTAGCGAGGGAAACTTCGAAGTGCCGATGCTGATTCATGAAAAGACGCCGCCGGGAAGCGAAGTCATGCAAAAGCTGAAGGGAGAAATCAGCTATGAATACAAAGAGACCGAGCGCGGCGCCCTGATTCAGATTTCCACCGCTAACACGCAGGCTCTGCAAGCGATTCACGACTTCCTGAAATTCCAGATCAAGGAACACATGACAGGAGATCCTCTGGAACTTAAAAGAAGTATTTGAATGCGAAGTTACTGGAGCCGCGGAGTCAACTCTGACTTGAGAGCTGAGCGCGCGCGAAGTTGCAGTGCAGAGATGGCCCTGCTTTGCCGGCGTTCTGGAGGTAGAGATTCGATTGCCACGATCGCGGCGCTGAAAGCTTTGCGCGCTTCCTCCTGCCTTCCGGCGGCTTTTAGAATTTCGCCACGTCGAACCAACCATGTTTCTTTGCGTTCGGATTGGGCAGTTATCACGTCCAGTCGAGTCAACGCAGCATCGTAATTACCCTCGCGCAACTCCAGTTCAATCGCTGCCAGTTCCAACGTGACCACCGGCCCGAGTTGCTTGATGCCTTCGTCGAGTCCGCGCAAGGCTCCGTGTATGTAACGTTGGTCTCGCGCGAGAACTTGGGCCCGTTCGAGATAAAGTTCGGGCTCCGGAGTTGGCGCTAATACAAGGGCTTCCGTGAAATTGTTCGCAGCATCGAGGCGAGCTCCGATTTTCGCAAGCACACGCCCGCGAGTTACGAGTCCCTCAATATGGCGGGGCTGCTGCCCGAGAAACCGGTCCAACACAACCTTTGCCTGCTGGAATCGTCGCGATTCGAGCAACATCTTTCCACGCCCGAGGTCAACAATAGTGAGGCCTGGTTGCAGCCGTGAGGCTCGATCGTAGTCAGCAGCCGCGCGAGTCCACTCGCGGTGCAGACGATAGAGTTCACCCCGTTGTAGATAAAGCGCCGCGTTTTTTGGATCGCGTTTAATCCGGGCCGTTATCGCCTCTATCTGCTCGTGCAAACCCTCATGAGCGCGCGCAAAGGAAGGAATCAACGTAAGGCAGATCGCAACGCCAAGTAACAAGAGCAACTTTCTGTGGCAGTGCAGTGTAAGCATCACTTCAATGTTCTCGCGCTCGCGGCGTTCGAGTAAGCCGAATTACCGTCTGCGTTGAAAGCCCGCACACGATAACGGTACGTTGTGTTCTTAGTCAGGCCGGCGTTAGCAAAGGCGGTAACGTTGGCTCCTACCTGGATGATCTGCACGTAGTTTGTGCAGTTTGCACCCTTACAACGCTCAATCTTGAATCCCGTCTCGTTGCTCGAGTTGTCGGTCCACGAAAGGTTGATTTGGCTGCTCGAGGACGTTGTTGCAGCGAGATTACTTGGTGCCGCGGGCACAACAGGCACGACAGCTCCTTTAACAATTCGGAAGTAATCGGCAATGACGCCGTTCTCACGTAGGAACTTCGCGTCGAGAGTGTTGCCGTTCACGTCGAGCACCATCGATCCAAGATTGTTGAGCGAGATAAACATTGCCGGATGATTCAGTGTGCCGCCTGATATTTGTCCTGAACTACCCGCAACTGCGTATACTGCTCCTTCGTGTGGTCCAGGACCAAGTGTCGCTTTGTTGTAAGCACCGGTGCCATCGATTCGCCCGCTGCCACCATCCTTCTTCATGGCTGCAGTGAAAGTGGACGACACTCCGTAATGACCATCGATCAAAAACGAACGTTCATACGAGTGGCTGTGACCGGCAAGTACCAGATCCACTCCGGCATCTTCGAGGATCGGCAGGAAGTTTTGTCGCATCTCCGCCAGGACCGGATCAGTGTCTGAATCATGTGAGCCTTTGCTGTATGGCGGATGATGCCAGAAAGCGATGGTCCATTGCCGCGTGGTCGAGGCCAGATCGGCCGTGAGCCAGGTGGCCATTGGACCACTTGCGGATCGATCGGACGTCATCGAGTCGAGACAGATGAAGTGTATATTGGCGTAATCAAACGAATAATACTTCTCAGTTCCAGACGCGATTCCACCAGCCTGCGCCGCAGCCGGCAAAGTGAACATCGCAAAGTATGGAAGACTTGCAGGCGGATTTGTCGACTGAGCGGTATCGTGATTGCCCAACGCAGGCCAAAGCACAGACTGACGTAAGATCGTCGGATACATGTCGAAAACTGCTGCCTGATACTCGCTATCGGTGCCAGTCTCATAGGCATTGTCGCCCAACATCAACCACAGATTCGTGTATGTCGCGCCGGTGAAGTTAAGGTAAGCGTTGCGGACGGCTTGCGCGCTGGCGTTTGCAGTGCCGGAGTCTCCGAGCACCCAGACGCGTGTCTGCGTAGTCGTGCCGGCCACGGGCGCAGTGACAAAGAAGTGGTTCGAGTCGTTACCGGCAAGCGCCTGGCTTGTGGATCCGACCGAGTAAAAGTATTTCGTCGCCGGGGACAAGTTCGAAACGATTACTTCATGTTCTGTCGTCAGCGACGCGTCGTCGTTGTTTGAAGTCAAACTGCCTTGCGTGGTTCCGAAACTTACACGACTGTCCGTGGCAACGTTAGTGCGCCAGCGGACGATAGTGCTATTCGGAGTTCCGATTTGCAGATATGGACCACGTGTGACGGAGGCAGATCCATCCGAACCGATCAATTGCAGATCGAAACTGATATCCGTGCTCGTGCCGCCGGACTGGTGCAACTCGATCGCGAGAACGTTTGTCCCGGTTAAGAGCAACGAAGGACTTATCGTTGTCTGTACGAAAGTCGTTTCATCGGCGCCGCCGATCGCAACCGAAGCCGGTGTCACGAAGCCGACGCTTCCGGCGGGCATATTTGTGCGCCAGATTTCGGCGCCGTTCAGGTAGACAACAGCGCCATCATCACGTAAGAGCCGCAGAGTCACACCGTTGAAAAGCGAAGCGTCCGTGACATTGAAGGCACGACGAAAGTAAGTAGTGATGAATTTGTTATTAGCGTCGGGGCCGAAGCCGAGAGTGGTGGCCTCATCACCATCGCCGTAACCTAGCTGTGCGGGACCGGCCGCCCACGTCGAATCGTTAAATGACGCAGTTCGCCAGGCGGTACCTTGATCACTGCCGTTGTCGAGATACTTCCAGGTCGCGCCTGTGGGGACAAGAGTCGTGTCTGCGGCGCGAGCGGCCGGGACCGTGAAGCCTAAAAAGCCCGCGAGTGTGAGAGCTAATAAGAGTGTTTTGATGTGCATCATCAATTACCTTTTTGTCTCTAACTGTTTTCTGAGAGCTTGCGCCTGCGGAAAGAAGGACTTTTGCAGCACGCTGATGGCGCCGGGAATATCATTGAGATTTCGCAAGGCATTCCCCTCGCCGTATAAGAGCAGGTTCTTATACTCGACGCTGATATTCTCTTCCTGAAGTTTCCGCGACGCCTCGACCACACCCTGCCAATCCTTCTGCTGATATGTCGCGTCGAGAAGTTTATTCAATGCGTAAACGCGATGAATAGAAGCGTGCTGCTTCGCAAGAAACGATCTGAGTATTCCTGCTCGCTGTTTTGCTTCCGCTGAGTAAAAGGCTTCTGTCAAACTCCTCCTCAGCTGCTTGTCGTTCTCCGGTAGAGGATCAACGTTGAAAAAGATCTCAGCGGATGTGATCACGTTAGAGACATAATCTTTAGCGCCGTAATCGGACAAGTGATATGAAGCACGCAGCGCGTACGCGCCTGGCTCGAGGTACAGGTCACCGAATTGTATCGAGAGTTCACTGGAACTCGTAGACATCGTGCCAGGCTGTAATTCGACTGCGGGAGCGGTCCATACAGGATCACCGCCCACAGTTGGACCACCGAGTGTTTCGCGCTCCTCGCCGACAAGCTTCTGAAGCGTGTAGGTGACAACAAATGCTGCTGCAACGGGTCGTTTAAGTTGTACCGGCTGGTCAGATTTGTTCACCACCCACGATTTCACGATGATGGGCTCGCTCGAAACGTACACACCCTTATCGACGGAAATCATGAATTGGACTCCAGCGGCTGACGAGGGCGTACTACGCACCTGGCCTGTTAGAGCGGTCAAGAATAAAACGCATGCGAGCAAAGTGATTCTGAATGTCATGACTTAGCCTCCCTAATACTTGACCGTGAACTCTTGAGTACTGCCGGCGACCGTCCCGGTTCTTCTAAAAAGGTGAATGAGGTTTGCCTGTCCCGGTCGAATCTGCATCATCTGACTAGACTCCGTTTCGTCGTGAGCTAAATTGCAGTTGTGCCCATTTTCGTGTGCGACGATGTAACGGATTACTTCATCGGCATCTATGAAGTAAGGCACAGCGGCTCCGCTTGCATGCGCGGCAGCCGTTGTCCCATCCACTCCTCTGGTCACCCCGGATAAAGTCACGGTGCTATTGCCGGTATTAACAACTGCGGTCGTGTAACTGAGAATTTCGCCGTCAATTGCAATCTTTCCGGAGTCTGCCCAATTTGGAGGACCATTTGGTTGATGAACCAACACAATTGTCGTCTGACTGGAGGTAACATCATCCTTTAACGTCGTGCCTGACATAATCTGATCAGCATGCACCCAGTTTCGCGTGGCTAAGAAAGGTATAAAAAGAGTAGCTTCCCCCCACCACGTTGTACGTAGAGCAGGATTGACATTCGTTTGCTGCCTGATGGCCTTCTCGCCCGGTCCGGCATGAGACTCAGAATTGAAAGTGATCGATTTATCATCACCCAGGCCGCTATTAATCATTTCATCGGCTGTGATTTTGCGAATAGGGGCGCCTAGATTCTCACGCGTCCAATCTTCTTGATTCCCGACGCCATCGGCGTCGTTATAGAACACGTCTTTCTCGGCGACGCTAGTCCTGACGTGCGCGCCACTAACGAGAAAACCTCGATACTCCTCGTATCTGGTGAGCCGGTCGCCAGAGATCCCGAGCCCGGTGGGACTTGAATCAGCATCCTCAGTCGCAGCACCCGACGCTCCCGAGCCGGAGTTCTGCGAAGCAGAATCCGCGATGTGGTTATCATCATCATCACGCGGGATGTTCGTATAATTCTTCGTGCCGCCAGCTTCCGTCGCCAGGTAGGTCACAAACCCCCTTGTGAACTCGGCCTTGACTTTACTGAACGAACCGTAGTCGAACGACTTGACCGTGACGGTCGCTGTATCAAGGTTGGTCGCCGTCGTCTCGGCGACGCTGCTGTTCGTGCCGGAGATAGTGAAGCCGGTCTGCGTCGGGAATTGAAGATCCTTCCACGTGTCAGAGTCCTCGCCGGACGCGGGCACGGTCTTCGGGGCGTTGATGCAGTAGCCGCGTTCGTCGGACGTCTCGTAGAGCGTGAACTTGAATTTACCCTTGAGCGACGACGGCGTCACGTGCGCTGTGATCTGAACAGTGTTGTCCGCGCTTCCGCCCTGTGGGATGAAAGACGAGGACGTCTTGTCTATCTCAACTTTGACCGGCGCGATCGTCATCTCGAAGTCGTGCGTCGGCTCCAGCAGACTGCGCGCGCGGAGGTAAAAGTCCGCGGGAGATGTGCTCGGGTTGGTGTAGATGTTTGAAGTGAACTCCTCCAGTCCGTTAGGACTGATATTCACCAGATCGGTGATTTTTGTTTGCGCGACGTCGTAGAGTTCGATCCTGAAGTTAGGCGCCCACAAGGTGTGCCCCAGCGCGTGACCCGTGAGACAAAACGCCTGACGCCCTTCGAGGTGAATCTTGTAGTACTGACCCCTCAACTCGAAATGGTGGATGCTCCCGCTGTACGTGTTCGGCAGGGAGGGCACGACGAACGCATTACTGAACTCTGTGCCCCCGCGGTTATAGCCAGGGCGTGGGGTTCGAGTGGCTGTGACGGTGTGATTGTCGAGGCTCCAAAGTCCGGCGGTGATCTTGCCGTAAGCCGGCATCCCTTCTTCCCCTCTCGTCCCCCTGTAGGGAGGGACCCACGGCGGGCTGGTGGACGGAATGCTCGCTGTCGCGGGACCGATGCTACTCCAGCCTTGCGAGAGAAGTTCCTTTCCCGAGCTGTTATAGAGTTTGACGGTCACGGGCGTCGAGTTGTTCGGGAACGTGGGGGTGTCCGCCACGGACAGGCTCAGCGTCTCGCACGGGGCCATGGTGATAGTGAACCTTTTGCTTGTGTTGGCAGCCAGAGACCCGCTCGAGAGCGTTTCGCTCGAAGAGTTGTCCGGGCAGGGTACACCTTCGGCGGGAACTGATATGGGATTTACGGTGATACCACCCGCGCCCGACGTCGTCACGGCGCCCGAATTATCAGTGGCCTTCGCTGTGACGGAGTAGGAGCCCGCTTCCATGTCAGACCACGTACACGCGTAAGGCGCGGTGGTGTCAGTACACAGCTTGGTGGTGCCTTGAAAGAATTCCACCTTGCTGATCGTGCCGTCGCTGTCCGAGGCGTTTGCAGTGAGCGAAACCACTCCCGGCACGTCGTACGTCGCCCCGTTCGAGGGGCTGGTGAGGGTTACATCCGGCGCAACGTTAAGAGGCTCTGCGAAACTCACCGCTGTGCCAATTATGATAGCCACTAACGTAATGACGATGAATGAAGAAGACTTTGCGAGTGATCGGCGTCGACCACCAGTGAGGTACAGTGATGCCCCTGGCTTTTTGAGATTCTTCATGGTGAGCAAAGTCCTTTCAGTTATGTGCCGGGAAGTTTTTGATAAGAGATACTCACCGGTCGTGAAGCGGTGAGTAAAGAGACAGACTGCTTAGCGGTCGAGGATAGTTGAGAACCCCCTCCAAGACAATAAGAATCTGTTAGCCGTTTTACTATTTGCGTCTCTGGCAGCAAATGGCTCCTGGACACAGTCACTGACCAGGTCGCTACCGCTCCCTGTACTGACTGTGTCCAAGCCCCGAGTCCGCTTAGAACAGCGGCGCTACGATTGGCCTTCTGGTCCAAAACGGGACCCAGCTCGATGTCTTCGTTTCGAGCAAACCGCCGGGAGCCGTCTTGCCGGCCCAACCGCCATTTGAATTTCCATCACAAGCCTTTGGTTTAACTATTGTCTGCGGCAAATAAAAACCGTCTTGCTCGTAGTACATATCCAGGCTGATACGAACATCGAGGTGGTGACAGACCGCGAACCCGCTTTCCGCCGTGTCATTGCCCCATACTATGTTTGAACTGTAGAAGTTATTCCCGCTCGGGGCGTTAATTCCCCCATTTTGTCCGGGATTCGCAATGAACATCAAACTCTTCCAGTCTGTGTAGTGGTGGAGGCGAATCGGTTTCTTAACCAGCCTTATGTAAGCCTCCGAGATTGCTATCACGCCGACGCCGGCGGCAGTGAGCATGAACCTGATCAACTGGCCGATCTTTATCGCCTGCTCAGCGCTCCCTACCCACTCCCCTGCCCTGAGGTCAGTTGCAATCGAGACTGACGCAAGGGTCTCCAGCCCGCTCGGATCGGTCTTGTTCACCGGATCGTTTGCGACGTAAAGATATTTGTGCAACGTCGACGGATCGAAGATCGTGCCTTCGTACGTGTCGCGCGTGATGAAGCGGCCCGTGAACGGATTCATGTAACGAGCGCGCAGGTAGTAGAAGCCCACGTTGGCATCAAACTGCTCGCCGGCAAACAGGTAATCGTTCGGCGTCGAACCCGTGCCCGAGACGAGCGTACCGAACGCGTCGTAGTTGTACGTGTCGGTAATCGCGCCGCTCTCGTTGGTCAGGAACCGCACACTGCCCGTACCGTCATAACCGAAGAAGCTCGTGGTCCAACTTCCATTGATGAGTTGTCGTTGGCTGATGAGATCGTGCCCGAACACGTAAGCACGTTGCACCGTCCCATTAACGATCTCCTCGACAACCTGCGCATAACCGGTCGGATTAGCAGTATCGACAAGATATTTCGTCGTTACACCGCCAACAGTCTTCGCGACACGATTGCCGTCGCCGTCGTAAGTAAATGAAACGGCGCCGGTGTTAACTTCGGAAAGTCGATCTTCGAAGGTGTAGTTGTAAGTCACACCGTTAGAGTCCTTCAGGTTTCCATCGGCGTCGTAAGTCTCAGACGTCAGCCGATCATTAGCATCGTAGGCGTACGTCGCCGAAGGAATTGCAGGCATCGTCGAAGTACGGCTGAGACGATTGCCGGCGTTGTCGTAGACGTAATCAACCACGCCGTTGCTCGACGCGTTCGCATCGCCACTGACAGTCTCTTTCGTCAGGCGATAGAGGTTGTCGTAGTTGTAAGTGAGCTGGCGACCGCTGAGCTCCGAAACAGTGAGTCGATTACCGGCCGCGCCGAGCGTGTACGCATAACTCGCGATCGGAGCAGCACCCTTGCTCACACTGAGGTTCGTCAGGCGATTGAGAGAGTTGTACGTGTACGTCGCCTGCACACCATTCGGATAGCTGTAACCGGTGAGGTTCCCGTTGGCGTCGTAGTTGTAGCTCGTCGTTGACGACTGCTGATTGTCTTTGACAGTCGCGAGCCTGTTGGCCGCGTCGTCGGTGTAAGTAACAGACACACCATTGACGTTGGACGACGTCATGCTCCTCAGGTTACCCGTTGGACCATACGTGTAAGTCAACGTGCCTTGCGGTGTGGCCTTGGTGAGCAAACGATCGCGCAGATCGTATGTGTAAATGGTCGTCCCGCTGGCGTCAGTCATCGTCGCGCGCTGACCGGTCGGTTCATAAGTAAAGACGATTGCCGGCTGGTTGAGTGCCGCAGCAGGCGTCTTGCGAATGAGCTTGTTCATCGAGTCGTACGCATAGGTCGTGGTCTCGCCCTTGAAGTTCGTGCGGCTCGTGACGTTCCCAACGCCGTCATAGACAAACGTCTCGAACATACCGAGCGGCAACGTGCGCTTGGTTCGCCGGCCGAGGCGATCGTACTCGAACTTCGTCGTACGATTGTTAGCGTCAACCTGCGTGAGCATGTTGCCGACTTCGTTGTAGGTATACGTCGTGGTCTTGTCGGCCGCGTCGATCACCTTCAATAAGCGTCCCATCTTGTCGTACTCGAAACGCGTCACGCGTCCGGCCTGATCGGTCTTGGACAAAGTGCGTCCGGCGCCGTCGTACGTCGTCACTTCCTCCGTGTTGTCCGGATGGATCGTGCGCGTGCGGCGATTGTTGCCGTCGTATTCGTAACGCGTGACGTTGTTTCTGGCATCAGTCATCGTCGCCACGTTGCTGACCGCGTCGTACGTGTAAGAGGTCACGTTGCCGAGCGCATCGATGACCTTCGCGCGGCGGTTTGCACAGCCGCAGTTCGGGTCGTACACATACGTCGTCGTGCCGCCTTTCTCATCTTTCTCGGTGATAACGCGCCCGAGTGAATCGTACGTCTTCGACGTGAACGTACCGTCCGGGTTCGTCGTCTTCAACATGCGGCCCAGAGAATCGTACGCGTTAGTGGTTACGCGATTCGCGCGGTCTTTCACTGTCAAGATGCGGCCTTCATCGTCGAAGGTCGATTCCTGCTTGGTGCCGTCGGCGAAAGTCATGCGCACGAGGCGTCCCACATCGTCGTAAGTGTAATCAGTCTGGTGCCCGAGCTCATCACGCGTCGCGATCTGCTTGCCTACGCTATCGTAGATGCTCTCCGTAAACGAATTGTCCGGATTGATCGTCTTCGTGAGCTGGCCCAGGTCGTCGTACTGGTAGGTCGTGACGAGCGTTTCGACAACACCCGCCGAGTTGGTCCATTTAACTGACTGTGTCAGCTTGTTGTTGTCAGCGTCGTAAGTGTAGGTGGCGACGTTGCCGAGCGGATCTGTCTCCTTCGTCACGTTACCGCCCGTGTCGTATTCAAAGCGCGTCAGGTTGCCGAGTGGGTCGGTCGTGGTCTCGATCAGCCCGCGCGAGTTGTAAGTGTTAGTGGTCGTTTGATCGAGCGGATCCTTGACCGAGAGCAGGTTTCCGTTCGCGTCGTAAGTGTTGGTGGTCACGCGGTTCAAAGCATCGGTGACGGTCAGCTTCTGGTTACGCGCGTTGTAAGTGTAACGAGTAGTGTTGCCAAGCGAGTCGGTCTCGCTCAGCTTGTTGTTGCGCTCGTCGTAAGTGAAGGACGTGGTCTTGCCGGCAGAGTTGACTTCGCTGATGAGATTGTCGCGACTGTCGTACCTGCGCGTGGTGACGTTGCCCTCCGAATCAGTCATGCGCACCACCATGCCGCGGTCGTTGTACTCGAGAATACTCGTGTTGCCCATGCGGTCGGTGGTCACTTCACGACGGTTCGTCGTCTCGTGCGAAAAGGTGGTGATCTTGCCGTTGGCATCGATCTGGCGCAGCACTCGTCCCTGGTCGTCGTACTCGATCCGGACCGGTTGTTTGCCGCGCGGATCGAGCATCGACAACAGGCCGTGACTCGAGTTGTAAGTGAACGTGCTGGTCTGGTTCTCGCGATCGCGGAAGCTGACGAGATCGCCGTTCGCGTCGTAGGAATAGACCATCGCGTTACCGCGTGGATCGGTGACCTGCGTGATGCGACCGAGCGAGTCGCGCGTGAAGACCACGCTCTTGCCGCTCGAGTGAATAATTCCCTGCGGCGTGATTGTGAGGGTGTTGTTGTTGACGTCCCTCATGCTCAGTAGTCCACCCTTTTCATCGATGATGAAACTGGTGCCGCTCGCAGTTGTGAGCTGGAACCGCGTCGGGTTGTAGACGTCTCCCGTCTCGGCACTGAGTAGTTCAACGTCGCCGGGAGCTT
>Ga0126311_10000493_pt1 | contig 18400 bp, 24 predicted proteins | sample Plot61_FD_92539 | JGI IMG/M metagenome (GOLD analysis project Ga0126311, IMG submission 92539) | Serpentine soil microbial communities from UC McLaughlin Reserve, CA, USA - Plot61 | ecosystem: Environmental > Terrestrial > Soil > Grasslands | place: USA: UC McLaughlin Reserve, Lake County... | reverse complement strand
GGTGCTCTACGCCATCATGGCGATCCGGTCCTTCCTGCGCAGGAACACCGAGTGGGGCGATATGGAACGCAAGGGGTTCGATGAAGAGGCAGTAGGCTTCAGGTAACAGGCTCATTGCCAATGCCTGTAGCCTATTCGAAGTGGTCCCAGCCTGAGAGGCCCTCGACCGGAACCCCGTCGCGCCGGAAGACGACTCCGGCTCCTTCGGTGACCTCGCCAATAGTAGTTACGGGCAGCTCGTCAATTAGTGGCTCGGGGGCGGAGATCAGGAGCTCGTAGTCCTCGCCCCCCGTCGCCGCCAGCAGGTCGGGGTCGCGGCCTAGGGATCTAGCAACCCGCCTGGTGTCCTCCGCTACCGGCAGGAGACCGAGGTCTATCCTGCCCCCCACCCCGCTCCGCTCGCAGAGGCGGCGCGCATCGGAGGCGAGGCCGTCGGAGAGGTCTATCATGGCGCGAGCCCCAAGCCCGGCCGCGGCGCTACCAGCCTCCACCCTCGGCTCGGGGCGCAGGTGTCTGCGGACGAGGCGTTCCGGCCCGGGGGCACCTCCCTGGAGGACGAGGAGCCCGGCGGCCGAGGCGCCGAGCTCCCCCGTCACCGCCAGCAGGTCGCCTGGCCTCGCCCCCGAGCGCAGGACGGGCGGCGTCGAGAGCTCCCCTAGTATGGCCACGTCCACCGTCAGGACGCGGGCGCGGGTAGTGTCGCCCCCAAGCGGGTAGACGCCGAAGACCTCGCAGGCCTCGATCACCCCTCTGAAGCAGCGCAGCGCCGTCTCGGGGGATGGCGCTGCGCCCGAGGCGAGGACGAAGCGGGGGGTCCCCCCCATCGCCGCCACGTCCGAGACGTTGACCGCGACGGCCTTGTAGCCCACGTCCTCGGGGGCGGCCCAGTCCTCGAAGTGGTGTCCCGAGACGAGCATGTCGGAGGCTGCGAGCCAGTCGCGCCCGCCGAGCCTGATAGCCGCGCAGTCGTCCCCCATCGATACGAGCACCTCGGACGGCCTCTGGGGCAGCTCGGCGGAGAGCCGGCGTATGATGTCTGACTCGTTCACCTCTCGCGGAACCACTCGCCCCGGCCGCTCACGCGCCCAGCCTCCTTATCGCATCCCAGAGGGTGTCCGACTCCTCTTCCGTGTACCAGGTAGGCAAGCCGCGCCACTGCGTCTCCGTGACCCAGAGGTGCGCGTCGTGCGCCGCGCTCTCTGGCCTGACCTCTCCCCCTCTGTGGCGCGCCAGAAACCCGACGCCGGCGTAGAGCTCAAGGTCTTCCTCTCCCCGCCAGGGTTCTACCCGCGCCCACCAGAGGGCCTCCGGCTCCGCGTCGAGGCCCGTCTCCTCGATGGTCTCGCGCCTGGCGCAGGCGACGAAATCCTCACCGGGCTCCAGCATGCCTCCGGGGTTCTCCCAGAGCCCAATCGGCGGCTTGCGGCGCCTGAGCAAGAGCGCTCGCGGCTCGTCCCCCTCGAGGTCAACGAGTACCGACCCAGCCCCGAGGTTCGCGCGGACCACGCCGCTATTTCCTCGAAGCCGTGGGGGCGCGGGTTCAGGAAGAGGTTCCTCGGGGAGGAGGCTCGAGGGTCCGGCAACGCGCTCGATGTTCTCGGGGCTCCACCAGCTCGGCAGCTCGAGCCACTCCTCGATGGTCACCCACCTGTAGCCGAGATGCTCGTGGGAGAGGCGCACCCCCCGATCTCGCGCCCTGCCTATGTAGGTAACGGAGGCAAGAAGGTTGCCGCTAGGTGCCTCCCCTACCCAGGTGGCGAGCATGCGCTGGGGAGCGACGAGGAGGCCGGTCTCTTCGTATAGCTCGCGCACGGCGCCTTCTTCGAAGGTCTCTCCCGTAGAGAGGCGCCCGGCAGGCGGGTCCCAGGTGCCGGTAGGGCGCTGGAGCAGGAGCACGCGTCCGTCATCCCTCACGGGGAGGATGCCCGCAACGAGGTCGGCCTTCAATGTATCGTGGGGCTACTCTTCACGAGCCGAGTATATCTCGACGCTCATCCCCTTCACGCGTCTACCCTCCGCGGCAGCCACGCGAGCACGTCGAGGTGCCGGGAGAAGTGAAGGATGGGCTCCTCGTCCGGCAGAGCCATCCCAATCTGCTGCGTCATCGCGAGCGTCTCTAACGTTAGCTCGGCCCGTTGCAGGGACCATGGATGATGGTGGATGTCGCCGCGGTAGAGGTTGCCCTTCCTGTCCGCGGCGTACAGGCAGTAGCGCTCCGTCAGGAAGTGCTCGAGGGTGCCCGGCCGGCTCTCGAAGGGCTCTCCCACGGGGCGGTAACGACCCGCGAACCGCGCCTCCTTCGCGCCCCTCTGCGTGCGCGCGCTCCTGTAGCGAACCTCGCCGCCTACGACGCGTGAGGACATCTCTGCGTCGTAGTAGGGCAGGCTGAAGCCGGCACGCGCCAGGCGGACGGCTATACGGTTGCCCGCGTCCAGGCTGAAGAACCAGATGCCAGGCTTGTCCTCAGCCGTCACGTAGGTGCGGAGGTTTAGCTCGGGGAAATTCGAGAGATAAGGGACGCTCGGCAGAGCGCGGGGCCGCACGCTGCTCATGCGGAATGGCGTGACGCCCAGCCACGCACCTCCATCGAAGGTGTCGAGGCCGAGGGCAGGGGGTATCAGGGGGCGGAGTGCGCCCGCATCGACGCGCCAGTGCATGAAGAGCAGGTCGCGCCAGCTCATGAACAGGGCCCACGAGCCCGGAGGAACGGGATAGGGGCGGTGGTCCGTCCGGCTCAGAATCTCGTTGGGTCGTAATTCCTGCATGGTCCCCGCCAATGCTAAGCCAAACGCGCCGGGTTGTCAGCTTCTCAGCACGCTCCAGCCTTCGGCTTCCGCTTGTCAGCCCGGCGCACCGGCTTTAAGCCGGGCGCCTTTCAGCACGCTTCGGCCTTGCGGCCTCGCTTTCAGATATTTTTTGGCCTCTCCCTCGCCTCGTGGATCACCAGTAGGGCGCCCTCTCTCACGGTTACCCTGCCCTCCTCGCCGACGAGCTCGTTGTGGAAGCCCAGGGTGTCCCCTATCTCCAGCCCGGCGTCCCGCAACGGATAGCCGAAACCTGCGAGGGTGACCCCGGCCGCCAGACCCGTAAGGGGGAAGACGGAGACGCTGTCCCCCGGCTCTCCGGTCACCGTCCGCGAGCCCCGCTCGAGGACGAACGCCTCTCCCCAGCCGGCCAACATGGTGGCGCGCAGGCCCATACGCTCTGCGGCGAGCAGGATGTGCGGCACGGCGAAGAGGGCGCTCGTGCGTCCCCCCGCGGCGCAGAGGAGGTCCACCGCGGTCGCCCCTCTATCCCTTACGGCGATAACGGCGAGGTGGCCGTCCATCTTGTCCTTCCTGACGGGGTGGATCTCCACCTCTACCCCGCGCTCTTCGAGCTCCCGAGCCCCCCCCATGGAGTCCATGTCCCCGACTACCAGGTCGGGGATCACACCAGCATCCATGGCATACCTGGCGCCGCCGTCCGCCGCGACCACGAGATCCGCCCTCTCGGCGACGCGCCCGAGGAGGTCCGGCGGGTCGGGGGCACCGTTCAGAAAGATTACCGCTCGCAAGCTAGGAGGGCTTCGCCTGCCGGTACTTCAGCTGTCGAGACGAAGGCTGCGCCACTTCGAGCGCCCTTAGCAGCGGCAAGACGGCGACGAGGGCGACGGCGAGGCTAGGGACCAGATACGCCAGGTTGTAAGCCGCGGAGTAGAGGTAAGGGTTCCATCCCTCGGGGGCATATGAGGCGAAGAAGACGATCCCGGAGACGAAGTGGCAGAGAAAGCGAGCAAGCGCCGCAACGATCGTGCCGAGGACGGCGCCCCTCAGCGTCGGCGCGAAGAGACCGGCGAGCCCGAGGACCCCGAAGGCCAGGGGATAGTCGAAGAGCACCTGCACGGGGTGAACGGCGAACGGCTCGATGGCAAGGTCAAGGAGCCCGTAGGCCGCCCCCGCGGCGACGCCGACGAGAGCTCCCTGGCGCAGAGCCAGCAGTATCAGGGGCACCATCTCGAGCGAGATCGAACCGCCGAAAGGCATCTGGAAGATCTTGATCAGGCCCAGCACGAACGCCAGGGCTATCGCGAGCGCCGCCTCCGCGAGCACCCTGGTGTCTCTGAACGCCTCCATCGCGCACTCTCCTTCTCTGTGCGGGGATGCGCCGAACGAGGCTCTCGAATCTCCCTGCGCCGGCATTACCCGGATCAGGTTCAACGGGTCGGCGCCTCTCTCTCAAGGCGCCCTCTCAGCCTCACGGCTCCCCGGCGTATGATCGCTCCTTAACTGTAGCTTACGGCACGCTCGAGGACAACCTGCTGCCAAGTCATGAATCTTCAGACGGACTCGAAATGACCCGACCACATGAGCCCCAGTACGGTGGCCGCGTCGGTGATCTCACCGCTCGAGACCCTCTGCAAGGCCTCCTCGAGCGGCAGCTCCACTACCTCTATGAACTCGGTAGGCTCGGGGCGCGGACCCCTAGGGCCTCTTACGGCCCTGCAGCGGAAGAGATGGCACACCTCGGTGGTGCGGCCCGTGCTTGTGTGGATAGAGACGAGCCGCTCCAGCCCCTCTGCCCTGAACCCCGTCTCCTCCAAGAGCTCGCGCGCCGCAGCCCCGGCCGGTTCTTCGTCAGGATCCACACCTCCACTCGGCAGCTCCAGGGTGAATCGCCCTAGCGGCTGGCGCCACTGGCGCACCAGGACGACCCTGCCCTCACGGGTAAGGGACACCACAGAAGCGAACCCGCCGCCCTCGAGCACACCGTACTCGATGGTGGCCCCACCCGGTAACTCCACCTCGTCAACCCTGAAGGCGCACCAGGGGTTGCGGTAGAGGTAGCTCCGCCCCAGCGTCAGCCAGCTCCCTTCATCCATGCCTCGGAAGTATAGAGGCTCACCGCGCGATCATAACCGAGTCCGTCAATAAAGGTTGACAATACGTATTGCGTCAACTATGATTGACGCATGGACGAGAAGACGAGGACGCAGGTTGGGTGGCCGCAGGATCCGCGTGAGGGTCTGGAAGCCGTCGTCGCCTTGAGGCGAATGCTCGAGGCGCTCGAGGCGGCTCAGGTCGAGAACGCCTTCGTGGCTGGGTGGTCGTGGGCGCGGATCGCTGAGGTGCTGGGCGTGAGCAAGCAGGCGGTACACAAGAAGCACGCCAGGCGGATCAGGGAAAGGTATCCCGGAGAACCACCGGGGCGAAAGGGCGAGGACGCATGAGGTTCATCCGTTTGGCAGATACATCCCGCAAGAGTGTGGAGGCCGCCTTCGAAGAAGCCAGGACGCTGGGTCATGACTCGGTGGGCGACGATGACCTTCTTCTGGGGATCCTCCGCGCAGATGAGGGAATAGGTGCGGCGGCGCTCACTTCGCTAGGCGTAACGCTCGAGGAGGCGCGAGAGGAGTCCGAAGGGATGCTCTCTGATGCTCTCTCTTCGATCGGGATCTCCTTCGAGGAGATACGCCGGCAGGCGGGGGATGCCTTCGAGATGCGCCTTCCCCCAGGTCGTCGGCTCCCGCTTTCTCCTCGGGGCAAGAAGGTGCTGGTCGATGCGCGCAAAGAAGTACGAAGGCTTGGAGACGACTACCTCGGTACCGAGCACGTCCTGCTTGGTATATTAGGCACCCAGGGCGGGACGGCCGTCAGGTTGCTGGCCGGCATGGGCGTCTCGCCCGAGGTTGTGGAGGAGAGGCTGTACCAATTTCGCAGGCAAGCAGCCGGCTAGTCGTCTACTCGAAGTAGTTGGCTGCCTTGGTGGTGTAGGACTCCATATCCTCGGGGACCTCGTCCTCGGGGTAGATCGCCTCGACGGGGCACTCCGGCTCGCAGGCGCCGCAGTCAATGCACTCCTCGGGGTTGATCATGAAGTGGTCGCCCGCGTCGTAGATGCAGTCCACGGGACATACCTCGACGCAGCTCTGGTCCTTGGTGCCTATGCACGGTTCCGTTATGACGTAGGTCACTTGAGGCTCCTTCTCCTGTCTCTCGTTGAGGGCTTTATACCAGCCAGCCGCTGGCGACAACACCCGCCGTTGACCACCGTCATCGCCGCCCATGACCGCGGTCATGCAAAGCTGTGATCCAGGTCAAACCACCGGTAAAAGGGGGATTTATCGGGAAGGGTTCTCAGGTACGGGCGCGCAGCTCGGCTGGTCTGAGGATGGTGATGGTCTTGCTATCCAGGTCGAGGATGCCATCGCGGGCGAGGCGGGAGAGGGCGCGCGAGAGGGCCTCGCGCGAGATGCCCGTCGCCTCCGCCATCTCCTGGCGGGAGAGGGATGGCTCGAAGACGACGCCACGCTTGGTCACCCTTCCCTCCTCGGTAGCGAGGTTCAGGAGCATACGGGCGACGCGCTGGGGGGCGCTGCGGAAGACGAGGTCCCCTACCAGGTCCTCCAGCTCGCGGGAACGGGTGGCGAGGGTACGGGCGAGGCGGACCGCCCCATCGGGGAAGCGGGTCATCAGCTCGATCAGGTCGTCGCGGAAGACGGCGTAGAGCACGCAGTCGGTGAGTGCCGCGGCGCCCTGGCTCTGCGGCCTCCCTTCGAGCGCGGCCCCGAGGCCGAGGACGGAGCCGTCGCCGACGACGCCGAGGATCTGGTCCCTCGGCTTCGGGCCGCCGAGGGATCGGTAGAGCTTCGCGCGTCCCTCGCGCATGAAGTAGACGGCCCCCGATGGCTCGCCTTCCCTGTAGAGGGTGGTGCCAGCCCCGATCTCGAGCACCGCGGCCGCTATGGCGAGCGACTGGAAGAACTCCTCTTCGAGACCCTCGAGAAACTCGAACTCCTGCAGGCCCTCGAGCTTGGTCAGGTGCTCGACGGCCCTGCAACGCGCACCGGGGAGGCGCGCCCAGGACGGTGGCGCGTTCTCACCGTACACCTTGGTTCTCCCCTGCTCGCCGCAACTTCACGAACCCTTTATACGCTAAGTGGTCGGAGTTTGCATCAAGACGGCGCCCTCTGTCTCTGCTCACACCAGCGCCATAACGCAGAGGACGGTGGCTCCGTAGGACATCGCGCTCGCGACCGTCAACCACCAGGCAGGCAACACCCACTCCTTCGTGTAGTAGCTCGCGATCAGAACGAAGGTGCACAGCAGGCCCCAGGAAGCCGCGGTGACCAGCAGCGCAAACCACATCCCCGGCGGCACGCTCACATCGATCTCCCGCGCCACCTGGCTACCTCCGCTCGTGCTACCATTGCGGCATCATACTCACAAGATGTACGCTCTACTTGCAGGGCCATGGTCCGCTCGTAACTCAGGGTTCCCATCCGTTGTCATACTCGGATAGAGGGTTGGGTGTCAACAGGAGGCTCCGGTCTCAGAAAGCGACGGAGGTAGGTAGTGGTTTTCTCCCCGGTACGGAAGGCGGGACTCCCACGCAGGGCCGGGGAGCGGCCGGGCGCCGATGATGGAAGGCTTGTCGCGCGCGCCTCGCGGGGCGATGTCGAGGCCTTCAGGCGGCTGGTGCAGGAACACTCTGGCCTCGTCGGCAGGATCGCGCTCCGCGTGCTCGGGAGCGAGGAGGCCCAGGATGCGAGCCAGGAGGTCTGGGTCAGGGTCTGGCGCAACATAGGAAGCTTCAGGGGAGAGAGCGCTTTCTCCACCTGGCTCTACAGAATCGCCATGAACACCTTTTTGAACGTCCGCCTCATGGAGTCGAGGAGGGAGGGTCGCGAGGCAGGCGACGAGACGACCCCCCTCTCAGAGCCCTCCGGTGGAGAGGGAGATCCCGAGGCTGCGCTTCTCGGCGCCGAGCGCCGCGAGGAGATACAGGCAGCGCTCGGGCACGTGAGGGCCGAGCACAGGGCTGCTCTCGTACTCAGGCACATGGAGGGGCTCTCCTACGCGGAGATAGCCGAGGTTCTGGAGGTACCTGACGGGACTGCCAAGGGGTGGGTGAGCAGGGGTCGCGCGGCCATGCTCGTGGCGCTGACCCGGAGAGCACCCCAGGGTAGTATGGTGAAAGAACGTTTACGAGAGGAACAAGGAGAAGCATGGTGCTGGACCTGTCGTTGTTCAACAACTCGGTGACGACGCTGGTAAACCACCTCAGCAGCTACTACGACGAGGATGCGACGGTAGAGACGTACGTCATCTGCGCCAGGGTCAAGAGCACGAGCATACCGGGCGGGAGCGGGCTCAACTGGATAGTCAGCCCCAACGGCCACGAGCGGGCCGGAGGGCTGCTGCGGGAGGTGCTGAGGGCCGTCGAGGAGGATGAGAACGGCTCGGGCCCGTCATGAGGCTCGTCGTTATCATAGCGGTGATACTCGTCCTCACCCTCGTGCTCTTCGGGGCGGGGCCGCTCGACGACGTCGCCAACGTCATAGTGCAGATCCTCAAGCTCGTTGTCGACCTGATCGTCAGCCTCATAAACCTCTTTGTAGATCTCCTCAAGAACATAGGGTAGGCCCTCCAAGCCGCCGAGCGACTGATAAGCTGAAAGCGAGGCCGCAAGGCCGAAGCGAGCTGAAAGGCGCCCAGCGTAGCCTTGGCTACAAGCCAGTGCGCTGGGCTGACAAGCGGAGCCCTCGAAGAGGGCGTAGCGTGCTGAAAGCGGAAGCCGAAGGCTGGAGCGTGCTGAAAGCTGCCGAAGGCAGTGTGCTGACAAGGAGGCATCATGCTCGATGGCAAGGTCGCTCTTATCACCGGCGCTAGCCAGGGCCTCGGGAGGGCGCTGGCGCTGGCCTACGCGAAGGAGGGCGCGCGGGTAGTCATCAACGCCCGCGGCGAGGAGGGCATCCGCCGCGTGGCCGAGGAGATCGAAGCCTCAGGCGCCGAGGCGCTCGCGCTCGCCGCCGACGTGTCCAAGGGCGACGAGGTCGATGGGCTGGTCGAGGCGGCTACCCGCAGGTTCGGAAGGATAGACGTGCTCGTCAACAACGCGGGTGTGCTCGGGCCGCGGGTCGAGATCCTGGAGTACCCCGAGGAGGAGTGGCGGCGGGTCATCGACGCCAACCTCACCGGACCATTCCTGGTCTCGAAGACCGTTGCTCCGCACATGCCCGAGGGTGGCTCGATAGTCAACGTGGTGAGCGGGGTCAGCATCGAGGGCAGGGCGGAGTGGGGCGCCTACTCGGTGAGCAAGTTCGGCGTGGAGGGGCTCACCCAGATCCTGGCCTCCGAGCTCGAGGAGCGCGGCATCCGCGTGAACGCCGTCGACCCTGGCGGGATGCGCACCGACATGCGCGCAGCCGCCTACCCCGACGAGGACCCCATGACCCGCGTAACCCCTGAAGAGAACACGGAGGTCTTTCTCTACCTCGCCTCCGACGAATCGAGGAGCGTGACGGGACAACGCTTCAAAGCACAGGAGTTCAGGTAGTCAGCATTTCAGCACGCTTCGAGCCTTCGGCTCTCGCTTTCAGCTAGTCAGCAAGAGATCCGTGCAAGCTGAAATGCTGAAAGCGACCGAAGGGAGCGTGCTGAGATGCTGACAAGCCTGCGTAGCAGGCGTGCTTACCGGCGCTCGCCGAGACCGTAGAGGAGGTTCTCGGTGGTGTGGACCCTGACGTTCCAGCCGAGGTCGCCCAGCCTGTCCTCGAGCAGACGGGGATCGTAGAATACCTTTACGATACGGAACTCGCTGCCGTCGTTGAGCTGTCTGAGCACGGTGTGGTCGCCGGGCGCGCTGACGGAGCGGTTCTCCTCCTCGCTGGTCCCGGGGCGCAGGGAGTCAACGAAAAAGACCCGCCCGCCGGGTTTCAGAGAGGACCTGACAAGCTCCCAGAAGGCAACGAACCGCTCGGGCGGCACGTGCGACAGCCAGAAGCCAAAGAAGACGGCGTCGTATGCGTCGTCCGGCCGCCAGTCGAACAGGTTGGCCCTCACGTACCGGACGGGGGCATCCTCCAGCTTGCGGCGGTTGATCTCGAGCGCCTCCGACGAGGCATCGACGGCGGTTATGCCGTCGGCGTAGCGCGCGAGCTCCACGGTCCAAAGACCCGTGCCACAGGCCAGCTCCAGAACCTCACCGGCCGGCCCGAAGTCAGCGAGGCTCTCGCGGATGTGATCCAGCTCCGAGCGCCACCTGCGGTTCAACTCGTGACCGAGGTCGTGTCTTCCCTGACGGAGGAACCACTCCTCGTACTCCGGCGCGCGGGCTCGGTAGTAGGAGATCTGGCCTTCGATGAGCTGGTCTTCCATGCCCGACGCTATGTCGCGGCCGTCGTGTCCGCCAGCTCGGCCTGCACTATAAGACGCTGCGAGTAGTCGGGCAGGGTGCAGGTCTGGAGCGTCAGAATGTTCTTGCCGTCCACGGGGTCGGTCACGGAGAGGTCGGTGGGGCTAACGGTGAACTCCTTGAAGACCTTGTAAGTGTACTTGGTGCCCTCGGAGTCGGTGATGTAGACCTCGTCCCCCACCTCTAGCTTGTTCAGGTCGAAGAAGGCGAGGAAGCTATTCGTCCTCGGGTAGCCGAGACGGTGGCCCGCAAGGTAGACGTTTGCCTCCTCGTTCCACGGGAAGCCCGTGCCCGCGAGGTGTATGGCGGCGTGCGAGCCGAGGGTCTGCATGTCGGTGCCCTGCACGGTTGGCACGGTGTCGTTATCTATCTGGCTCATCTTGGGGACCGTCAGCTTGAGCGTCTTGTCCTCGGGGCCGCTTTGTGGGGCATCGCCCTGGGTGTCGAGCCTAGGGACGTTGAAGCCGCCGGGGTCAGCGCTGTTCGTCGCGGCGCTGTTCAGGGTGCCGGCCAGGAAGAAGGAGGCTATGAGCGCCACGCCAGCCGCTATCATGGCGAGGCTCAGGACCCAGGAGACGATGTTCTTTGCTGGCATCTTCTTCATCGACCCGAAGATTGTAACACCGGGTCGGCGCCCTAGCGCTCCACGGGCAGGTCCTCGCGCTCCCCCCACTCGTTCCACGAGCCGTCGTAGTTGGCGAGGTTGGAATACCCGAGCCTGTGGAGGACGAAGAGGGGCACCGTCGCTGCGACCCCGCCGTTACAGTAGGCGACGACCGGCGCGTCTCTGTCCTCCGGCACGCCCGCCTCCCGCAGCCTCGCGGCCAGCTCCTCGTCGGATCGGAAGGTCCCACTCTCGGGGTCGAAGAGGGTGTCGGCGTGGAGGTGGCGCGCGCGAGGGACGCGACCGGCGCGTCCCTCGCCCCGCGCTACCTCACCCGTGTACTGACCCTCGTCGCGGGCGTCGAGCACGAAGGCGCCGCCCTCGCTCGCGGCCAGCACCTCCTCCGTCTCCCTCCTCCACTCGGGTCGTGGCCTCGGGGTGAAAGACCCGGTACGGGCGGGTGTGTCCACCACCTCTGTCGTGGGGCGTCCTTCAGCGGTCCACTTCCTCCAGCCGCCGTCGAGGACATAGACCTGATCGTGGCCGTAGTAGGTGAGGGCCCACCAGAGCCGGGTTGCGAACTGGCCGCCGGCGTGGTCGTAGACGACGACGCGCGTGTCGTCGCCGATGCCAAGGGAGCCCATGAGCTCGGCGAAGCGCCCTGGCGGGGCTAGCTGCACGGGGACGGGGTCGTTGGGGTCGGTTATGTCGCGGGTCCAGTCGACGTAGACGGCGCCCGGGATGTGGGCCTCGTCGTATTCCTCGCGAGCAGCGAGGTACTCTGCCCTCTGTCGCCCCTCGCCGAGGTCCGTCTTCTTCACGTAGCCTCTTATGTCCACGACGCGCAGGTCCTGGTCGCGCAGGTGCTCCGCGAGCCAGTCGGCGGTTACGAGGGGGTCGTCAGGCATGTCATCTACTCCTTCTCACTACCCCCGAAGAGGTCGTGCTCGCGGGCGTAGGCCTCAGCGAGCGCGTGGGCGCGTTCCTTGTCTTCCTTGCCGAGACGGCCTTCTACTACCTCGTTCTGGAGGTAGTCTTTGAGAGCCTTGATCCAAGGTCCCCCTCCCCTGCCGAACTGCCGCATGAGCTCGTTGCCGTCGAGCGGGCTCTCGAGCCTCTCTATGGCGTCCCCTGCCCGCACCGCGTCCACACGCTCCTTCAGGCTGCGCCAGGACTCCTCGGCGATGCGCCTGCGCCTCGGGGCGCTCCCCGTGATATCAGCCCTGGCGAGCCTGAGGAGGGTATCAACGTCCGTCAAGGCCCTGTCGCCGCGCGCCAGGTGCGTGTCCCTGACAAAGCGCCTTACCGCAGAGTCGCTCCAGGGGTCGCGGCTCGCGGCGTATCCGTAGGGGCGCATGTGGTGGGCGACCAGGTGGGCTACGGCGTCGATGTCGTCCCTGGGGTAGGCCAGGCGTCCCATCGCCCTGCGCGCTATCCCGGCGCCGACGTTCTCGTGGCCGTAGAAGTGGATCCTCCTGGGTACCGTCCTTCCGCCGCAGACCTCGCACTCTCCCTCCCCCGCCTCCATGCTCGTGCTCTTCGCGCCGCAGTAGGTGCAGCGGTGCTCGTAGACGAGGGTGCGCGGCTTGCCGATGTCGTGGAAGAAGGCAGCCTTGCGCAAGATGGGGTCGGGCTCGACGCTCTGGACCACGATCAGGGTGTGCTCGAAGACGTCCTTGTGGTGGAACTCGGAGTCCTGCTCGACTGCCACGGTCTCCATGAACTCGGGCACCACGTAAGGCATGAGACCCAGGCGAACGAGGGTCCTCAACCCCAGCGCGACGTTATCCGAGAGAAGGATCTTCTCGAACTCGTCGCGGATGCGCTCCGCCGAGATGCTCTCTAGCCAGCGGGCGTTGTCCCTGATCGCCGCCTCCAGGTCTGGCGTAAGGGCGAAGGGCTTGTTCGGCCCCGAGAGGGTGGCCTCGAAGCGCACAGCCCGCAGCATCCTCAACGGGTCGTCGCGCATCCTCTCGAGAGGGTCGCCGACGGGCCGGATCACACCCGACTCGAGGTCTTTGCGCCCGCCAGAAGGGTCGATTACCTCACCAGTTAGCGAGTCGACCGCTACGGCGTTGATGGTGAAGTCTCTCCTCGCAAGGTCCTCCTCCAGGGTCTCCCCGAAGCTCACCCGCGGGTGACGGCTGCCCTCGGTGTAGAGGTCGCTCCGATAGGTGGTCACCTCGACCGCGTAGCCGCCAACCTGCGCTCCGATGGTCCCGAAGCGCTCGCCCACCGTCCAGAGGTGCGCGGCGTGCGGCCTCAAGAGGCGTTTGATCTCCGGCGGGCGCGCATCCGTCGCCGCGTCCGCATCGGGGTGCGCCCTGCCGAGCAGCGCGTCCCGCACGTACCCACCGACCAGGTACAGCTCGTGCCCGGCCTCCCTGAACGCCTCGCCCAGGCGCTCCAGAGGATCCGGAACAGGCAACCTTTTCACGTCAGCCATCATCTCGATCCAGATTCTAGTACGCGATGGGCCAAGGAACACAAGCGGCGCCCCGGAGATAGCCGGTCGTCTTGTTTACGCGGGTATCAGCCCGAGGCGATGGCGGCCTCGCGGGAGGGGAAGATCTCGAAGTAGTCATGGAAGCCAGTAACCGAGAAGATGCGCTCGACGGCCTTCGATGGGGCTGCGAGGCGCAGCGCGGTTCCCTGCTTTTGCAGGGAGTCCTTGGAGCGCACGAGGGCCGAGAGCGCGGTCGAGTCCATGAACGCCACGCCGCTCATGTCAACGACGACGGCGCCGTCGCCGGTCTCGGCGGCACGCTCTATGGCGTACTCGACCTTGGGGGCCGAGTGGAGGTCGATCTCACCTCGCACGGCGATGATGGAGTAGGCCTCGGCGTGCTCGTCTATGCTTACCTCGAAGTCCATGCCGATACCCTCTCTCGCTACAGGTGAAACCGCGCGACCCCCGGATATTAGCGCAGTTCGCGCGGCTGGTAAATAGGCTGTTTTATGGGGTTGCGGTGGCGTTTCTGTTAATATCTCCAGGATGGTTGAGAGGCATGACCAGAGAGAGCGAGTAGCGGTCTTCGTCGACGGGGCCAACCTCTATCACTCGATCAAGAACTACTACAGGGGCGTCCTCGACTACGACCGGCTCCTCGCAGCGGCCGTGGGAGGGCGGAAGCTGCTGCGGGCCACGTTCTACATCGTCGAGAAGCAAGAGACCGACGAGTCGCAGGGGGGCGCCTCGGCGCGCTCCTTCGTCTACAACCTCAACAGGTTCGGCTACAAGGTGCGCTCCAAGCCTCTGGTTGTCCACGAGTCGCTCACCCCTGAAGGCGAGCGGACCGTCTCGCACAAGGGCGACTGGGACATAGGCATCGTCGTCGACATGATGCGGCTAGCGGATCACGCCGACACCTACGTCCTGGTCTCAGGCGACGGGGACTACGTCGAGGCAGTCGAGTACCTCCAAAGCGAGAAGGGCATCCGCGTCGAGTCGATAAGCGCTGCCCAGTGCACCTCACAGGCGCTCCTCGACGTTTGCGACCAGCACACCGACCTCGGCGACATCCCCGACCTGTTCCGGCGGCCAGGGCCGCCTAAAGCTGTAAGCTAGTCAGCACGCTCAGCCCTTTTAGGGCTTCGCTTGTCAGCACGGCGCTTTTAGCGCCTTGTCAGCACGCTTCGGGCCTTTGAAAAGGCCCTCGCTGTCAGCATTTCAGTTGACCGGCTGACAAGCGGGGGCGACAGCCAGAGCGTGCTGACATGCTATGGCTCCCCTATCACCCTCACCTCGGGCTCGAGCTCTACGCCCAGTCTCTCTCTGACCTTCTCGCGGACGAGGGCCATTAGCTCGAGGACGTCCTCCGCCGTGCCGCCGCCGAGGTTGACGAAGTAGTTGGCGTGTACGGGCGAGACCTCGATCTGGCCAACCCGCGTCCCCTTGAGGCCGGCCGCCTCTATGACGCGCCCGGGGAAATCGTCCGGGGGTCGCTTGAAGGTGGAGCCGCAGCTCGGCCTGTTCGGGGAGCCGTTCATCCGCTGGAGTCTGAACTCCTTTATGCGGGCTCTGAGCTCCTCGGGATCTCCCTGCGCCAGGGTGTAGCCGGCGCGCAAGACGAACCAGTCCGGGTGGTCCTGCAAAACACTGTGGCGGTAGGAGAGACGCAGGGAGGTCTCCGGGGATGGTGGGGGGTGTTGAGACGTTGCAGGCAACGTCTCAACGTTAGTCATCCTGGTCACGGTGCCGTCCCTATAGACGTCGGCCCAGGCGAGGACATCCTTCGTCTCGCTGTCGTAGGCGCCTGCGTTCATGTAGACTGCGCCGCCCACGGTGCCTGGGATGCCGGTTGCGAACTCGAGGCCTTGCAGGCCGTTGGAAGCCGTGGTGTTGGCGAGCACGGGGTAGAGAACCCCTGCCTCGGCGATCACGCGCTGGCCTTCGATCTCGACCCCTGTCAGGGACTTGGCGAGTCTGATGGTGAGGCCCCTAATGCCACCGTCGCGAACGAGCACGTTAGTCCCGCCGCCCAGCACCGTGACGGGGATGCCGTGCTCGCGGGCCTTCTCCACGGCATGGATAAACTCGTCCGCGTCCCTTGGCTCGAGCAGGGCATCGGCGGGGCCGCCGATCTTCCACGCAGTGTAGCGTTTCAGGGGCTCGTCGAACTTGGCCGAAGGAAAGAGCCGGTGTAAAGTGCCCGCATGCACGAGGCTGAATATACGGTACCAAGGAATACATTGCAGGAGATCTGGTGAAGGCGATGGCGCTCGCCGCAGGCAAAGGCACCAGGCTCTTCCCGCTGACCGGTGAGATCCCCAAGCCCATGGCGCCTGTCGTGGACACCCCGATCATCGAGCACATCTTCGACCTTCTGGCCACCCACGGCGTAGAAGAGGTTCACGTCAACGTCCACTACCTGGCCGAGGCCCTGCTCGAGGCTTACGGCGAGGAGTCGCGGGCCAACGGCATGAAGGTACACCTCAGCAGGGAGGACGAGCTCAGGGGCACGGCCGGAGGCGTCAAGCGTCTGGAGCACAACTTCGACGACACCTTCGTCGTCGTCTCCGGCGACGCCCTGACGGACGCGGATATCGGGGAGCTGGTCTCCTTCCACAGGGAGAAGGGCGCACTGGCCACCATAGCGTTGCACAGGGTCTACGACACCTCGGAGTTCGGGGTCGTCGAGGTCGACGAAGAGGCGAATATCCTTGGCTTCCAGGAGAAGCCGGACCCCGGGGAGGCGATCAGTACCCTCGCCAACACCGGAATCTACGTCTTCGAGCCAAGGGCTCTGGACTACATACCGGAAGGCACCTTCTTCGACTTCGCCAGGGACGTCTTCCCGAGGTTACTGGAGAACGGGGAGCGAGTCGCCGGCTATCAAGGGGACTTCTACTGGTCTGACATCGGGACCCTCGAGGCCTACAGGCAGGCCCAGTACGACGTGCTCTCGGGCAAGGTGCGGGTCAGGATACCCGGCGAGAAGCGCGGAGAGAGCCTGTGGGTAGGGGAGGACGCCCAGATCCACCCCTCCGCCGCCATCGAGGGCCACGTCCTGGTTGGGAGGGACGCGGTAGTGGGGCGCGGGGTAACGCTATCCGGCGACGTGACGGTGGGAAGCGATTGCTGGATCAGGCCGGGGGCTACCATCAAGCGGAGCATCCTGCTACCCGGCGCGAGCGTCGGCGACGGCGCCTACCTCGAGGACTGCATAGTGGGCCACGGCTACGACGTCCGCCCCGGCGAGACGATCCGGGGCGGCGCCCTGATCAGACGCGCCTAGAGAGAAGGTGCCGACGTTCAAACGTCGTTGGGTTTCAACGACACCGCGTGCGATGTAATTATGAGGATTCCTTCGGCCTGACGAGACGGTAACCGAAGCCCCTTACGGTCTCTATGAGCTGAGGCTCGGTGGGGTTATCGCCGAGCTTGTTGCGCAGGCGCTGGACGTAGACGTTCACCGTACGCTCGTCTATGTACTCGTCCTCGCCCCAGACCTGCCTCAGGAGGGCGTCGCGGGGGAAGACCCTCCCGGGGCTGCGGGCGAGGGTGTAGAGCAACTTGAACTCGCGCGGGGAGAGGAGAACCTCCCTGTCGCCCTTGCGGACCTGGATCTGGTCCGGGTCTATCTCCAGGTCTCCTACGAAGATCCTGCCGGAAGGCCCGTTCCCTACCAGCTCGCGCTTGCGGAAGATCTGCTTTACGCGCGCGACGAGCTCCCTGGGGTTGACCGGCGAGCGCATGTAGTAGTCGGCTCCCAGCTCTATACCGACTATGCGGTCCATGGTGTCCTCGTCGTGCAGCAGAGCAACGGTGGAGACGTCTGGCTTCTGGACGGCGGAGATCACCTGAAAGCCCCGCTCGTCTGGCAGGCGGTTGTCCACCACGGCCACCTCGAAGTCCTCCTTCGCGGCCATCTGCCGCGCCTGCGCCCCCGAGCCAGCGGGGATCACACGCAACCCCTCCCCCGCGAGAGCGCGCCTGAGATGCAACCGCTCCTCGTCGTCCCCTATGACCAGCAGAACGGACCCGTTCAAGACCTTACGCTCACCTCTGCACGTAAACGCTAGCTACCACCACCGGAAGTATATCCACAAATACGCCGCAAAGGGACACCTGCCTTGAGAGATGTCCACCGCGGCGGTATCATAAGCACCCCGATGCGCTCGTAGCTCAGCCGGATAGAGCGTCTGACTACGAATCAGAAGGTCGCAGGTTCGAGTCCTGCCGAGCGCGCTTCTAATCTTCTCTCTTTGTGGCCCCCTGCCCCCTGTAGGCACAACAAAGAGGGCCGGGGCTCTGTGTTAGGCCCCGACCCTCTTCTGGTGGTCTATGTGGTTTGCCTTACCTCCTCTTTTCTGCCTCACTCCGCCCGGACAAAAACCCGGGCGGAGCGGATGGTGCTACTACTTCGTGTGGATGACGAGGTTGCCGCCGCCGAGCAGGATCTGACTCGCCGTCGTCCCCGCCTGGTGGTAGAGCGCACCGGTCGGCGTGTAGATGCTGATCGCGTACTTGTCGGTCGTGCCGGGCGAGCCGTTGTCGGTGGTGTCGACGCGGAAGCTGTAGTTTCCGCCGCCGAGACCGGTGACCGGGAGGCCCGTCGCCGGGTTGATGACCGTCACGTTCGCCTTGCCGCTAAAGCCAGCCGTGGTGAGGCTGGGGAAGGCAAGGGCGCCGCCCTGCCAGGCGTTGCTCTTGATGATGTAGTTGTAGCCGTTCGCACCGCGGAAGACGTAGACGGACTGACCCTGCGGCTCGGTCATCGATCCCTTCTTGTAGCGGACAGTGAAGCCGAAGTTGCCGTGGTTATTAGCCGCCGAGATCGCGACCGGAATGTTGCCGGTGCTCGGGTCGACGATCCAGCCGCCACCGGTGAGGAACTTGTCCGCCGACGGCTGGTAGACGGTCAGGACGCCGGCGTCGGAGTTCGGGCCGGTGAAGTAGCTACCGCTCGTGAAGCGGACGACGACAGTGAAGCTGTCCAAGCCGAGTGGTATGGTATTTGGCTGGACGCCCATCTGGCAAGTGGCGACGCCGCTCTCGTTCACTAAGACAGGGTTCAGGTCCGTGCCGCACGTGTAGTCCGGAGCCGTCATGGTCAGGTTCGAGCCCTTGTAGATCAGGAACTGGACCTTCGCGTTCCTCAGGTCGCCTAGGTTGCC
>Ga0126311_10000490_pt1 | contig 18452 bp, 11 predicted proteins | sample Plot61_FD_92539 | JGI IMG/M metagenome (GOLD analysis project Ga0126311, IMG submission 92539) | Serpentine soil microbial communities from UC McLaughlin Reserve, CA, USA - Plot61 | ecosystem: Environmental > Terrestrial > Soil > Grasslands | place: USA: UC McLaughlin Reserve, Lake County... | reverse complement strand
TGACCCGCCAATGTACAACTCACCGATCACGCCGATGGGCACCGGCTGCCGCTGCTCGTCCAACACATACAGTTGCGTGTTGGCCAGGGGCCGCCCGATGGGCGTGACCGCGTAAGGACTGTTGCGCTCGCACACCGTCTCCGAGGAAGCAATGGCGGTTTCAGTTGGTCCATACGAGTGGTGCAGAGTCGCGTGTGGCAGGCGCTCGTAGAAAAGACTTACCAGATCGTTCGGCAGCGACTCACCACCGCAGATCACCTGCTTCAGCGTTACGGCTCGTTCCACTTCTTCTTCAGCCAGTAACAGGGCCAGCAATGACGGCACGAAATACGCGACCGTCACCTCTTCGCGCACGATGGTCTCCAGCAGCGCAGTCACATTCTGCTGCTCGCCCGGCCGGCTGAGCACCACTTGCCCGCCTGCCAGCAACGGCCAGAACACTTCCCAAACCGACGGATCAAAGTTGAGCGTGGTCTTGCAAAGCATGCGATCCGGCGGCGTGAGCGTATAGGTCTCTTGCATCCACAGCAGACAGTTCAGCACACCGCCATGCGTGACCATTGCTCCTTTGGGTGTGCCACTCGATCCGGAGGTGTAAATGACGTAGGCGACATTTGAGGCAGCGGGGGCAAGCCCCTCTTCCTGACTTGTTCTTTCTTCAGGTGGTTGACTTCTTTCAGGCCGCTGAGAAAGGAACAAGTCAGGAAGGGTGGCTTGCCCCCGCTCGTCAACATAGAGCACCTCAGCGTCTGTCTCAGGCAGTATTGAAAGTAGTGCGGGTTGCGTCAGCAGCACTCGTGGCCGCGCATCAGCCAACATAAACCGCAATCGCTCCCGTGGATAAGCTGGATCAAGCGGCACGTAGGCTCCGCCCGCCTTGAGGATTCCCAGCAGCGCCACCACCATCTCGACCGAACGATCTAACATCACGCCGACCAGCACGTCCGGGCCAACACTCAGACTCTTCAGGTGATGGGCCAGTTGATTCGCGCGCTCATTCAACTCCCTGTAACTCACCGTTTCGCCCTGTGAGATCAACGCGACCGCTTCCGGCGCCCGCTCTACTTGCGCTTCGATTAACTTGTGCAGACAGACATCAACCGGATACTCAGCCCCCGTCTCGTTCCACTCGACCAGCACTCGTTGCCGCTCTTCTTCGCTGAGCGCCCAGGTGTTTTCAATTCCGCCGAAGGGATCGGCAACTATCGCTTGCAGCGCGCGCGAATAGTAGTTCCTGATTTCGTCGATCTGCTGCTTGCTGAGACGGGTTAAATCGTTTTCGAGTATGAGGATGAGCTCCGGACCGTTCAGATCGAAGCCCGCGCTGAGTGGATAGTTTATGTTACTGAAAGATTCGGCTTCTGTGATTGTGAAGTTTGGAGCTTCACGCACGTGCTCGAGGATATGAAAGTGAGTGTAATTGAAAGTGGCTTCAAAGAGTGGTGCGCCACTGTGTGCTTTCTGAAGCTCCGGCAAGGGGTAGCGACGGAATGGTCCAAGTTCTCTCTCGGCGTCCGCCGCCGCCTGGGCCAGATCGAGCCAGGTAGTGTCTTTGAGATTCAATGAAAATGGAACCGTGTTGAGAAAGAGTCCGAGCGCCCGGTCGCCATCAGCCTCTTCCGGACGGCCATTGGAAACGAGACCGCTGGTAACTTCGCTCTGTCCACTCAGCAGTCCCAGCACTTTGCAGTGCGCTGCCAGAAGCGCAGACTTGAGCGGCACGCCCGCCAAACGCGCAAACGATTTCAAACCATCGACCAGCTCGCTGCCAAAACGTACTTCCAAAACATTTCTGAAGGATTCCCGAGATGGCGAGCCTTCACGTGGTGGCAGTGCAGTGACGCGGAGATCTGCGAGTTTCCGCGTCCAGTAATCCCTCGCTTCAGGCGAGTCTAACGATTGCTGCTCGAGCGCAATGAAGTCTCGGAAAGTAGTTGCGAGAGGCGGGCGTTCTTCACGCGATCCACCATCAGACAGCAGCGAGAAGAGCTCTGACAACATCGAGCTCAAGCTCCACCCGTCGAGAATGGCGTGATGGAAGCAGAGCGTGACCCGAAAGTCTGCTGCGCCACGGATAAAGACGCTCACACGCAGGATCGGCGCAATCGAATAGTCGAAAGTGCGCTGCTTTTCCTCTTCCTCCCACGCCTTGAGCGCTTCTTTCTGTTCCGTATCTGACAGGTGCTGTAAATCGATAACCGAGAACGGAACCGTAACGTCACGGTGGACCAGTTGCAGTGGCCTGCTGTAGCGGTGTAAGTCGAACGACGTACGTAACACAGGATGCTGCTTCGCGAGTTGCTGCATCGCGTTCTGTAAAGCCGGAATGTCGAGCGCTCCCAGAATTCGGCAACTGAAGATCACGTGATAGAGCGCGAGCTGCCGGTGCAAATCAGAGTGATACAACATGCCGTGCTGCAGGAATGACAGCGGATACGCATCTTCAACAGCTTCGGGCAACTGGCCTCGATCATCTTCACTGATAAGACTGAAAGGCTCACTTTGAGAATGCCTGGTACGATCGCCATCAGTTTTCGTTGCTTCACGCGCCAGCTCGGCAATCGTTTGATACTGAAGAATCTGGCGTACAGAAAACTCATAGCCACGTTTCTCCGCCTGCGCATGTACTTGAATGCTGCGAATCGAGTCGCCGCCCAGATCGAAGAAGTTGTCGTTGATGCTGACGCGCTCCACTCCCAGCACCAGTTGCCAGATTTCCGCGAGCGCCTGTTCAGCCGGAGTCCGCGGCGCCACGAATTCATCTCGCGACGCTTCGTGCGCGACGCCCGGCGCCGGCAACGCGTTTCGATCTACTTTTCCATTTGCAGTCAGCGGGAAGGCATCAAGCACAACGAGCTGCGGTGGGAGCATGTACTCGGGTAAGTGGTCACTCAAATACTCGCGCATCTCAGACGCGGTGAGCTCCTGCTCCTCATTCAGCAGGACGTACGCGACCAGTTGCTTCTCGCGCCCGCTGTCTTCGCGCGCCAGCACCACACACTGTCGGATGGCAGGATGTGTACTAAGCACTACTTCGATCTCATCCAGCTCGATGCGGAAACCGCGGATCTTGACCTGATGGTCCAGTCGTCCCAGAAACTCTATACGCCCGTCAGGTAAATAACGCGCCAGATCTCCGGTGCGATACAGTCGCTCACCCGGTTGACCAAAGGGATGCGGCACGAAGCGTTCAGCCGTGAGCTCCGGCCGGTTGTGGTATCCACGCGCGAGGCCGTCACCACCCGTGTAAAGCTCACCGTTTGTACCAACCGGCACCGGCTCGAAATCCTGATTCAATAGATAAACCTGGGTGTTGGAGATCGGATAGCCGATCGGCACCGCCGCACCGAAGTGTTCGTCCGTTGTCATCGGATAGCAGCAGGTAAAGGTGGTGTTCTCGGTTGGTCCATAACCATTGATCACACGGCCCTTCATCCGGCTCAGAATGCTTTGCACGTGCGACGCTGAAAGCACGTCGCCGCCCGCCAGCAGTTGTCGCAACCCTTCGAGATCGCCGGGCCGTTCATTAACCATCAGGTGAAATAAACCGGCCGTGAGCCAAAGTGTCGTAACGCCGTATTGCTGTAACGCTGCTCCCAATTCCGGCAGCGATGTTGCTTCGGGAGGCATGATCACGAGACGGCCACCATTCAACAGGCTGCCCCAGATCTCGAAGGTCGAGGCGTCGAAAGTGATGGGCGCCAGTTGCAAAAACACTTCGTCCGGGCCGAACTTCGCGTAATCCGTTTCTTTCACGAGACGCAGCACCCCGCGATGCGTGACGGCGACTCCTTTGGGCGTCCCCGTCGAACCGGACGTGTACATGATGTAAGCAAGAGTTTCAGCCCCGGCGGCGCTCGTAAGATTCGCCTCGCTCTGCTCTGCAATCGTGTCCCAGTCATTGTCTAATTCGATCACGTGTGACCAGTGCACCGGCAGCATGTGCAAGAGCGAAGACTGCGTCAGCACGACCGGTACGGCGCAGTCGTCGAACATGAACAGCAGCCGGTCCATCGGGTAATCGCGATCGAGTGGCAGGTAATAACCACCCGCTTTCAGCACGGCGAGCAAGGCCACGACCATCTCCAGCGAACGCTCCAGACAGAGTGCGACCGGCACTTCCGGGCCCACACCGAGCGAGGCGAGATGGTGCGCCAGCTGATTCGCACGACGATTGAGCTCCTCGTAAGTCATCTCCCGATCGCCGAAGACCAGGGCTGTCGCTCGTGGGGTTCTTTCAACCTGCAACTCAAACTCACGATGAATCAAACTGTTCTTTGGATAATCCGTAGTCGTATTGTTCCAATCGAACAACACTTGCTGTTGCTCTTCCGGTGTGAGGACGAAGTATTCGGAAACCTTCCGTTCCGGATCTTCCGCAATCTCTATGAGCGCCTTGCTAAGATGACTCAGTATGCGTTCGACGACAGCATCATCGACTCGACCAAAGTCATAAAGCAGTTTGATCATCAATTCTGCTTCGGGATAAATGGTGACATTGATGGGATAGCCTGTCGCGGTGTGATAGTGGATAACGTCGCGAATCGATGCGTTTTTATTCCGCGTCAAAAGTGAATAATCGATTGGGTGGTTCTCAAAACCCATGATCGACTGAAACATGGGACTGGAATTAGAGGTCTCACTCCATCCACGTACCTGAGTCAGTGGGCTGTATTCATACTTCAACATCTCCCACTGCCTGCTCTGAAGCTCTTTGAGCCATGAAATCAATGGCGTGTTGGGATTCACCTGAATGCGTGCAGGCAGCGTGTTCACCAGCAGGCCAACCATCGACTCAATATCCTCGATCATTGCTGATCTACCTGACACAGCCACGCCGAAGACAACTTCACGTTCGCCAGTGTAGCGATTCAGCAACAAGGCCCATGCGCCCTGACAAATCGTATTCAGGGTGAGTTGATTCTGCCGTGAAAGCTGCACGAGCTTTGCGGTCGTTTCGGCGGTGAGTTTGTATTCCTTCTCACGATAACTTCTGGTGACGTCAGAGGTGTTTCCATTCGTGTCGCGAACAAATGGTATTGGCGTCGCAACGCGGAAACCTTTCAGCGTGCGTTTCCAGTACTCGCCTGCCTCCTCAAGATCCTGCCGGCGCAACCACTCGATGTAACGCCGGAACGAGGGCGGTGGTGACAATGCAGGCTCAACACCCGATGTTAACGCTTCGTAGAAATTGAACACATCGTTGAAGACAATCGATGCTGACCAACCGTCAATCAGTCCGTGGTGATACACCCAGACAAAGCGATAAGTGTTGTCAGCCAGATGGACCAGTCCCAGCCGCATCAACGGAGCCTTGGAGAGATCGAAGCCGCGTGTGCGTTCCGCGATGAAGAGATCGTCGAGTGCCTTTTCCTGATCGCCATTGGCCAGTGAGCGCCAATTGTGATGATTTACTTCCAACTTCGCACGTTTGCGCACTACCTGAACGGGTTCATTAAGTCCCTTCCAGACAACCGCTGTGCGCAGCACCTCGTGACGATCGATAACGAGCTGCCACGCTTGAGCAAACGCAGCCAGATCGACCTCCCCATGCAGAGTGCCGGTGATGATTTCAAAATACGTCGCAAACATCGGATCGTGTCGCGTGTGGAAGAGAATTCCTTCCTGCAGTGACGAAAGCGGATAGATATCTTCGACGTTTTTCATTTTCATTGTGGTAAGCAGTCTTTCCAGAGTTGCGGGTCGGCCATGCCGGTGACGATTCGACGGTTGCCGCTGAACGGTTCGCGTGCGTGTGAGGCGAGCATGTTGTCAACCATCAATACGTCAAACTGCTGCCAGGGGAATACGACTTTTTCTCTCAAGTATGCTTGTCTTAAGTGGTCCATCACGTCAGGCTCGATACGCGAGCCGTCGCCGTAATAGGTATTGTTAGGTAAGTCCTCTTCCGCAAACTCGGAAAGCAGGAAGTCACGCATTACGGGACTGAGAGTCGAGACGTGAAAGAAAGTCGCGTGGTTGAACCAGGCTGGATTTCCTGTTCGCGGATGTTTGGCGATCGCGGATCGCGCTTGTGCCGTTCGCAAACGATCGTCATCCAGCCAGGTGCATGTGATTTGGTGTTGCGCGCAGTACTGCTCGACTTCCGCTTTGTTGGTTGTTTGAAAACTTTGTTGCCACGAAAGACCGAATCCGTTGCCGAAATTTCGAGCGTAGACGTAACCCTGCTTTGCAAAGCGATCGCGAATGTCTGGATCGATCGCGTTGAAGATTTTTCGCGTGTCGGCGATTGGTGTCTCGCCGCCTTGCGTTGCGGGCACGAGGCAGTAGAAATAGATCTTCAATGGGAACTGCACGTTGTACGACTGCTCGTTGTGGAGAAATATACTTTCCGTGGCGGGGTAATCGGTCGAAGTATAAATGTTGCCGCTTACCTGACTGCGTGGCGACGTGCGCTCGTTGTAAGGCAAAGCGCCGTTCGAAGTCACGCGGATAAACTGTTCGAAGCGCTCGACTGAGCAAATGTCGAAGTTACGCAATAGCAACGCGCCATGTTGGTCCAACTCGTGCGCGATGAATTCTCGCTGAGTCTCGGCCCAGGCTATCGGATCGAGATCCTTCACACAGGGTTCGATGACGAGGGGCAACTTTCGTTCGGGGTCAAGATAAGACCGAACCAGTGCTGCCGGCGACAATCGAACCTTCTGTCTTCCTGCGATAAAGTCACTCATGGAGTCAGAAAGTTTTTTAGATTGTGAAGAGGTGATTCGTGGACAGAGCTACCGCTCTTAGCACCAACGAGCAACGTCAGAAGCTAAAACCGGAGAGAAAACGAACTGGAAAGCCAGATACGAAAATCTGGCTTTCGTTTACGTAACAACTAATCAGGCGTGCGTAGTTACTGCCTTATTGCTGATTGTTACGAAGATAGGCCTTCAGTGGCTGGATTCTCAGATGGTAGCATCCAAGAGACATCCTGTCCGTCAGGCGAAAACGAACCATTAGTCTACCTATTTGCTAAACCAAAAATGCTAGGCAATGAGCCGGACGAGTATCTTTGGGGGAAAAGATTCATCCGATGATTTAGAGCGAAATATAAATAGCTGAATGTTGAGGGGGTTGTCTGTCAGCAAGTTGACTGAGTCTGGAACCAGACAGATGTGAGGTTTGTTGGGAATGGGACGTAGGCGACTTATTATCGAGATCCACCGTTAAGAGTGCTGAAATTATTCTTGCTGCACGTCCTTGAGCCAGTGATAATTTCTCGCTGTATATCGACAGCAGGCGGGGCGGCTTTTACTGTGATATGAAATGATGGAGGCGGTTCGTCGTCCATTTAGAAAGCGAGTTTCGCCGATTTCTGCTCCACCGATTGTCCGCATCACTTCGTGGCTTCATTGATTAATTTCTGCCCTGCTTGGATGCAGTCTACGGATAACTGCTCGGCCATTCGCGAAGTGGAGCTTTTTGCAACTGCTGGTGGTCCAGAGGTGGATGCCAAACTAGTATATGTATGGGCTGTATCGGTGGGTCGTATCCGCGGTGAAAGTCAAAAGGTGATCTGGGATTTGAGTGATGTCGCGGATGGCACTTACACAGCGAACGTTGAGGTGAATGACGGCACGGGACTCGCGGCTACCGCCTCAACAAAAGTTACGATTGCACTGTGTCGGAGCTGTATAACAAGAGAATGCCCTGCCCTACTATAATGGTGAGCTGTCCGGAAAACCCTAAAACAAATGAGTCAATGACATTTCAAGCGCATGTTTATGGCGGTGATCCTACCGTAAAGGTAACCTACACATGGTCAGTCAGCGCCGGAAAGATTAGCAGCGGTCAGGAAACCTCTATGATCACAATTGACGTCTCTGGTGTCACTCGCCGATCAATAACAGCGACAGTTTCAATAGGCGGCCATGATCCGGCGTGCGTAAATAGTGCAAGTTGCACCACGCAAACAGCCGGCGGAGTTGCGAAGGTGGGGTGCCAGCCTTTCTAAGCTCCATCATCGCAGTGATGATGCGTTACAATCTGGCATCTTCAAATGCGGAGTGGGTTGCCTCACTCATGTGGTCTGATAATGCTCGGATGTGCGTTACCACTGGAGATGCTTCTTACTTCGCTGCATACGACATCGCCAAGCTATGGGCCATGCAAATATCTCGACGAGTCAGCGTTACGTTTCGCAATTTGCCAGTTGGCGCAGGCGAGGCAGTCATGTTAAAAAATCAGCGCCGTCACAATACCGTCACAAGTGAGGATTCGGGCACTTTGATGGTAGCGGTAAATAGTTGATAATCAAGGCATGGCGGGGTAGCTCAGATGGTTAGAGCGTGGGATTCATAATCCGAAACCACGCAAATTCTTAACTCTAATGACTAAAACAGGTTGCAGCCATAGCGGTTTTACTGGGTTTTTTGATGATCCTTTATGCAGCTATATCGCCTGCTGTGCTCTTCTCTGAATTCCCGTCACAACACCGTCACAAGTTGCGCCACTCGCACTTGGTTAACGCTCGGTCAGCAGTAGGTCACCCCACGGTTCGCATCGAGCGGTAACACCTGGAAACCTCTATTTTTTATGCCCGGAATTTGCGGGAGGCTTACAGCTGAAAATCGTTTATTCTTTGGAGCATGGCACCAAGTCACAGAAGCCGAGCGGCGGAGGTGACTCCGGCGCTTAGGCACAACTCGAAGCGAGGCGGAGAGTTGTACAGACGGGCTCTCGTGGCACAATCGTCTCTGCGGGGGAAACTAATCTAATGACTCGGCCAGAATGGAACGAAGTGGAATTAAGGCCGCAGCCTTATTTTGGTTCCCCGGACCACCAATGCGGCGTGTATGGATGAAGCAAGATGTACGATTTGGATCGTAAATTGAGTTTACACAAATTGGAAATGTGATTGACGTTTATAACGTACCTAGACTGATTCATTCCTACACCAACACTGTTTCGTGGTTTGATTTTCAATTCAGAATGAAATCCGGCTAATCGCGGTTGTTTTTCCGCTCACATTTTCCTCATAGTTCAAATGAAGAAGACTCAAATCCCCGATTCGCTTGGCGAGTACTTTACAGACATGGAAGATCTAATTGGACAGTTTTATGACCTCGTATCCGGCGAGTTTCTTAGCAAGCGCATCTTGTTGGTCAACGGGATAGGTGGGGTGGGGAAATCTTCATTGCTTCGAATGTTCAACCTGGATTGCGAGGCGATGGCAATCCCGGTGGGAATCGTACAAGGAACTGAGGTGAGATCGCCGATCGACATACTTGATCAATGGGAGTTCGGGTGGGGGCGCATGGGCGCTAAATTAAAAGATTTCAGGCGGTCCTTACAGCAGTACAAAAAAATACAGAGCAAACTTCAAACGGAACTTAGTGCCAGGGAACAGTTGCTTGAGGTTGGATCAAGCGTAACCAAGATTGGGGTCGAGGCCGCAACGAACCTAATTCCAGTGGCTGGACCTATAGTGGCTCCCATGGCGGGAGCTTTCGGTGGCGCCATTTTCGAGAGGGTCTCCGGAATAGCAAAATCTTTATTTAATGACAAGGAACAGGAGTTGTTACTTGACCCGGTTAAAAAACTCACTGACAAGTTCCTGGAAGGTACAGCAACCAAGGCTGAAAATCGGCGAACGGTTCTGATGATAGATGGGTTGGACCAGGTGAATAAATTTGATTCTTGGGTAATTGATCTCTTAACAAGACTTCATCCAAACATCCTAATTGTCTTAGCCTCCCGTGCAATACCAAGATGGAATGTCACGGCCTCCAATTTATTCGCCCAGACCATAGATTGTAAGGTCATGCCAATGAAAGAGAGCGACATGCGAAAGCTGGCGCATCGGTACGCTCGTTACCTGAGAGTGGCCACTCCCTCAAGCGGCGAACTCGACAGTATCGTTCGGTTTGCCAGAGGCTTGCCTATCGTTGTGAATAGCGCCGTTCAGCTCCTAGCTATTTACCGTGTTACAGACTTTGACGTCGTAAAGCCTCGCGTGGTGGCCGATTTAGCGGATTCATTTAGACGAGGCGTTCCGCGCGAGCTGTACCCTTTGCTGGAGATCGCGTCCGCGGTGCGGTGGTTCAACAAGGACGTATTGAGGGTCCTCGCTAAAAGGGATGACATTGACTCGCATTTCGAATTAATTCGCGACTTCCCGATTGTTTATCCTTGTATAGAGGGGTTCGCTTTACACGATGAAATCCGGCAAGTGCTCGAGGAAAACTTAAAGATTGAGAGTCCCCAGCGATATATTGAACTTCACAATTCAGCCCTTGGCTATTTCGAGTCGCTTTTAAGCAATTCACAAAACCTTCCAAAAGAGTTAACCCATGGTGGACCACTATTAATTGAGAAGCTGATAACAGAGAAGATCTACCATTCCTGGAAGGCCGCTCCGGAAAAAGGTTTTTTCTTACTTGCGCAGGAGTTTGCCCAAGCATTCAGGACGTCCAATTTGGTTCTGTGTGACACTTTGATAGGTGAAGCGCAACAGCATTCTTTGACCAAAGAGCAGACGGAGTGGATGATTTATTGGAAAGCGGAACTTTCCTATCGGAGAGGTGCGTGGTTTGAATCTTCCTCTCTTCTGAGATCCTTGTTGTTGCGACATGATTGCGATTCACTAACCAGAGTAGCGGCATCCCTAACGTTGGGTAAGATCCGGTATCAACAAGGTGCACTAAGTGAAGCTGAGTCTATCCATCAATTCGCAGTTACGCTTGCGCAACAGATTCAAGACGTTTCTCGAGAAGCCATTTTGTTTGAGTATTTAGCGAAGAATCATCGAATGCAAGGCAACTTCAAAAAGGCTGAAGATTTTCATCAGATAGCATTGGAAATCTCGCACCGATGGGACGACAAGTACCAAATATGCTCAAATCTCGGTGGCTTGGGTACCACGATGATCTTAGCCGGCAATTTGAACGAAGGCGTCAATAACCTTGGGGCATCCATCGAGATCGCTGAAAGGTCCGGTTTCACGCAGTTTATCGCTACGGGCAAACGGAGTCGTGCTGCAGGGCTCGTTATGCTTGGTCGAATTCAAGAAGCTGAGACTGATGGTTCTGAGAGCCTGCGTCTTTCCAAACAAATGAATGATCTTTACAACGAAGGTTTCGCGAATCTCGTGCTGGGTCAGGTTAATCTTGCAAAGAAAAATTATCGAACCGCGGAAAGGCTGTTGCGCAAATCGATTCAGCAGTTCAGAGATGTGGGCGCTAGATTTGATCTTGGAAATGCCCTTGTGGCACTCGCCTCTGTGCAAAGGTTATTGGGCCAACTACAGGAGGCGCTGGATACCGTTCTTGAATCAGAACGAATTTTGGAAGAACTAAACTTCAAGTACGGACTGGCCTGGCAACAGATTGAACGTGGCCGAACTATTTTTGCATTGAGCTATGACATTAAAGCGGTTCGCGACCAGTATGAGCAAGGACGGCAGATCGCTACGGCTATAGAAAGCGCATATGCCGGGTCGACAAGCTTAATTGCTCTTGCCGGATTGGACCTTACTGTAGGCAACATAAGTTCTTGTAGAACGTGGTTAGAGCAATCGAAGAGAATAGCTGAAGCTAAAGCCTTTATTGATCATCAAGCGCTGATCAATCTTAACCTCGGAAAGTGCGAACTGATTGAAGAAAAAGTTGATTATGCAATCGATTTTTTTGCCGCCGCTTTAATTAAGGCATGTCAATTTAATGAATATCTTCTGGACTCTGTAGTGGAAGAAATAATCCTGATTTGTAAGTCACTCGGCTTCAATGGAGCGCAAGAGATTTCTCAGAAACTGCTCGGTGCTGGTCAAAATGAGGTTCGCCTGGCCAACGCTGACCGGCTGATGACGGCGGCTCAAAGATTACTTCTCGACACACGCGAAACTGACACAATCAAGAGTTGACGGGATGTTCTAAAGATAAATGATACGGATAGGTATCTGAAGCGTCGAACGCACCAGTCGCAAATTCTACAAGCTGTGTATATTCGTGCGCGTAGTAAACGTGTGCACAACCAGATAGCACCGTTACCAGGTCACCAGTCTCGAGCGTAGTCGTAAAGCGTTGCTTCGTTTCCACATCTTCATAAACTGCTTCGAGTCGTCCTTTTATTACATAGAACGTTTCAATCTTATTGCGATGGAAGTGATTGCCGCGAGGTGCGAATCGATCAGCGTTGAATTCAATGTAGGCGAGGAATTTGAATGAGACACCGCTTACTATTTGCGCGATTTCACCGGCTGCTGTAAGAATACGCCCTCCGTCAACGTCCAGGGGCGGTTTCTTCACTTGGAGCCGCCGAATCTTTACCTTATCTAACATCGTTGATGTTACCCATTTTGCGGTTGCCAAATTTCAGGAACAATACAATCCCATGGGAACTTGAACTCGTCATGGGGATCATAAACATGCGACTGAAAGTTGATAACTAACACTTCAGGCATGGTGAGGGCCTTCCAACCGTGCAAAAGCCTTGGCGGAATTCGGATGATCTGCGGCATGAGACTACCGACAAAAAACACGTTGACGTGGCCAAACGTTGGAGAATCTTGTCGCACATCAATAACGGTAATCTGTAACTTGCCCCGGGTGACTGTAAACTGATCGGTGTGAACTTCATGAAGATGCCAACACTTAACAACTCCGAAATCTGTTGCGCTCTGGTACGCGTGGTCAACGTTGACGAAGCCTTCCTCTTGCCAACCTCTGCTCCAGAGTTCTGTAACGTCGCCGCGTCCATCCAGTCGGACGGTTAAATTCTTGACGAGAACACCGGCTATTGTTGCAATTCCGGGCTGCTGGATTAACAGCTTAACCGTATTCAACCATTCAGTCGTCACTTCGGAGGCGCGCTTCATCTTTTGTTGTTCAACGTTACGCCGATGCGTGAAAAAAGGAGAGGTTCAGTTCCCGTATTCTGGACAAGATAGGTTGTTGGCTCATCTAATATAACCTGATCTCCTGTCTCAATGGGAATGCTAGATATATCCACTTTCAGTAGCCCACGGCCGGAAATCACGTAGATTATTTCATTACTTGCAACATCCCATGTGAATGGTCGCGATTCGTCCGAAAGCAGTTGGCCCATCTGTTGGAAGGTCACAACCTGTCCTTCAACATAAGGAATAACCGGCATGGGATCTGGCACTGGCATGCCGGCCTCTTTGTATTCCCGAAGAATATTTGTTTTCTTGACCATTGACTCTCCTAACCCCACCCCCCAATCTTACGATGTGTGTAGCACCAAAAATACGGTCCTAACGGCTTTCTGTCAAAAGCTCAATCAGCCTCTACCCTGTTAGAGAGTTCACCTCCTCCCACATTAGGCCGCGTCACACGAGTAGCATCCTAATTGATGGTAAATACAACGATGAAAGCCATTGTAAGCTTCCCTTAAAACGCGGCGCATTCTCGGATACTTACACAAACTTGAAAACGGACCTGATATTCACCAAATCCTTATTTCTGGAAAAGGCACTATGAATCTTCCTCCATTGCTACGATACAAGGTTTCATGCGTTACAATCTCATCAAGGGCATTCCAAGCTAGGACAAGGCAATAATCAGGCTGAGTTCGTCTAAGTGCTTTTGGCTCCCGAATTGGAATGTGAACGCCCGGAATGTACCGACCTTGCTTGTATTCTATATTATCGACAACGAAATCTAAGTGTCCCGGATTAAACCCACAGAAGTTTAAAAGGATCGTGCCTTTGGCTGATGCTCCGTATCCGACGATGGATTTACCAGATGCCTTTACTTGCCGGATTAAGTTACGCAGGTCTCGGCGATGTTGATTGATCCTGGCGTCGAAATCTGCGTAGAACCGAAAATCGTTCACCTCCAACAAGTCTTCTTCCTCGGCCAATACGAGTTCCTTTGGGTTATCAGGTTGAGTCCTTTTTCTGATTGTGAGGTTTAAGGAGCCTCCCTGGTTAGGTGTCAACTCAATGCTTTCGATAGTAAATCGGTGCGCGTCGGTAAGATACTTTAGCGCCTTTATGGAGAAGTAATACAAATGCTCATGGTAGATCATGTCGTATAAGCCGTTTTGAATAAGGTTTTTCACATATGGCACCTCCAAAACAGCTATTCCCGTATCGCGAATTACTAGATTAAGGGACTGGAAAAAGTCGTGCAGGTTTTCTATATGCGCCAAAACATTGTGCGCGTGAATAACATCAGCGCGCCAACCTTGCTGTCGGAGTTCAACGGCTAAGTTTTGCCCGAAAAAGCGCTTAATTGTGGGTATCTTATGTATGGTTTCGGCTACTCTCGCCACATTCGTAGATGGCTCAATTCCGAGAATTGGTACCCCACGTGCTTTGTAATATCGCAACAGATATCCGTCATTCGAACCAATTTCGATTACGAGACTTCGTTCATCAAGTGAGTGCTGAGTCACAATCCGCTGGGCGAGCGCCTCATAGAACTTCAACTTATCAATTGAGTGCGATGAAAAGTAGGCGTAGTCCGAAAATAACTTTTCCGGGGGTACCACATGTCCGATTTGTGCGAGGCCGCAATTATTGCAAAAAAAGAGGTCCAACGGGAAAAAGTCCTCTGGGCCATTCAGCTGCTCGTGCGCCAGGAACCCGTTAGCGAGCGGCATAAGACCTAATGAGGTAACGGGCAACAAACAATCTTGGAAACAGCTGCGACATTTTGAGGATATGTCTGAGCTCATTCGAGGGTTTGCGAATTCTAAACTGGCGGATGCTTCTTAAGAGCGATTTCAGTTTCCTCTATACCGTGCTCTGAGATAAGAGCCTGAATTGTACACACAATTGCTACGGGCTGCCATTTGTCCACTGTTGAGAGTTCTCTCATTTCTCTCACCGCCTCTCCGACGTTACTCGGAAAGAAATAGAGTTCTTTGGACTCCCATCGTTCCTCGCTACCCAACGATCGTCTTGCGAGTATGTCTGCTTTTGAAAACTTCGTCGTTCGAATTAATCCTGTAAGGCCCCAGAAATACCAGTGAGCATCAACCCCAATCGTAAAAAATAAAACCTCATCATCAGTTGTTTCGATATTCAATTCATTTCGCGCGCCGCGTTTCGCAGTGCTAAAAACCGACACCGAACCGTCTAGCTGAACGTCGGAAACTGGACTAATGATTTCGCTGATTGCAGGAGCAATGTGCCCGCGATAACCTCCAATGCCATCGGTGCCTCGCTTACTAGCGAGGATAAAACCGTCGTTTGTAATAACTGACAGATTTATCGGGAGGGCAGTCGCGAACTCCGGAATTGGTTCGTCATACCGAACTTTAGAAAGGTATTTGTCTCGTAGAGTGATCCGTTCTCCATTGGGGCCAAGTACGATTTCATCTAAGCTAATTGCGGTCGACAAGAAGTTGTAATACTCGGAAGGTCTCAACTGAAGTATTAGTGAAGAAGGCTGAGAATCGTCGACCTCAGAATGTAGGACTTTTTCTAAGGCCAAGGTTCGGCCATTGAAAAACTCCCGCTTGCCATAGATGGATTCTTTCAAAGCCTCGTCCGCCTCTATTTGTTCTTTTCTTTTGAGGACGTCGGTCGGCAACGATAAGGGGCGTTCGTCGATAACGCACTTAATGAAACCTGGACGATAAGGATTGGAACTTGAACCCGCAACGACAATCCACGCAGCTTGCCAACCACCCAAATGATAATATTCTGCTTTCGTCACCACTTGGTTTCTCATGCTTACTTACCGCAAAGGATCCGACCTGTTCGGTTTACGTTGGCCACAAACTTGGAATCAACCTAGTTAGAGTTGAAGGCTCATCGCGCAAAGCGGTACTGAGCCGCTGGTATATAAGTGAAACAATCTCGCGAACAAATTGGCTATGTCCAAAAGATTGGTCTAGTTTTCGTTCAAAACGAGTTTTTATAGTTGCCGCGTTACCTCCGTAGTAGTGATAATTAAACGCGGCGTCAAATTGTGCTGCACCTGGGTTCTTCAAAGCGCTAATGAACTTATCCTTGGCCTCTTCGCAACCTGTCTGAGCCTCCGTATATAGAAGTTGACGCTGCACGGCTGGATTCATAGGACCAACTGTTGTGCCACGGTTCTGGAAACTCTGCCGAATTGCTCGCACCCGACTCCAAACCTTAGTACTTCGGGGATAATTGAGTAGACCTAAATAATAAGAGGCATGAAGAAGAACTTGAAAGTTGCGATCACGAGTTAGGATCTTTTCCAAAGATTCCAGCAAGAATTCAGGAGGCACGATATTTACAAGCCGCCCAATAGGGTAGGTATATTCTGACGTAAATGATGGAAGAATTACATCACCTTCGTTTTTATATGAGGTAATTGATAGCACTTTATCGAAGGCCCAAAGCACTTTGGCGGATTGGTTCTTACGAGTGTCATCAACAGCATTGGCCCACGCAGCGAGCTGTGTAGCAAGCCGATTGATAACTTCGTGGTCACCCTGAGGAATTCTGTATTTACGAGCGAGTTCCGTGGCAGCTATTGTCGGTGATATGACCGAAGTCTGGCCCGCTTTCAAAATGTCTGACGTAACTAGAGTTGCATGCCCGGGAATCTGTCCTAAATACTGCTCGAGCGTATGAATTACCTTGGAGTTAACTGGCAGAAACGAGAGAATGTCTGGTTCGCGAACTATATCGATTAACCCAACCGGAAATTCCGGATTCAACTGCAAACCAATATTTGGCTCAATGTGCATTCTGGGCCAGACGCTACACCGATTAGTGACCCACGCCAAGAATGACTCTTTTGAAGCTCGATCGTCGGCATTCAATTCGTTCAGGTCTAATTGCTGATTGAATGCTGCACTCGAACGAGTGAGAGTTCCTCCAGTTCTGATCATATATCTAAGGAGATCTACCCAGTAGGCTTTCCGATTGACGTCATCCCACCAGATCGGAACTGTAACGGTACGAGCTGTAAGCCAGTCTCTAAGGTGAGACATGTCTAAAACGAGATTCGCTCGACTCAAGTGTTTGACTTGAACAAAAAATGAGGTACAGCGATCGGCGAGGATTGCCTCTAAATCCCAGTGATTCGGGTCACTCTGGTTTGCAACGCGGATGACGGATTTAATTGCAGGGGCCAAACGCTCAAGCTCCAAAGCTACCGCGCTTTCCGCAACGTTTCCCTTTTGTTGACTCGTGTAGACCACCAAGTTTGATTCGTTCAAAAACTAAATACAACAATTATGTGGATTATTCTAACCCTTTTGTAAACCGCTACAAAGGCCCAGTGATGTACTTGTCTCTTCGGTAGCTATTGAGTCTTGGCGTTTTTTCCTCTTTCGGGAGGCTTTGCTTTGCCCGCTGAATCACGAAGCGCGGCGCAGCGTACCCTTGACACCACGGCTAGAATGGCAAGCCGAACGGAGGAGCTTTTTGTTCTTCCTCCTCCGGTCGGCGCAGGCATTCAGAGCCGTGGTGTCAAGGGCGCGCGGCCTGTGGGACTTTCATGCACGATTCAATACAGGTAAGCTCTCGCTGTAAACGACCAAGGACCAAGCTTTGACCAGGTAAGCCTTCGCTACAGAGCTATAAATAGTCTCCCACTATTTCAATAGCCAGGTCCGTCTTACTCAGCAGCGACGTCGCTGAGTCACGGAGCTAATTCTCCAGCCCAGATGAGATGGATAACGTGCTCGTGCCATATCTTACCGCGCGCGATGAGCAAGAGCGGCAACGGCATCTTGATGAGCTCGTCACAATTCGTGCGGCACCGCTGATTAGACAAGTGCTGCGACGAAGACTTGCCTTTTACGTGAGCGCACAAGGTGTCAATGGAAACAATCAAGACGCTGAAGATCTTTACCAGGAAGCAATGACGCGAGTTGTGCAGGTATTGCATCAACTTCACTCAGCCTCTGGCATTGAGATAGATAACTTCGACCTCTATGTCTCACGTATTGCTTCAAACACTTGTACGGATTTCCTTCGGGCTAAATCACCGGCACGTACCCGCTTAAAAGACGGTCTTCGGCATCTACTGAAACGGCATAAAGACCTCGTCTCATGGGAACACGATGGTGAAATACTGTGCGGCTTTGCACCATGGCGAAACATTGGAAAGAGTGCGTTCTCGGACCAGCCTTGGCAAGACCTTGAAACAAAACTGGAGTCCTTCCAGTCGCTCCATTTTTCGGATGAAGACGTACGACTCGCACCAGTGTCGCAGATCGCAGCCGAGCTGTTTTACTGGATCGGAGGACCGGTAGAAATTGATGTACTGGTCCGCATGATCGCTTACCTACTCGATCTCCAAGATGAGCAGAGCGAATCCTTAGACGATCCAGCGCCAACGAAATGGGATGCTCACTTCGTTTCCAGCACTCGAGCGGACGAATCTCACTTGGAAGCGAACGAGTTGCTGATGCGACTGTGGCAGGCGGTTATTCAGCTACCAGCCGAGCAGCGTGACGCATTCGCATTGAGCTTTGAAGACGAAGCAGGAGAGGACCTGTTCACAATGTTGCGAGCAGCGGAAATTGTGAACTGGGATGAAATTGCTCAG
>Ga0126311_10000489_pt1 | contig 18540 bp, 18 predicted proteins | sample Plot61_FD_92539 | JGI IMG/M metagenome (GOLD analysis project Ga0126311, IMG submission 92539) | Serpentine soil microbial communities from UC McLaughlin Reserve, CA, USA - Plot61 | ecosystem: Environmental > Terrestrial > Soil > Grasslands | place: USA: UC McLaughlin Reserve, Lake County... | reverse complement strand
GCCGGATCGGCGGTCGAGGACGTAGGTTCGGGCGCGGGCCACGCGGTCGGCGAAGTCGGAGAGGGCGCCGGGTCTGCGGTCGCCGACGTAGGCGAAGGCGCCGGTGAAGCCGTCGAGAGTACGGGCCAGGCCGTCGAGAGCGTCGGGGAAGGCGCTGGCTCCGCCGTCGAAGACGTCGGCAGTGGCGCGGGCCAGGCGGTAGAAAGTACGGGTCAGGCTGTCGAGAGCGTCGGTGAAGGTGCGGGCTCCGCTGTAGAGGACGTTGGTGGCGGCGCTGGGCAAGCCGTAGGAGAGGTCGGACAGGGCGCCGGCCAAGCCGTCGAGAGCGCTGGCTCCGCGGTCGAAGACGTCGGCGGCGGCGCCGGCCAGGCCGTAGGAGAAGTAGGCCAGGGTGCCGGTGAGGCGGTCGGCGAGGTCGGCCAGGGTGCTGGACAAGCCGTAGGCGAGGTAGGCGAGGGTGTCGGACAGACGGCCCAGCAGGTCGGCGAAGGTGCCGGACAAGCCATCGGCCAGGTAGGTGAAGGTGCGGGTCAGGCTGTGGGTGAAGTGGGTCAGGGCGCCGGCCAGGCCGTTGGAGAGGTCGGAGAGGGCGCTGGCAAGACCGTTCAGCAGGCCGGGCAGGCGACGCAGCAGGTAGGCGAAGGCGCTGGCCAGGCCGTCGAGGGCGTGGGTGACGCCGCGGGCCAGGCCACAGAGCAAGTAGGCCAGGTCGCACAGGGGGCCACCGACACGGTAGAACAGACTGCCGAAGGGGCCACCGACGCGGTAGGAGAAGCGACGGACACGGTCGGTCAGGTGGCGGAAGGTGCCACGGACGCGGCGCAAGGGGCGACGGAGCAGGCGACGGAAGTCGCCGGGCAGGCGACCCAGCAGGCCCAGGAGACGGCCCAGGGCGTCACAGAGCAGGCTACCGACACCGCGCAAGGGGCGGTGGAAGGTGTTCAGGAGAGCGCTGGCCAGGCGGTGGAAGGTGCTACGGACGCGGCTGGAGGCGTGGCTCAGCAGGCTCAGGACGCCGCTGGAGGGACGACGGATGAGGCCTCCGGCCAGACCGTCGAGCGCACGGTGGACGAGGAGGGCAACATCCTCGAGACCGTTATGAACGAGAATGGCGAGGTGGTAGATGAGGACCTCGTCGGCAACGTCGGCGACCTGCCGGTCGAGGAGGAGTACATAGACGACCAGGGCCAGGTGGTGAGCCGGGCGCAGGACGACTCAGGAAACGTCTACGAGCAGGTCTTCGACGACCAGGGGAACCTGGTCGAGGTAAGGGCCGCGTGAGGAAAACGGAGTCGGAACGAGGTTCGTCGGGAGGAGCCGAGATTACGGAGAGGAGAGACGGTGGCTGAGTACCGGACCAACGAGGCGCTCGAGAGGCTGAACCGCGGGATCGAGGAATCCAAGCAGCTGGTCCAGCAGCAGACGATGACGCTCGCTCAGGACTTTTTCGGCGATTCCGTCGAGGGGTTGAAGCAGCAGATACAGGAGAACCGCGCCACCTTGGAAGAGTTGCCGGATCAGATCCCGGGCGGCCAGGAGGAGTCGTTCCAGATCCTCTTCCAGGAGCTGATGGACAACTACGAGGCTATCGAGCAGGCGCTCGATGAGGCGAATAACAACGTCTCAAAGCTCGACGCCGACCGCCTCATGCGCCAGGGAGAAGTCGACGCTACCGATGCCGCCCGTCGCGAGGCGCGGGAGCAAGGCGTGGATCTCACGGAGATCGAAGGCACGGGCACGGACGGCAGGATCACCGTCGACGATGTAAGAACGTACGCTGAGTCCCAGCAAGAGGATGCCGGGGATGCTGCGGAGCAGGTGACCGAGGAGGTCGTGAAGGCGTCGGACGCGGCCAGGCGCAGGGCGGAAGAGATGGGCGTGGACCTCTCGCAGTTGGAAGGCACGGGCTCGGGCGGGCTCGTCACCGTCAAAGACGTCACGAGCGCGGCAGGAGGTGCGGCGCAGCAGGCGGCCGGGACCGCAAGGCAGGCTGCTGGACAAGCCACGGGGCAGGCTAGCGATGCGGTAGGGCAGACCGTTGCCCAGACCGACGGGGCGGTGGACCAGGCTACAGAGCAGGCCGGGAGCGTCGCAGGAGGCAACGGGGACGAGGGGCCCAAGGCCACGAACGCCGCCAGGCGCAAGGCGGAGGATCTGGGGGTGGATCTCTCGCAGATACAGGGCTCCGGAGCCGGCGGGCTCATAACCATCAGGGACGTGGTCCAGACTTGAAGCAGCCGAAAGAACATCCGGACACTCTGAAGAAGCCGGATGTCGAGCTGACCGCCGAAGTGAAGTCCCGGTGGTTACGCTTCGAGAAGGTCCCGGAGACCGAGATCCGGTTCCCCGGCTATCCCGAGGACGAGTCGGTGTCGGGGACCGAGCGGGAAAACCTGCCCGGGGAGGTGCAGAAAGACGTAACGTATCGCGACTCCCGTATCAGGTTGAGAAGCGCCGGGCTGCTCGGTAATGAACCAACCCCCGGCGAGGACGGAAAGAGGGACACGGAAGCGACGCAAGCGTGACTCGGGCTATCCGAGGCGCGAGACAGGACAACAGAGACTCGAGAAGAGAGGAAAGAAGATGAGCGAAGGCGGACAGGACCAGCAGAACCAGCAGGGCGGGGACTTGCTGGGAGGAGTGACAGATCAGGTCGGGCAGGTCGCCGGGCAGGTAGGAGACACCGCGGGTCAGGCCGTTGACCAGGTTCAGGACACCGCGGGAGGGGCGGTGGACCAGGTCAGCGAGGTGGCTGGCGGTCTCGCCCCTGGCACCCAGGCGCTCGGCGATCCCACCACCGACGAGGAAGGCCATACCGTCCAGCGCACCGTCGACGAGGAAGGCAACCTGGTCGAGATGGTCCTCGACGAGGAGGGCAACGTAATAGACGAGCGCCCGGTGGGCAACGCCGCCGACCTGCCGGCGGCCGAAGGCTACGAGGTGACCACAGACGAACAGGGCAACAAGACGACCACCGTGACCGACGAGTCCGGGTCGCTCCTGCAGCTTCAGCTCGGCCCTGACGGTAGCGTCTTGGACTTGCAGATCCCGCCTTCGACGGAGACTACGGAGACGGTCGAAGACTCCAGCTACGAGTCCCACTCCGGTCCGCAGGAGCAAGGCGAGGAGGACCAGGGCGCCCTGGGCCAGGTGACAGACCAGGCCGGGCAGGCCGTGGAGGGCGTCCAGGATACCGCCGGTCAGGCGGCCGGACAGGCCCAGGACGCCGCAGGTGAGGTTACCGACCAGGCTGGGCAGGCCGCGCAAGGGGCGCAGGATACCGCCCAGGGCGCGGCCCAGCAGGCTCAAGATGCCGCCGGAGGGGCCGCCCAGCAGGCCCAGGACACGGCAGGGCAGGCCGCCGATCAGGCCGGGCAAGCCGCGCAGGGCGCCCAGGACGCCGCCGGTCAGGCCACTGAGGAGGCCCAGGATACGGCCGGGCAAGAAGAGCCCAACGCCACTCAGTCCGCCCAGCGTAAGGCCCAGGAGTTGGGTGTGGACCTCTCCCAGGTGGAAGGCTCCGGGGTCGGGGGACAGATCACGATCGGCGACGTGGAGGCCGCCGCGAATTCGTAATCGTGGGATCAGCCGGGGGCTGGCCCAGCCAGCCCCAGCTTTCGAGGCGTAAAGGTCGTCCTGCGTAACCGAAAGGCCGAAGGAACACCGATAAGGCCTATGCGCCAGGAAAACCCATGAGAAAGGAGAAAGAGTGAGCGAAGCACAAAACCTCCAGCAACAGATACAGCAGCAGGTCATGCAGAGCGCCCAGGACTTCTACGGCGACTCGCTCGGCGGGCTCAAGGGCCAGCTGCAAAACGACCGCGCCCAGCTCGAGAGCCTGATGGAGCAGTCCCCGCCTGAGGCACAGGCGCAGTTGCAGGAGATGATCGACTCCTACACGGAGATCGAGGGCACGCTCGACCAGGCGGCCAGCGACCAGGGACTCGACGATGCGGTGAACGAGGCGGCCCAGCAGGCGCAGGAGGGTGCTGCCGCCGGAGGGATCGCCGAGCAGGCCCAAGACGCCGCAGGCCAGGCACAGCAACAGGCCGGGCAGGCCGCGCAGGGCGTTCAGGACACCGCCGGTCAGGCGGCCGGGCAGGCCCAGGATGCCGCAGGCCAGGCGGTCGGTCAGGTCACCGAGACGGCCGGGCAGGCCACCCAGGGCGTTCAAGACGCCGCTGGAGGGGCCGCCCAGCAAGCTCAGGGCGCCGCAGGGCAGGTCGCCGACCAGGCCGGAGAGGCCGCGCAGGGCGTTCAGGACACCGCCGGTCAGGCGGCTGAGCAGGCGCAGGACGCAGCGGGGCAGGACCTGAACATCACGGACGCCGCCAGGCAGAAGGCGGATGAGATGGGCGTGGACCTCTCCCAGGTGGAGGGGACCGGGGCCGAAGGGCGCATAACCGTCAAGGACGTGACGAGCGCCGCCGGCCAGTAGCAGGGCGCTCTAGTAACGCGATCGTCTACAGGAGGAACGATGGACAAGGCCAAAGGCAAGGCGAAAGAGGCCGCCGGCGCCATAAGCGGCGACGAGGAGAAGAAGGCCGAGGGCCGGGCGCAGCAGAGAAAGGCCGAAGCCCAGGAGCAGGCGGCGAAGAAGGAGCAGACCCGGCGGGCGAAGGCAGAGGCCGACGAGGCCGAGAAGGAGCGCGACCGGCAGGAGCGCAAGGATAAAGGACTGTTGGGCGGCGTCTCCGACTCTTTGTCGGGCCGCAACCGCCGCTAGCTTCGGTACTCGAGCCAGAGCCAGGCGTCAGGAAGGACCCGAGGACTTCCCGGGTACGCAGCCTCTCGCCTGGCTTCCCGGGTTTCGGCGCGTCCTGGCTCGAGTAAAATCGGTTTGCGTTATGAGGAGAACGGGATGACACCCACACAGAACGGAGGGAGCACGCTGCAGGAGTTCAAGGAACAGATCGTCAAGGCGGCCAGGATGTACGCCATGTGCAAGAAGGCCAATGTGGCCGAGCCGATGGACGTGGTCGGCATCGCCATGGCGGCCTTCGAGGACATGCCCCTCAAGCAGGCGCTGGTGCTCGTGAGATCGAACGAGCAGAACATCGAAGACCTCGCCTGGGCTTTCGAGAGCTCCGGTTCGGCACAAGAGTTCGAGCAGCGGGTCAAGGAGATCAAGAATCTCCCGAGCGACCGCCAACCACGATAGCCCGGAAGGCTCCCCGATGCTCGCCAGAGACCCCGTAACATCTGGGTGGGAAGGCTAGAAGGTGGCCGATGAGAGATCCTTACAGATTGCTGGGTGTGCCGAGGGGGACGACCGATGACGATGTCCGCAAAGCCTACCGGCGGCTGGCCCGCAAACACCACCCTGATGCGAACCCCGACGATCCCCACGCCGAGGAACACTTCAAAGAGATCCAGCAGGCTTACGAGACCCTATCGAACCCCAAAAAGCGTCGAGCCTACGACGAAAGGTCACGCCCTTCTCCGCAAAGACGCGCGGCATCGCCCCGTGTGGCCACCGGCGGCAGGTCTCGAGGAAGGACCACCGGGTCGGTGGATCTCTCCGGCCTGCTCAGGAAGTCTAGTAGCTCATCCGGCGGGCGGAGGGAGATCAACTGGCAGCTCCGGGTGGAGGATAGCGAGGATGTGGCACGCATCTCCAAGATTTTGGGCGTGGATCTGGCGCGCCTAGCGAAGCTGGCTGGTGAGGGCGTGCGGATGAAAGCGAGCGCAAGCTTCGAGAACGGGGAGGCCGCTCGCCGGAATGCTGCAGCAGAAGGGCTGGGCAGGAAGCCACGCAAGCCACCCATCCCGCCCAAACCGCCGAAGACCAGAAAACCACGTGATGTATCGTAGATCAGGGACCCACCGAGAAGGCGAGACGGCTCGTATCGCGGGCGTAGAATACCTTTGTGGCCACGAGAGCGGGGTCTTCCCGCCTTCGGGCCGTCCGGAGAGCGAGCGGGAGGCAACATGAGCGTACGCGAGCAGGAGCGGCGGCAAAAGGAAGCCGAACGCAGGATGGACCAACGCATGCGTAAGGCGGACAAGGAGGTCAGGGATACGATCGAGGCGCGGGCTGGGGCGGCCGACAAGAGGATGCGACAGGTTATCAGGAGGATCGAAAAGGGCGACGTCGAACCGCGTCCCCTGCCCGGCCTCAGGGAAGATTCGATGGAGTCGATGGAGTCCATACCGTCGATGGAATCCATGGAATCCATGAAGTCGATGGAGTCGGCCGATTACGCGAGCGAGGTGACCGAGGAGGAGGCGGATGCCGGGATGATGCAGGACATGCCCCTGGAGGGCCACATGCCCATAGATCCCGCGCAAGCCGAAGAAGACCTCGCGCAGAGGGTGACCGAAGAGACGGGCTCCGGGGGGGATCCGCACCTGCACAACGAGCGCAAGGCGGAGGAGATATCCAACCAGATCACAGAGGATACCGGCGCCGAAGGAGACATGCAGGTGCATGCCGAGCGCAAAGTGGACCAGATGTCGCAGGAGATGTACGAAGACTGAGGGCGTTTCGCACTGAATCCTCGCTTAGTGCTTGCCTTGGTCAGCCGCCGGTGTCTTTCGGGAGTTGGGCTCCCTGTTCCATTGAGTCTGCTTGCTCTTCTTGGTCTTCTACTATCTTCAGGCCTTCGACCATCTCGAAGGTGAAGCGCACCACGGCGCTCTCCCTGCCCCTGTGCTCGAAGTAGATGGACTCGTCGTCGTGGTAGACGAGCACCTCGGTAAATAGCCCCTTGTTGTAGTAGAGGCCCTCGGCCCACTCCGGGATGGCCTCGTCCTTCACTTTACGCGGTTGCTCGCTCACCTGTACGTCCTCCTTCTCTTCGATGGCCAAGTAGCTCTGCATGTCACAAATGAAGTTTGAATCGCTCGTGCTCGGAGAATCAGTTCGGCCACATGTGGACTAACATCTGCCTGCTTCCTCTAGGTGTTGCGGTTGTACGACAATGAGGTTTACAGCGCTTTTCAGTCTAGCATAGAATGCGCGAAATAGAGGAGGTTCTGTCCAGTGCCCGAAACGAGGGATGCCGAGCGGCTCGTAGCCTTCGGAGATAGGAGAATGTGGCGGTTACTCCTGGCGCGGCTGCACCCTGACGCCGGGGGAGATCACGACCTGTTTACGTTCGCGTGCGCCATGAGGGAGGAGATGTCCGGCGCGGGCAGCGTGGCCAAGGACGCCGAGGGAGAGGACAGCACACGCCGCACGGAAGGTCTGGTAACCCCTTTTCTTCGGGCGTGGCAGGACACTATGGGCGACTGGTCGTCCGGTAACCGCGACGCCCTGAGAAACCTCTGGAGGCGTTAGAGGGGCTTGCAAAGAGGCTTTGCCTCTTTGCAAGCAATTCAGCTTGCTATTTTCGTAGGACAAGCCATCAGCCCGTCAGCGAACAAAAAGCTGACAAGCTGAAGTGCTGACCTGCGCGGGTTTTGGAGGGGCAATCCTTCCAAAACCCGCTGTCAGACCAGGGCTACTGCTAGCCCTGTTGCTGCTGCATAGCCTGAATTATCTCCCAGATCAGATCCCCGGCCTCGCGTTGCATCCTGATGGCGTCGGTCTGGTTCGGGTAGTTGAGCTCTAGCATATTCTGTACGCGCCTGATCTCGCTCAGGGCGCGTGTCAACATCTGCGCCGGGCTCTGTTGCTGTTGCTGCTGACCCTGGGCCTGCTGTTGCTGTCCTTGCTGTTGATTGCCTTGCGTCATCTAGGCCTCCTGTCCAAGCGTCGTCTGTCCGTTATCTCCACGTCTATACCCCGTTCACGTCGAAGTCAGACACGGAGATTGCCTGCGCAGATATTAGGCCAAGTTTACTTACCGCGCAGGAGGGGCACGACAGATGGGTAAGGAGACGTTTTGTAGAGACGAGGGATTATGGCATCCAGAGGGTCCGAGCCGCAACAGGAGCAGCGTCCGGCGGCGGAGGATGGCGGACGTACGAGCCAGGACGAAGGCTACCCCATAGGCCATACGGAGGACCGCGGGGAAACCTACGGTGGTGCTGACGTAGTGCTGGACGTGCCGAAGCTCAACGTGGAGGAGGTCGACCTGGAGGTCGAGGATCTGCAGGTGCGGGTGTCCCTCCAGGCTGCGCTCGCGGACCTGGTCCAGATCAATGTCGGCCTCGAAGCGGAGTTGGGTGAGTTGAAGCTTGGGGTCAAGGGCGTCGAAGCCCAGGCTCAACTGAAGGCCCGCCTGGACAACGTGCGGGCCATCTTCAGCGAGGTACTGGCATCGTTGGAGCACAGTCCCCAGTTCTTCCGTCAGGCGTTGGCCTCGGTGAACGAGACGGCAAGAGCTGCGGAAGACAAAACCGTGGACACCGCGGTCGTGGACGAGACCGGCGATGTCCTGGCTCCACAGGTGGGCAGAGACGAGGGAGCCGGCGCGGAGGCGGAAGCGCGCGCAGAACCGGATGCGACGGAAGCGGCTAGGAATAAGGCCGAGGAGTTGGGCGTGGACCTCTCCGGCCTCGAGGGCACGGGTTCTGGCGGACGTATCCTCGTCAGGGACGTCGCAAGAGCCGCCAGAGGATAACCTCTTCCACCACCAGGGGGTACAATCTGGTGGAGTAGAAGGAGCAGTCCCATGGCCAACAGGTTTTTCAAGCAGACCTCGGCGGAGATCATCTCGGATCTTCTCTCCGACGCGCGCGTAAAACGCGTCAGGGAGTACGTGCAGGGCGAGGAGTTCAAGGCCGACCGCGAACGTGTACGCCGCGACGCCGCAGAACGCCTGAAGAGCATCCGCGAACGCTACCGCGCCAAAAGGCGCGACCCCGAAACCGCCGCCCGCGAGAGAGAACTCACCCTGAGCCTCGCCGAGGTAGAGGCCGCAGCCGCCGAACTTCGCCTCCAACTCTCCGAACTGCTCGAGGAAGAGGAGAAGCTCAGGACCGCACTCGACGAACTCTGAAGCGGATCTTCGGAAGGTTCTTCCGAAGATCCGAGCTATCAGGCGTCAGGACGTTTCGGCCTCCACTCTCAGCCATCAGGCAAAACAAGAAGCTGATAGCTTGCAAAGAGGGAACCTCTTTGCGCATTCCAGAAGCCTTACCAGGTACTAGTATGCAACATGATTGCTACCCACTTGTGCTCTGTTGGCAATTCGTGTAAAAATGGGCGCTCCGCACCCTGGACGCCAAGGAGACGATTAGTTGACCCCTCGAGCCGGACTTTACGACCCCATGTACGAGCACGATGCTTGCGGGCTCGGGTTCGTGGCGAGGCTCGACGGGCGCGGGACGCGGGAGACGGTCGAGGAGGGCCTCGAGGTCCTGCACAACCTGGAGCACAGGGGGACGACGGGGAGCGACCCCGAGACGGGCGACGGGGCCGGCATACTCACCCAGATCCCTGACGGCTTCTTCCGCAAGGAATGCGAAGGGCTTGGCATCGGGCTTCCTGCGGCGGGCTGCTACGGGGTTGGGATGCTCTTCGAGTCGGGGGAGGTCGAGGGGCTGGGTTGTGAGGGTCGGCTAGAGGAGATCTGCGCCGAGGAGGGTCATGATCTCCTCGGTTTCAGGGACGTTCCCGTGGTGCCCGAGGCGGTCGGTAGGGTCGCGCGCAGCGTCATGCCGCGCATCAGGCAGTTCTTTATAGCGAGGCGGGGTGGGGACGAGGCGGCCTTCGAGCGAAAGCTCTACGTCATCAGGCGGCGTCTGCACAAGGCCATCGAGGATTCGCACGGGTGCTACGTCGTCAGCCTCTCCTCGAAGACGATCATCTACAAGGGACTCCTGAAGGGCAGGCAGTTGTCACGGTTCTACCCTGACCTCGGGGATGCGGCGTTCGCGAGCGCTATCGCGCTCGTCCACGAACGGTTCTCGACGAACACCCTGGGTAGCTGGGAGCTCGCGCACCCTTACCGCTACATCGCGCACAACGGCGAGGTCAACACCATAAGGGGCAACATAAACTGGATGCGGGCCCGCGAGAGTCGCCTGCGTTCGGAGCTCTTCGGGGAGGATTTGGAGAAGCTCTGGCCTGTCATCCTGCCAGGCCAGAGCGACTCGGCCTCCTTCGACAACGCCCTGGAGCTGTTGCACCTCGCCGGGCGTAGCCTGCCGCATGCGGTGACCATGATGATCCCCGAGGCCTGGGAGAACGACGGGTTGATGGACCCCGAGCGGCGCGCCTTCTACCAGTACCACAGCGCCCTAATGGAGGCGTGGGACGGACCGGCCGCTGTCGCCTTTACCGACGGCCGCATCGTCGGCGCCACCCTGGACAGAAACGGGCTGCGTCCGGCGCGTTACTCCGTCACCAGAGACGGCAGGGTCATCATGGCATCGGAGGACGGGGCCCTGAGGGTACCTGCGGAGGACGTGATCGAACGCTGGAGGCTCCAACCGGGCAAGATGCTCGTCGTCGACACCGAGAGGCACGAGCTGCTGCACGACGAGGACGTCAAGAAGCCATTGTTCGGGCGGCAGCCTTACAAGACGTGGCTCGAGGAGGGTGAGATCCACCTCAACGAACTCCCCGACCCCGACCCCGACCCGCGTCCCGAACCGGCCTCGCTCCTCGAGCGCCAGCGGGCCTTTGGGTACACCATCGAGGACCAGCGCATACTCCTCGCCCCGATGGCCCAGAACGGCAAGGAGCCCGACGGTTCGATGGGTACTGACACACCTCTTGCCGTGCTCTCCGAGCGGCCGCAGCTCCTGTTTTCGTACTTCAAGCAGCATTTCGCGCAGGTCACGAATCCCCCGATCGACCCCCTGCGCGAGGAGCTCGTCATGTCACTCAAGATGAGCCTCGGGCCCGAGCAGAACCTCTTCGACGAGACGAAGAAGCACTGCAGGCGGGTGCTCATCGACCAGCCGATCCTCACGGCGGCGGAACTGGAGAAGATCCGGGCCCTCGGCGACGAGCGGGCGGGCTCCACGACACTTCCCACCCTCTTCCCGGTCTCGACCGGCGAGGGAGGGATGGAGGAGGCCCTGAGCCGGCTTTGTGAGAAGGCCGAGAGCGCGGTCAAGGCGGGGTCTGCGGTCCTGCTTTTGAGCGACAGGGGCGTGAACCAGACGCAGGCCCCGATACCGAGCCTGCTGGCCACCTCGAGCGTTCACCATCACCTGGTGCGGGCGGGCATAAGGACGGCCACGACCCTCGTCGTCGAGACCGCCGAGGCGCGTGAGGTCCACCACTTCGCCCTCCTCGTCGGCTACGGCGCGACCGCCGTGAACCCTTACCTCGCCTTCGAGACGATAGAAGACCTGGCAGGCTCGCACCTCATGGAGGGCGTCGGTCCCGAGGAGGCGGCGAAGAACTACGTCAAGGCCGTAGGGAAGGGCCTGCTCAAGGTCATCTCCAAGATGGGCATCTCCACGCTCTTCTCCTACTGCGGGGCCCAGATCTTCGAGGCCGTGGGCCTAGACCAGAGGCTCATAGACAGGTGTTTCACGGGCACCGCCTCGCGCGTCGGCGGCGTCGGGATGGACGCTTTAGCAAGCGAGACCCTCGAGCGCCACAGGAGCGCCTTCTCTGCCGCCGAGGACAACGCGGAGGAGCTCGAGGTCGGGGGCGAGTACCAGCTCAGGGCGCAGGGCCAGTACCATCAGTGGAACCAGGCGAGCATTCCTCCGCTCCAGCGCGCCGTCAAGACAGGGAGCTTCGAGACATTCAAAGAGTTCACCCGTCACTTCGACGAGCACAGCGCGCGCTTCGCCACCCTGCGCGGCCTCTTCGACTTCGAGCGGGCCCCGATCCCTGTAGAGGAGGTCGAGCCCGCGCGTGAGATCGTCAAACGCTTCGTCACGGGCGCGATGTCGTTCGGTTCGATCTCCAAGGAAGCCCACGAGACGCTCGCCGTAGCCATGAACCGCATCGGCGGGAAGTCCAACACCGGCGAGGGGGGCGAGGACCCGACCCGCTTCACCCCAGACCCGAACGGCGACAACCGCCGCAGCGCCGTCAAACAGGTCGCGAGCGGTCGCTTCGGCGTCACGACCGAGTACCTCGTCAACGCCGACGTCCTGCAGATCAAAATGGCCCAGGGCTCGAAGCCGGGCGAAGGGGGACAGCTCCCCGGCCACAAGGTCTCCGAGGACATCGCGAAGGTCCGTAACTCGACGCCCGGGGTAGGTCTGATCTCCCCCCCGCCGCACCACGACATCTACTCCATCGAGGACCTCGCCCAACTCATCCACGACTTGAAGAACGCAAACCCCCTCGCCGACGTGAGCGTCAAGCTCGTCGCCGAGGTCGGGGTCGGGACGGTCGCGGCGGGCGTGGCCAAGGCGAAGGCCGACCACATCACCATCTCGGGCCACGACGGAGGAACCGGGGCATCGCCGCTCTCCTCGATCAAACACGCAGGGCTACCGTGGGAGCTCGGGCTTGCCGAGACGCAGCAGGTCCTGGTACAGAACGACCTCAGGGAGCGTGTGATCCTGCAGACCGACGGCCAGCTCAAGACGGGCCGCGATGTGGTTGTGGCCGCGCTCCTAGGCGGCGAGGAGTTCGCTTTCTCGACGGCCCCGCTCGTGGCGACGGGCTGCATCATGATGCGCGTGTGCCACCTGAACACGTGCCCTGTCGGTATCGCTACGCAGGACCCCGAACTGAGAAAGCGTTTCACCGGCACGCCCGAACACGTCGTCAACTACTTCTTCTTCCTCGCTGAGGAGGTCAGGGAGCTGATGGCCGGTATGGGCTTCCGTGTCTTCGAGGAGATGGTCGGGCGCTCCGACATGCTGAAGATGCGCGACGCCATCGAGCACTGGAAGGCTGGCGGCGTGGACCTCTCGGCCATCTTGCACCGCGTCGAGGCACCCGAGAACGCGGCCATCAGCCACTCCGAGCGTCAGAACCACGGGCTCGAGAAGTCAATGGACAACGACCTGATCGGTAAGTGCATGCCGGCCCTCCAAAACAGCGAGGAGGTGCGCTTTGCGCACCCCATCACGAACACCAACCGCACGGTCGGCGGGATGCTCTCGGGGGAGGTCGCCAGGCGCTACGGCAACGAGGGCCTGCCCGACGGCACGGTCCGAATAGACTTCCAAGGCGTCGCTGGCCAGTCCTTCGGCGCGTGGCTCGCCCGCGGCCTGACCTTCACCCTCGAAGGCACGACAAACGACTACGTCGGCAAGGGCCTCTCTGGAGGCAGGCTCGCCGTCTTCCCCTCCAGGCACGCGGCCTACGACCCGACAAGGAACGTCGTCGTCGGCAACGTGGCGCTCTACGGCGCGACCGCTGGGGAGGCGTACTTCCGGGGCTTCGCGGGGGAGCGCTTCGCCGTCAGGAACTCGGGCGCCCACGCCGTCGTCGAGGGCGTCGGGGATCACGCCTGCGAGTACATGACGGGCGGGGTCGTCGTGGTGCTCGGCGAGACGGGGCGCAACTTCGCCGCAGGGATGAGCGGCGGCGTCGCGTTCGTCCTCGACGAGGCGGGACGCTTCGAGACCCTGTGCAACATGGACATGGTCGGCCTGGAGGCCGTCGAGAGCGAGGAAGATATAGAACTCCTTCGCGGGATGGTCGAGGACCATCTAAATTGGAGCGGGAGCGCACGGGCGCGGCGGGTGCTGGGTGACTGGGAAGAGGTCCTGCCCACCTTCGTAAAGGTGATGCCGAACGACCTCGAGCGGGTCTTGCGGGAGCGGCAGGAGGCTAGCCTAGAGGTCGCGAGCTAATGGGAGATCCCAAAGGATTCCTCAAGATAGGACGCAAGCCGACCCCGAAGCGGACGGTCGAAGAGCGCGTTCAGGACTACCGCTACGTCTACGAGCCGATGCCCGAGGAGGAGCTCAAGGGTCAGGCCTCGCGCTGCATGGACTGCGGCGTGCCTTTCTGCAACACGGGCTGTCCTCTGGGAAACCTGATCCCCGACTGGAACGACCTCGTCTACCGCGAGCATTGGAAGCAGGCCATAGACCGCCTGCACCAGACCAACAACTTCCCCGAGTTCACGGGGATGCTCTGTCCGGCTCCGTGCGAGGCCGCTTGCGTCCTGGCCATCAACGACAAACCCGTCACCATAAAAGAGATAGAGCTCTCGATTATCAACAGGGCCTTCGAGGAAGGTTGGGTCCTCCCCAAACCGACACCGCCGGAGAGGCGTACCGGCAGGAGGGTCGCCGTCGTCGGGAGCGGTCCGGCCGGGCTCGCGGCTGCGCAGCAGCTCAACTGGGCCGGGCACACTGCCGTCGTCTTCGAGAAGGACGATAGGAGCGGTGGCCTCCTCAGGTACGGCATCCCCGACTACAAGATCGAGAAGTGGGTCATCGACCGCCGCATCGCCATCATGGAAGAGGAGGGCGTCGAGTTCCGTACCAACGCCCACGTCGGCGAGAACCCGACCACGAAAGACCTCAAGAGCGAGTTCGACGCCATCGTCCTCGCCGTCGGCGCCCTGCAGGGACGCGACCTCGAAGTGCCTGGCCGCGAACTCGGCGGCATCCACCTCGCGATGGACTACCTCGTGCAGCAGAACAGGAGGGTTGCCGGCCTCCCGACGAACGCCGAGGTCGAAATCTCGGCTGCAAACAAGAACGTCGTCATCCTCGGCGGCGGCGATACGAGCGCGGACTGCCTCGGCAACTCCCACCGCGAAGGCTGCGCCTCCGTGAAGGTCCTGACCCACGGCCCGAAGCCACCGGAGAACCCCGACCACCTCACCTGGCCCGACTGGCCCTTCATCCTGCACACCTACCCCGCCCACGAGGAGGGCGGCGAGCGCGGCTTCTCCGTCGCCGTCACAGGCTTCTCGGGCACAGGCGGCCACGTAGAAAAGATGCACGCCGTCGAGACCGAGCGCACGAACGGCAAGACCGTTCCCATCGAGGGCACGGACTTCGAGATAGAGACAGACCTCGTGCTGCTCGCCATCGGCTTCACAGGCCCCGTGCGCGACCGTTTCATGCAGGAGATGGATCTCGGCTACACCGACACGGGCGCCATCCACTCCGAAAACGGCTTCGGCACCAGAGAGCCTGGCACCTTCGTAGCCGGCGACGCCCGGCTGGGCGCAGACCTCATCGTGACCGCCATCGCCGAGGGCCGCAAAGCCGCGAGACAGGCCGACGAATTCTTGATGGGCCAGAGCCTGCTACCTGGATAGGCATCAGGCAACAGGTCTCAGGCATCAGCCAAAACCTGACAGCTGAAACCTGTTGCCTATTCGGTACTCGTGAGATCGCATCGACTGCCGTATAACTAGGGCTGTTCTTGACGGTCGGAGGGAGGTGGGGAAGATTCAATTTTCGCGAGAGACGGCGCGGGCGATGTTGCTCGGTGCGCAGGGACTGACACCCGCGCGGGAGCGCGCCACGAAGGACGACGTTCGGGAGACCATCCGGCGGATGGGCGTGTTGCAGATCGATTCGATCTCCGTCGTCGCGCGCAGCCCCTACCTGGTGCTCTGGAGCAGGCTAGGCTCCTACGAGCCGTACTGGCTTGATGAGCTCCTGGCGGAGGGGGCGCTCTTCGAATACTGGTCGCACGCGGCGTGTTTTATCCCCATCGAGGATTACGGCCTGTACCGCCGACTCATGCTCGAGGGAGGGGAGAAGACCAGGAGCTGGATGCTGGCCCACCACGAGGAGATCCAGCACGTGATGGAGCACATCAGCCAGAACGGTCCCGCGCGCTCTGCGGAGTTCGCGCGCACCGACGGGCGGGCCGGAGGCTGGTGGGAGTGGAAGCCCGAGAAGCGGGCGCTGGAGCACCTGTTCGCCGCTGGTGAACTGATGATCTCCCGCCGCGAGAACTTCCACCGCGTCTACGACCTGCGCGAGCGGGTGCTGGCGAACGCGCTGCCAGACTGGGAAGACGCCCTCGCACCAAACGAACAGGAGGTGCGGCGGGCGCTGGCTCTCAAGGCTGTACGTGCGCTCGGCGTTGCCCCGGCTCGCTGGGTCCCCGACTACTTCCGCACGCCCAAGAAGGGCGTAGCCGGGCTGCTCGAAGAGCTGGCCGAGGAAGGGTCACTCCTCCGGGCCACGATAGAGGACTCGGGCGAGCCGGCCTACGTGCACCCCGACAACGCGGGACCGGCCGAGAAGATCCTAGCGGGCCGTTTGCGGCCTTCCGTCACGACCTTGCTATCCCCGTTCGATCCCGTGGTCTGGGATCGGGCGCGGGCCTCGGAGCTCTTCGGCTTCGACTATAAGATCGAGGTCTACACCCCGGCGGCCCGCCGCCGCTACGGATACTACTCCCTCCCGATACTGCACGACGGCGCCCTCGTGGGCAGGCTAGACGCCAAGGCCCACCGCAAGCAGGATATTTTCGAGGTCAAGGCTATACACCTCGAGCCTGACGTAGCGGTCTCTGACGATCTAGTCACCGGCATAGCCGGTGCGTTACGAGGATGCGCCGAATGGCATGGCACCCCCGAAGTCCTTGTGCGCCACTCCGACCCACCGGAACTGGCCGAAATGCTCAGGACCTCGTTCGAGGACGGCACCGGAACGCCGGCAGCCCGCGAAAGAGCCCGCTAGGCCACCTCCTCGTTCCAGTCGACGTGGTAATCGTGCATCCACGCGAGGGACCCGCCGTTGGCGACGCGCTTGAGGATTACGGGCATCATCAGGTCCCTCAGCACCCGTCCAACGGGCCCGGCGGCTTTGCTGTTGCTCGTCCTCGCCCCGTGCGCGACGATGCGTTCCACCCGGGTGCGGCGCCGCCGCTCGTATGCCACAAACGCTTGCGGAGTGTCCGGCACGTCGCGCAGGCACCTGGCCAGCACGACGGCGTCCTCGATGGCCATGGATGCGCCCTGTCCCGAAGAAGGGGCTGTGGCGTGCGCGGCGTCCCCGATAATGACCATCGGCCCCCTGTGCCACCTCGGAACCGAAGGGAGATCGTAGGTAGCCCAACCGGAGAGCCCCCCGGGGGTGGCGCGGATGATATCGACGGCCGGCGTGTCGTCCTCGGCGAAGAGGTCGGTCAACGATTTCCTCCACTGCTCCGTGCTGATAGCGGCGAGCTCCGCGCTCGTGGGCTCGTCGGCGCGGGGAGGGTTAGCGAACCACCAGATCTCACCAGAAGGATGAACCGCGTAGCCGAAGAACGCCCGCTTCCCGAAGACCATGCGGAACGTGCCTGGTTCGGCCGGGACGCGCACATCGCTGGCGTACCCGCCGATGTTGAGCACCGGGATGTAGCGGGCCCTGGGCGCCGATGGATCGATGATGCGGCGGGCGCGGGAGTGTATGCCGTCGGCCCCGATCAGGAGGTCTCCCTCTGCCTCGGTGCCATCCTCGAACCGCGCCATGACGCCGTCAGGCGTGGTCTGGGCATCCACGAGCCGCTTGCCGTACTCGACGCGGGCGCCGCGCCTGAGTGCCTCGTCGCGCAGCGCCCGGTAGAGATCGGATCGCTTTAGGGTCTGGCTGACGGTGCCGTCGCTCAGCGTCCCTCCGTTGGGGACGTCGCCGAGGTGCTTGCCGGTGCCGCTCTGGATCTCCATGCGCGGCGTGGGAAAGCCCTCGGCCAACACGAGGTGGTTCGCGTCGATGGCGCGCAGGGCGTCCAGGCCGTTGCTGGCGAAGGTCAGGAAGGCGCCGGCGTCGTCCGCGCCGCCGGCGTACGCCTCGTAGACGACCGAGTCTATACCGGCCCGTCGCAGCGCCATCGCGGCCACCGGTCCGGCTACGCCGCCACCGATAATGAGGGCCTTCTTCGCGCCTCTCATGCGCCCTTCTTTCCTGACGCGAAGATACGCCAGAGCCTATCGGAGAGCGCCCAGATCAGGAACGTTGCTGCGCTCCTGCCTATGGGACGAACGCGGCTGTTGTGGAACGCCGCAAAGCGCCATTCGGTACCATCGCGCACGGCGACGAGCGTCTGGATCGATTCCCGTTCCGGGGACGGCTTCGTCTTGCCGCGCATAACCGTGCCGCCGGTCGCATGGACGAGGGCCACGTCGGAGCTCAGGAACTTCACGCTCAGGACGCGGCCCGTGAGCTGCGTGCCCTCAAGCCATCTGTCGAAGAGCTCCTGGTGAGAGGCGGAGATCTCGTCTTTTCCCCTGGTGCGCGTCCCGTCGAACGCGACGTAGTCGGCATCCTCGGTGAAGCGGGAGCCGTAGGCCTCGCCGTCGCCCCTGCCCCAGTCGGCGAGCAAATCCTCGAAGAGGGCGAGTATCTTCGCCTCGTCGGTCTGGTAGTGCGTGGTGGTTTCGCGTTTCATCGGGTCGAAAGTCCTTTCTGGTCGTGGCCGTCGGCCGTTGGCGAATGCGCGCCGGCCATTCCTACCGCGGAGCTTCGACCTGCTATCCTTGAGGTTGCGTGTCTCGGGTAACGGGTCTCGCCCCGCGCGGGCCTACTACTCGGGATTCCGACCCCCGGCATAAGGTGTTGCAGCACCCCGCCGGGGGTCTTCGCTGTTCAGATCACGGACCAGCCTCCTCCATCCTCGCCGGTGCTCACGGGACCTTGCTCTGAATGAAGGGAGCGCCACTCCGACAGATCGCCCAGCTTCCCGGCCTCGATCTCCTCTACGAGCCCGCGCACCCATCCCAGTTCGGCCTCTCGCAACATCAACTCGTGCTCCGACTCTACGAGGAAAAGGCGGGGTAGCCCCACTTGCTCCATGGCGGTGTCAAGACGAGATCT
>Ga0126311_10000488_pt1 | contig 18569 bp, 4 predicted proteins | sample Plot61_FD_92539 | JGI IMG/M metagenome (GOLD analysis project Ga0126311, IMG submission 92539) | Serpentine soil microbial communities from UC McLaughlin Reserve, CA, USA - Plot61 | ecosystem: Environmental > Terrestrial > Soil > Grasslands | place: USA: UC McLaughlin Reserve, Lake County... | reverse complement strand
TCCATCTTGCCGGAATTATCAACGTTCATCTCGGGCGTCATGTGCTTCTCAACAATTGCCTTGAAGTCTTCAGTCGACACCGGCTGGTTGAAATGCGTTTTGACGAAGTCTTTCATCATCTCCTGGAAGCGCTGGTCACCGCCTTTGTTTTGCTGGTACATCATCATTCGCAGCATGTGCAGAATGTATGCGCCCTTCGGATAGATCAGAAACCGGGCGACACCGCCTGTCTTGCCGTTGTTTAGACGATAACCCTGCGTGACTGGTCCAACCGTGTAGGGCTTGCGGTCTTTTGTTGCAGGCGAAGCCTCGACGATCTGCTTGCGCAGGTCTTCCCAGAAATCGACAAACTTATCGTTACCGCGAGTTAACTGAACGTAAAGCGAAGCCGAAAACTCGGCAAAGCCCTCGCTCATCCACTGGTCGTGATAACTGTCCCAGCCGATGATATGTCCCCACCACTGGTGCGCGATCTCGTGCGGCGCGACGTAGCGCCAGAACGTGTCTGTACCGCCGCGAGTTCCGATGAGTTGGTTGCGCTGCGTCGTATCGACGTAAGCGAGGTAAGGCATGTAGACGAGCGTGGGCCATGCTTGTCCGAAGTTGGCTGCCGGCTGTTGCGTCATCGCGATCCGAGTGTAAGGAAGTTTTCCAAAGTAGGCGTTGTAAATGCGACTCGCATTTTGAGCATCAGCGAGGGCCGGGTCGGCCATGGATGTAGTTGAGATCGAGCCGAGCGTGGTCATGGTTTTTCCGCCCTGTGACTCGATCCGATCGATTGCATTCTGTACCTCCTTTAGCTCGTCGGGTACTTCCGTGTTCGCATAAAACTCAATGTCGTAGCCAGTCTCCTTATCACTGATCATCTTCTTTTTGAACCGGCCGTAGTTAAAACCCGCGACGGCGAGCTCAGTTTGACCGCTGGACCACTTCGCGACGGTAATATCTCCTTCGCGGGATTCAGGTCCGGTAGGCGCGCCGGTTCCCACGAACATGAGGCTCTTCGGATAACGGAAAGTCATATCGAAGATCGCGCGGTCTTCGGCGAAGAGCGTGTTTGCATTAGCCGGATACCACGTCGAGCGCGGGATGAGGATGTAGTTGCCGCCGCCCGAGTCGCGCAGCGCTTCGTCGCCCTCGTATTGAATTGACAGCTGCACCGTTTGCCCCGCTTCAAGTGGCTTCGGCATGATGACGGCGAAATCCGAATCCTCGTTTTTGTCTTCCTGCACGAAACTCAGCTCGTTTCCACCTGTATCCTGTACACTTTTGACTCGCAGTGTTCGGAACAGCTCGAACGGAACGACGCGCGTGCCGGCGTGCAGGTTACGAAACGTCAGACGATCGGTGGCGGCGAGATGTGCACCTTTGATCGCTGCGTCGATCTCGTGACGGGTGATGTCGATCAGTCGATTGTCTTCAGAACTGGAGGCAGTACCTTTCTTGTATTCCTCTTCACGGTGAAAAGCAGCCCAAACACCGCCGTCGGTTTCGCCGTAGCTAAACAACGCGATTTCTTCAGGCGTCGCAAGTGGCACACCGAACGGTTCCAGCAAAAACACGAGCTTGTTAAAACGCTTGCCGTCGATGAACGCCATAAAAAATGTTTCGCCCGCAGGGTTGTAAATGTCATACAACGTGCGCGACTCACGATTATCGCGTAGTCGTTTGCGCAGCAGCTCCTGGTTATCGCGGTACGCGCTGCGCGCATGGCTTGCCGCTGGGCCGCCAGTTTTCATAGTCGCGTTCGGCGAGGACTTTACCTCGTCGAACGTTTTGTCAGTAAACCGAAGCACGAGTTTAGTGAACTGTTCTGTGATGCTGCCTTCGTTTGTAAAAATGCTGAGACTGTGTTTCTCGACCTCCGTTGGCGGAGTCAGCGACATCTCGCCATCACCAATGAATACTGCCGCGGTTACGTGGTCTTCCACGGGCGTGATGAAATACAACTCTCCTGACTTGAGCGTGAAGTTGGCAGCGTCACGCTTGAGTTTGAGATTGTTCACGGTGGCGTAACTGCCTGCGAAGTCCTGATCGCCTCTGCCGAGTTGTCTGAGGGATGTGTAAACCGGATCCAGGTTTCCCTTCTGCCCGGTGGCTATTTTCACTTGCGCTTCGAGCGGTGCGATCTCCAGTCGCACATCGATCGTGGCGGCGGAATCGTCTTCAACTTTCACCGCATCGCGGCGTCCCTCGTTGAAGCCTTGGACTGTGACCCTGACCGTATAAATTCCGGCGGGCAGACCTTCGACTTTGTATCGACCCTGCGCGTCGGTCTTCGCAGTGAACTCCTGTTTCGAAACCTGGTTGATGACAGTCACTGCGGCGTTGGGGATCGCAGCGCCTTTCGGGTCAGTAATGTTTCCCTCGATGCGCCCACCGGCTGCGTGCGCGATGAGAAAAGGGATTGAGAGGACAGTCAGCACCAAAAGAAGGGAGAGTCTTTTTGTGTATTTCATAGGGGTGTACCTCGTTAGGGGATCTATTATTTTATTGCCTAAGCCGATAACGGTTGATGAGTTGCTGCAAACCCTTGACCGATTGATTATGCCTGTACTTATAGTACGTCGTGAGATCGGGGATTACTTGTTGCAGCAGAGTTTGATACTCGACGCGTCCAGTTGCAAGTCCAGCCGCGCGTGCATACGTCTCGATCAGGGAGTCTAGCAGAGCTTCCAAAGTTTTTTGAGCGTCCTGCTTGACCTTGCCGTCCGGCAGCGCTTCGTAAGCATCCATCTGCAAGAGGTAATCAGCATTCATCACTCTCGCCAGTAACGCGAAGTTAGAAGGATCCAGCGGCGAGAGTGCTGCGGCTTTTGTCAGTCGTGACTTTGCTTGCGGCGTGTTTCCAGACGCGAGATACAGAATCGCTGTTTGCTGGTAGAGCTCGGCGAGATTGCCTTTTTGCAGCGCCCACGCTTCGTCATTGATGCTTGTTGGTTTTCTATCAGCCTCGATCAGAGCAATCGCTTTGAGACCATATTGCAGCGACACGTCTGCATACTTGCGGTTCTTCCTTCGCGTTTCTTCAGTGCCCGCGAGCGTCATCCGTACGAGCACGTTCGTGTCATCAGGGTTCTTCGCAAGCATATCACCGGCTAACGCAAACGCGTCGTCAATTCGATTACCGCTCGCGTACGCTTCGAGTGCAACCGGTTTGAGAATCTCCTTTTCCGGGTCGGACGTGAAAACGGCTTTTGCTCGATCGAGTAGCGCGAGGGCCACGGCGCCGTTTTTGATCTTCAGGATCTCGCCGGCGACAGTTTCAGCCACGCTGAGCCGCGCACTGCTGTTTGGAAACTTCGCGATGAAGTCTTCCGCTGCGCTGAGTTTTGTCGTCGGGTTTGTAGCGCGTTTGATTGCAGCGAGTGCGTCGACTTCAGTTGATGATTGTGCTTGCGCGACACCCTGCGAAACCACAAAAAAACCAAAAGCGATAATGAGCACTTTCGTGAGTTTGTGGCTCCGTGATCTCATGGTCTAACAATTCAAACGCTCGCGGCGGTAATGATGAGTGACCGGGCGTCGGCGTCCGATTCCGATGGCGTTTCGCGAGATGATCAGCGTTGGCGGCAACTGCCGGCGTTTGAATTCGTTTGCCGGCGATTCGACGCGGTTGAGAATATCGCGCACGAAGCCCGGCTCAAAGCCGGTTTCGACGATCTCGTTTGGCGTCGCTTTCTGCTCGAAGTATAACCGCAACACGCGATCGAGCTGGTCGTATGGCGGCAGCGACTGATCATCAAACTGTCCCGGCGCGAGCTCGGCCGAAGGGCGTTTGGCGATGATCGCGCTGGGAATCACTTCGTTGTCTTTGTTGAGATAGTTTGCGAGTGCGTAGACTTCGGTTTTTAGAAGGTCGCCAATGACTGCGAGCCCGCCGTTTGTGTCGCCGTACAGCGTGCAGTAGCCCAGTGCGAGCTCCGACTTGTTACCAGTTGACAGCAGCAAGCGGCCTTCGGAGTTCGAGATCGTCATCAGGATGTTGCCCCTGAGACGCGACTGAAGATTTTCCGCTGCTGTCGATCTATTCTCGACTGAAGGCGCCGGTAGCTTCATCTGCTTGAGCAACACTTTGTAGGCGTCAGTGATCGGATGCTCAATCACAGGCATGCCGAGACGACGGCCCAGCTCTAGCGAGTCGTCGACGCTGGAGCGCGACGAGAAAGGCGAAGGCATCGTGACGCTCAAAACATTCTCCGCGCCCATTGCTTTGCAGGCGAGCGTCGCAACGACCGCTGAGTCGATGCCGCCCGATAAGCCGAGTACCGCACGTTCGAAACCATTCTTGCGCGCGTAATCGCGAATGCCGAGTACGAGCGCGTCGTGAATTGTCTCGACGTCGTCGCCTGGCAAACAACGCTGGTCCGCGATGTCGCAATCGAGATCGACCGTGCCAATGAACTCTTCAAACGGCGGCGCCTGGAGAATGATCTTGCCGTGCGCGTCTGCGACGATGCTGGCACCGTCGAAGATCACACCGTCGTTGCCGCCAACGAGATTTACAAACACGATCGGAATCTTCGCCGTCATCGCGCGATGCGACACCATCGCGCAGCGCTGGCCCATCTTGCCTTTGTTGAAAGGAGAAGCGTTTATCGACACGAGAACTTCCGCGCCCAGCTCGATCAGCTCATCGGCCGGATCGTTTGTATATAGTCTTTCGCGCCAGAACGTCTTATCGTTCCAAAAATCTTCACAGACTGCGACGCCGAGTTGCTTTTCCGGGAGTGGAAAAAGGTGACGCTCGGTGCTCGGTTGGAAGTAGCGTGGATCGTCGAAGACGTCGTATTCGGGCAGGAGGGACTTGTCAGCAAAGCCGAGCAGCTCCTGGTTGCGAATGACGGCGGCGGAGTTGAAGAGGCGGCGGCCCGTTGCCAGTCCTGACGGCCGCACCGTCCCAACAATCGCCGTAATTCCCTTTGTCGCTTCTATGATCTTCTGCAACGGCTCGAGCGCACATGCTTGCACTTCGCGATCGAGGAACCAGTCGAGGGACGTGTAACCCTGGATGCATGTCTCGGGCAGCACGACGAGATCGGAACTTTCGCGTTTCGCATACTCGATCGCGCGGATGATGCTGGCAGTATTGTTCTCGAAGTCGCCGTTGATGGTATTGATCTGGCCGATGGTAACGCGCATGGTGCTTTGGTAGTTCTGGCTTGTTGCTTCCGGCTTTGTCGTTGCTGATCGTGCACCATTCGGACCATCCGCGCAATCCGCGGCCCGTTTGTTTGCCTAGTCACGCTTGCGTTATATTCTCTGAGCCAACCTGCGGAGGGGTCGCATAATGGTAGTGCAGCGGTCTTGAAAACCGCCGGCCGAAAGGCTATGCAGGTTCGAGTCCTGTCCCCTCCGCCATTTCTTTTGAACAACTTACGTTCGCTCATCGATCACATCCCATTCGGTCCCTGTGCCGAGTTGGCGCGATCTCTGCCGATGATTTTAGGTGCAGATGGAGGGAGTAAAATCCGTTCTTACCTTAACGAACGAGTAAAGCCAAAAACGAAGAAGGTTCCAGCAAATAACGCTCTGAGAAACAAGCCTGAAATTAATCCCAGAGAGGCGGCACGTTATCAATCGGCAAACGGGCTGCGCGGGGCGGCAGCTTGCCAGGATAAACGCCGACTGGATGGAGATCGCCTACACCCGGACCAAGCTCGCGACATCATTAGCCGCGGGAGGAAGTAGGTATGAAACGGGTCAGCATGACCTCATTACTTACCTACGCCTTGTCAGTCTAAAGAGCGCTTCACCCGAGTTGCGACGAATCGAACCAGACGATGTTCTGGGATGTCGTACAGCCCGCTTTGCAGCAGGACATCGGTAACCCGACCTCGATTCCATTCCCGGCAACAGCCTATTGGCCAACCTTTTATGTACGCCATATCAGTTAATGGGGGTTCGTCTTGACTCTAACAGCGTAGAAGGCTGGGCATAAAAAACATCAACAGACCTTGTACCGATCCTACGCCTATAGTATAAGTCTCCCGCTCTCTAGCTTTAGTAAATGCGGATCCTTCGAGTAAGTCCGCGACACTTTCAACAATTCGTTTTCAGGTATACGCAGAACTCCCCGATGTCCTAACTGCCCGTATTTCATCTACTGCAGTCGTTACCAGTTTCTAATTCGTAGCCTTCAATTGCCGAAGATCCAGCGGATCTCACATTATGCGTACCCCTATACAAGCAAGACTCGGTAATCACAAGGCGGTGAGACCGAAGCTTAGGCATAACACAGCCTTCATCCCTTGTAGTTCGGGGATGTGGAAGCAGCTTTTGCGCAAATGGGGTTGCGACACTCAACTCCGACAAGGAGCCCAAAACATGGTGCCCAACGCATGCTCTGTTACGCAGTTTCGTAACTGCCTTTCTGTAGTCGTCTGTTTGCTCTCCATTCTGGGCTTCGCAATTACCGCGCATGCGCAGAGCGCGACTTATCACCTTCACAAAGAAGCTTCCACCACCGCGAACCTCTTTCAATTGAAGACGGCGGGTCCCGACGGCACCAGCCTGGCGCTGCAAACTGCAAACTTGAAAAACGCGGCGACAGGTGAATACCTGATCAAGGCTTTCGACACGCAGAGCGGTGTACCCAATGCGTCAGGATTAATCCCAGCAGGTTCGACTGTCACTTTTAACGTGTGGATGAAAAAGACAGCGAGCCAGGGGACGATGTTTCCGCGAGTCAAACTCAGTCTTAACTCCGCGGCCGGAACTTCGCTTTGCGTAATCACCGGCACGACAGCGTTAACTACGACGTTAACAAAGTACACCTTAACCGCAACGACAGCTTCCAATCTGACGCTCACCACTTCCGATCGGTTTTATGTATGGGCGGGTACCAATCTAACTGCCAGCTCAAATCAGAATAACTTCGCAGAGCTGGACGTTGAAGGAACACTCAACGGCAACTTCGATTCGTTGGTAACAGTGCCTTTGCCAGTTGCGGGGCCATCAATAGGCAACCTCTCGCCAAACGCCGCGGGCATCGGCACTCCCATCACAGTTACCGGGACCGGCTTTGGCGCGACCCAGGGCACCAGCACGATCACCTTCAACGGAATCGCCGCGACGCCGACAAGCTGGAGTGCGACAAGCATTGCCGTACCCGTTCCCTCCGGCACAACGACCGGCCCGGTCATCATCAACGTTGGTGGCCAAACGAGTAACGGTGTCAATTTTACTGTCACACCCAAAATAAATAGTCTCACTCCAAGCTCCGGACCTATCGGCACTCCAGTAACGATCAGCGGCACCAGCTTTGGCTCGACTCAGGGCACCAGCACGATCACCTTCAATGGAACAGCCGCAACCCCGAACTCGTGGAGCGCGACAAGCATCCTCGTTGGCGTGCCGGCAGGCTCGACAACCGGACCAGTGATAGTCACTGTTGCCGGACAATCAAGTAACGCTGTCACCTTCACTATTACAACCACGGGAACGCTCAGTGGCGCAATCACACGAACGAGCGATGGCGCGCCGATAAATGGAGCCGTCGTCGAAGCAGTTCAAAGCGGCGTGGTCAAAGGATCGACTGCCACTGCAGCAAACGGGAGTTATTCAATCGGGAGTGTTGGAGTTGGAACTTATGACGTTCGTGCTTCGGCTGCCGGTTACCAGACCCGAACACAGAACGGCGTAGTAGTCACTACGAATACAACCACGACGGTCAATCAGAGTCTCGATCTCGCAACAACCGGAGATATCAATTACGTCTACGATGAAGCGGGACGGCTTATTGGTGTAATCACTCCCACAGAAACAGTCACGTATACCTACGATGCTGTCGGCAACCTGTTATCAATATCTCGCGGCAACGCCTCCCAGGTCTCCATAATTGAGTTCACACCAAACAACGGTCCCATTGGCACTGAAGTCACCATTTTTGGAACCGCCTTTAGCTCAACTCCAGCACAAAACACCATCACTTTCAACGGAGTGGCGGCGACGGTAACGTCAGCAAGTGCAACTCAGATTGTCACCAACGTACCGGTCGGAGCAACCACTGGTCCGATAAGCGTCACCTCGCCCTCCGGCACAGCCACCACCAGCACATCATTTGTTGTAGGTACTCCCGGCGCGCCGACTGTAACCGGGTTCAATCCGACGATTGGAACACCAGGCACCAGCGTAACAATTACAGGGACGAATTTTGAAGCCAACCTTTTCAATAATCGAGTTGAATTTAATTTGACCTTGGCGGGAGTCACTTCGGCCACCACCACGAACATCGTTACCAGCGTTCCTTCGTCGGCATCATCGGGCCGAATAACTGTGCGGACGCCTGGGGGCACCGGTGTTAGTAGCAGCGACTTTTTTGTTCCTCCTGCACCTTACACGGCGACAAACGTCGAAGTTACCGGAAGAATGTCGATCGGTGAAAGTAAGACCGTCAATATCACTCAAGCTAATAAGATCGGAATAATTCTTTTTGACGGCGTCGCCGGACAGCGCGTGACGCTCGGAATGGCCGGAGTAACGTTTGGCGCCCCCAACTGTTGCGACACCGCGAGCATTGTCATTTACAAACCGAATGGCGTTCTCGTTCCTGCCTTCGGTTTTGGCACGGGGGGAAATGGGACCGCAAGTCAGGTTCTACCAGTCACCGGGACGTATTCGATCGTAGTCGATCCTTACGATGCAAACACTGGAAGCGTTACGTTGAATCTGTTCGAAGACGTTGCTGTACCGATTAGCATTAACGGTCCGGCCGTAACTCTGGACCTTAGCCAGGTAGGACAGAACGGACGCCTTAGTTTCAATGGAACGGCCGGACAGCGCATCAGCGTCGGACTTAGCGGAATTACGATTTCACCGGGATACTGTTGTGACGTCGGCGCCGTGTCTATCTACACACCGGAAGAAGGAGTCTTGTTGGCGCCATTCGCTTTCTCGACGGGAGGTGCGGGCACGCCGAGTCAGGTACTGCCTGTAAGCGGTACATACACGATCATAATTGATCCCTACGTGGGCCGAACGGGAAGTGTTACGGTGACACTGTCCGAAGATCTGGCGCCGCCCTCCAACCTTAACGGACCGGCGGTAAATCTGGATTTCAGAGTCGGACAAAACGCCCGCCTGACATTTGATGGAACCGCTGGGCAGCGAATCAGCGTGGGACTGTCGGGCATCACTATTGGGCAAGGCTATTGCTGTGACGTCGGCAGTATTGCGATGTACAAACCTGACGGGACGGTTCTGCTTGCACCTTTTGCCTTCAGTAACGGTGGAGCTGGTACGCCGACTCAAGTGCTGCCCGTTACCGGCACTTATTCCATCGTGGTAGATCCTTACATAGGACGTTCCGGCAGCGTTACGTTTACTCTCTCGGAAGATCTGTCTCCTCCCACGAGTATCAATGGTACTCCGGCGACGATGGACTTCAGAGCCGGACAAAATGCCTGGTTGTCCTTTGAGGGCGTGGCCGGCCAACAAGTAAGCGTGGGCGTGAGTGGAATTACTATCGGTACGGGTTATTGCTGTGACGTAGGTAGCATTGCTCTCTATAAACCTGACGGCACGGTTTTGCTTGCACCATTCGCCTTCAGCACCGCGGGAGCGGGCACACCAAGTCAGGTGTTGCCGGTTACCGGAACATATTTTGTCGCGATCGATCCTTACATAGGACGAAGCGGAAGCCTCACCGCCAATGTGTCCGGAGACCTGACCGGGCCCATAACGATCGATGGACCAGCGGTGACGCTGGACTTCAACACAGGACAAAACGCCAAACTGACGTTTGAGGGTATTGCAGGCCAACGCGTCAGCGTGGGGCTGACGGGAATAACAGTCGGCACCGGCTACTGTTGCGACGTAGGTAGCGTTGCACTCTATAAACCTGACGGGTCGGTTCTACTCTCGCCTTTCGCTTTCAGCACGGCTGGAGCAGGAACGCCGAGTCAAGTGTTGCCGGTCACGGGAACCTATTCCATTGTGATCGATCCTTATATCGGGCGCACCGGCAGTATCACTGTCACACTCTCCAAAGATCTGTCTCCTCCAATAACCGTCAATGGGCCAGCGCTGGCACTGGACTTCAGAGCCGGGCAAAACACGTGGCTGCTCTTTGATGGTACCGCGGGGCAACGGGTTAGTGTCGGAGTGAGTGGGATAACCATCGGTACAGGTTTTTGCTGCGACGTAGGTTCCGTGGCGCTGTACAAACCGGACGGCACTGTTCTGCTGGCGCCATACGCATTCAGCACGGGCGGAGCAGGCACGCCGAGCCAGGTGCTTCCGGTAACCGGCACCTATGCGGTTTTGATCGATCCCTACATCGGAAGATCCGGCGCCGCGACGGTGACGCTTTCGGAAGACCTTGCTCCTCCAATCACAATCAACGGCGCGTCAGTGGGCCTGGATTTCAAGGCCGGCCAAAACGCGCGGCTGACGTTTGACGGTGTCGCAGGGCAACGCGTCAGCGTGGGGTTGACTGGAATAACGATCGGCACGGGTTTCTGCTGCGACGTAGGTTCCGTGGCGCTGTACAAACCGGACGGCACTGTTCTGCTGGCGCCATACGCGTTCAGCACGGGCGGAGCAGGGACGCCGAGCCAGGTGCTTCCGGTAACCGGCACCTATTCAATCGTTATCGATCCTTATATCGCCCGCACCGGCCTAGCCACCGTGACGCTCTCGGAAGATCTTTCTCCGCCCATCAGTGCAACTGGTCCACCAGTCACTATGGATTTCAGGGCCGGGCAAAACGCGCGTCTCACGTTTGACGGGGTTGCGGGGCAACGTGTCAGCCTGGGCGTCAATGGAGTAACTATTGGAACAGGTTTTTGCTGCGACGTAGGTAGCGTGGCGCTTTATAAGCCGGATGAAACCGCTTTGCTTTCGCCAGTAGGTTTCAGCACTAACGGCGTGAGCTCGGCGACCCAGGTGTTACCAACAACCGGCACATACTCGATCGTAGTGGATCCCTACATCGGCCGGACCGGCAGTCTCAATCTGGTCCTGTCTGAGGATCTCACCGGATCGATCGTCATCGATGGCTCGCCAGTGACTTTGCAATTCGATCGAGTTGGCCAAAATGCTCGCTTGTCCTTTAGCGGTACTGCTGGGCAGTGGGTAAGTGTTGGCATGACCGACGCCACTGTCGGTTCTGTTAGTTGCTGCGCGACCAGCACGGTCTCAATCTTGAAACCTGACGGCACGACCTTGCTGGCGCCATTTGGGTTTTTCTCGAACGGCGGCGGAACTCCATCAGTTCAGTTACCGGCCACGGGTACGTATTCACTCGTCGTCGATCCGTACAACTCTAATCTCGGCACGGTTACGCTCACACTCTCAGAAGATCTGTCACCACCAATAACAATCAACGGCCCCGCGCCGACACTGACGAACAGGCCGGGACAAAACGCACGGTTGCTCTTTAGCGGCAATGCGGGCCAGTGGGTCAGTGTTGGAATAACCGACGCAACAATTGGCGCAACCAGTTGCTGCACAACCAGCACAGTCTCGATCTTGAAACCCGACGGCACGACGTTGTTATCGCCATTCCAGTTTTATTCGGGAGGCGGCGGAACCCCGTCAGTTCAATTACCGACCACTGGTACTTACGCGATCTTTGTTGACGCGTACAACGCTGTGACAGGCACCGCTACCATTACGCTCTCTGAAGATCTTTCGCCACCCATAACTATCAACGGTCCATCACCGACACTGACGGTTAGACCAGGACAAAACGGACGGCTGCTCTTCAGCGGCACTGCGGGCCAGTGGGTAAGTGTTGGAATAACCGATGCGACCATTGGCGCAACGAGTTGCTGCACAACCAGCACGGTGTCGATCTTGAAACCTGACGGCACGACGTTGTTATCGCCGTTCCAGTTTTATTCGGGAGGCGGCGGAACTCCGTCAGTTCAGTTACCGACTACCGGTACTTACGCGATCTTTGTTGACGCGTACAACGCAGTGACGGGCACCGCCACCGTTACGCTTTCCGAAGATCTTTCCCCAGCCATAAGCATCAACGGAGCGGCGCAAATACTGACGCTTAGACCAGGACAAAATGGACGGTTGCTCTTTAGCGGCACTGCCGGCCAGCGCGTCAGTGGAGGAATGAGCGATACGACGATTGGTGCAACCAGTTGCTGCACGACCAGCACCGTCTCAATCTTGAAACCCGACGGCACGAACCTGTTATCGCCGTTTCAGTTCTATTCGGGAGGTGCCGGCACTCCCACCGTGGTATTGCCCGTCAGCGGAACTTACGCGATTTTCGTCGATGCTTATAACGCGGTGGCAGGCAACGTCACCGTTACGCTCTCCGAAGACCTGGCTCCGCCGATAAGTATCAATGGACCACCACTGATAATTACAAATAGAGCAGGACAGAACGCACAGTTGTTATTCACCGGCACGACGGGTCAATGGATAAGTTTGGGCGTGACCGATACGACGATTGCTGCCCCCAGTTGTTGCACTACCAGCACGGTGACGATCTTCAAGCCTGATGGCACGACGCTGCTGGGATCGACCGGGTTTTATCAGCCGGGACTTGCGACATCGTCAATGCAACTGCCGGCCTCGGGAACCTATTCACTCGTGCTCGATCCGTATAACGCTGTCGCCGGCGACACCTCGCTGACCTTGTCTGAAGATCTGGCTACCACAATCAGCGTCAATGCTTCAGCGACTCCGCTGACTTTCAGGGCGGGACAAAACGGAACCATCAGCTTCAACGGCACATCAGGTCAGCAGATCACTGTACACATAACTAACAACAACCTCGGGTCTGTGATAGTCAGACTGCTCAGGCCAGACGGGAGCCAGATGACTGCCACAACTTCGGGTAGCGTCAGTTTCAATCTTGCTACTCAAACCCTGACGTCGAGCGGCACATACAAAATCAGTATTGATCCCAACGGCGTGATTGGCGGTGGCATTAGCGTCAACGTCACCAATCCATAGAGTCTGATGAGAACTGGAGTATCAGAATGAAGAAGCGCATCACCCACAGCTTTACCTTCACCATGAGCTGTATCCTGCTGTTCAGTTCGGTGCCGATGTCCGCCGTGAAGCACGAGAAGGCGAGGATCATTCCCCCGCCGCCGCCGATCGCGAAGACTGCGCGGCAGAGGATCAAGACGCAAGACTCTAACGACAAGTCACAAGCCACGACCGAAGTAGTGGGACAAACTTCGACGTTACTGCGGGACGGCAGCTTGCTGATCATCGGCGGCCAGGACGCTGACGGAGTAAGAGCAACACTCGAGCTCAAAGAATCCGGCGGGGGGACTCAGCCCATTGCTAATCTTCACGACGCGCGCGTGTGGCACTCGGCGACCGTGCTTCCCAATGGTCGCGTACTTGTTGTTGGCGGTGTGGGCACCGCGGGTCAGCTCGTTCCGAGTGTCGAGATATTCGATCCGGAAACGAGAACAGTTGAGTCGCTGCCAGCCAGCGGCCTCATTCCCCGGGCTCATCACACGGCGACGCTCCTCATGAGTGGAGATGTGCTGATAACCGGAGGGACTTCAGGCAACGGGCGTGTAACCGGTAGCGCCGAGTTGTGGAATTTCAAAACTCAAAGCGTCACGAAGTTAACCGGCAAACTTTTGGCGGGTCGTCAGAATCATCGCGCTACCCTGTTGCCTGACGGTAACGTGCTCCTCGAAGCAGGAGTCGATGAGCGCGGAAACAATCTCGCCGCCAACGAGCTCTTCAACACCGAGTCTCGGGAGTTTAATCCAACCAGTCTTATCGCTTCACAAGATGAGAGGGCTACACCTTTCGTTTCAGCATCGACACCTCGCGACGGAGACGCGGATGTGGCGGTCGATAGTTTCGTCGCATTGCTCTTCTCGAGACCACTCCGCGTCGAGACGATTAACAATCAATCAGTAAAGCTCGCTGGAACTGAAGGTACGATTGAAACCAGGATCGTTCCAGCGGAGTCAGGCCGCCTTGCGTTTGTCATTCCAAACGGCTCATTGCTGCCCAGTGCGAAATATACCGTCACCATTGCCGGAGCCTCAGACGGAACAGCAGAGCTTGCGGGCACTTCGGTCACGTTTACAACTAAAGGAAGCAAGAACGAACCGCCGCCTCCCACCCCTCCCTCCCCTAACAATCCTGACTGGTCCCCCAGCTCCGATAACCTCCGCGGCAATTGGAAAACCAACTTCGATAAATCACCCTTGCAGGATCTTGCACCGTTGCAGGCAGCACCGGGTGAAACGGCCCTGGCAGGCCAGGTCTTGATGTTGAGAGGTCAGCCGCTTGCCGATGTCACGCTGCGAATTGGTACCAACACAACCAAAACCGACAGCTCCGGACGTTTCCTGCTGACGTCCATTAACGCGGGACATCAAGTGCTCATCATCGATGGTCGGACCGCAAGCACAGTCGGCAAGGTTTACGGCACCTTTAGGGCTGGCGTTGAGATCACTGCAAAGAAGACGAGTGTCTTGCCGTTTACGATCTGGATGCCCCGTCTCGACATGGGCCATGCTGTCACAATCGCATCTCCGACCACGAATGAGGTGGTGATCACAAATCCTCTGATTCCCGGATTGGAACTTCACCTTCCTGCGGACACCGTGATTCGCGACCTCGACGGCAAAGCCGTAACCGAAATCAGCATTACGCCTGTGCCGACCGATCGGCCGCCATTTCCGTTGCCGCCCGGATTCAACGTGCCGGTCTTTGCCTCTATTCAACCGGGTGGTGCGCGCGTCATTCCACCGCGTGCCCGGCTCATCTATCCAAACTACACAAACGAACGACCGGGAGCGGGGATCAATTTCTGGAACTACGATCCCGAAGGAAAGGGTTGGTACATCTACGGAAAAGGAACTGTAAGCGCGGATGGCCGCCAGATCATTCCCGATCCGGGTGTGGTGATTTACGAGTTCACCGGGATCATGATTAGTTCCGGAGGCTCACCTCCGGGAACAGGACCGGAAAACGGTGATAACGATAACGACGGCGAACCGGTAGACCTCAGCACAGGACTTTTTGTTTTCAATAAAGTAGACCTGTCGTTACCCGACGTCATGCCGATCACGATATCGCGAACCTATCGCCCGCAAGACAACGTCTCGCGGGTATTTGGAATCGGCTCAACGCATCCTTATGAGATGTTTCTCTGGTCGATAAATAACTATCAGGAAACTGACCTGATCCTGCCGGACGGCGGTCGGATTCACTATGTTCGCATCTCTCCAGGTACTAGCTGGGGTGACGCGGTATATGAACACACGACGACGCCGGGTGTTTTTTATAAGTCTCGGATTTCATGGAATGGAACTGGATGGGATTTGAAGCTCAAAGACGGTACGGTCTACGTCTTCCCCGAATTTCAGCCGCTTCAATCGATACGCGATCGATATGGCAACAAGATCACGATCACGAGATCGAACGGCGTCATCAGCCAGATCACTTCGCCGAACGGTCGCTGGGTCCAGTTCACTTACGACGCCAGCAATCGTATCAGCCAGGTCAAGGACAATATCGGACGCACTGTCGGTTACGTGTACGACGCAAGCGGCCGGTTATGGAAAGTGACTGATCCTAAAAACGGAGTGACGGAATATACGTACGACACTTCAAACCGCATGCGTACGATCAAAGACGCGCGGCAGATTGTCTATCTCACCAACGATTACGACGCGAATGGCAGAGTATTCAAACAGACACAAGCCGACACTTCTACATTCCAGTTCGCCTACACACTGGATGCCGGCGGCAAGGTAACGCAAACAGACGTAACCGAGCCACGCGGCAAGGTCAGGCGACTGACATTTAATTCCAGCGGTTACACGTTGACGGATACGTCAGCCTTCGGCCTGCCCGAACAACAGACAATTACGTACGTGCGCGATCCGGCCACGAACAAGATCAGCAGTCTCATCGACGGAGTCGGCCGAAAAACTACTTACGGCTACGATTCGCTGGGGAATGTCACCAGCATCACGCGACTCGCCGATACCGCAGGCGCGTCAACAGTCCAGATGGCTTATGACTCGACCTTCAGCCAGGTGACATCGATTACCGATCCACTCAATCACACAACCAGCTTCGGCTATGACACCCGTGGCAGTCTCACGAGCATTACCGATCCACTCAATCATCAAACTACCGTGGCTTATAACCCATCGGGTCAGCCGATTTCAGTGACTGACGCGCTACAACACTCGCTGCAGTTTTTCTATGCCGGCAGTGATCTGGTGGAAGTCCGCGATGCTTTGGGCCGGAGTGTGACCAGATTCGTCGATGCTGCCGGGAGAGTATCGCGAGTCACGGATGCTCGTGGACAGGGCACGAGGTATGAGTACGATGCCTTCAATAAGATGACGAAGATCATCGATCCCCTCGGGGGCGAGACTGTGCTCAATTACGATCCGAATGGAAATCTTATTTCGGTGACGGATGCGAACAACCATGTCACAAGCTACGTCTACGACAACATGGACCGAGTTCAAAGCCGCACCGATCCGATCCAGGGAACGATGAGCACTGAAAGTTATCAATACGATCTGGCGGGTAATGTCGACACGATCACCAGTCGTAAAGGACAGGTTACAAAGTACCAGTACGACGGTCTCAACCGGGTGACCTTCGAAGGTTTCGGCGCAGTGGGAACACCGCCAAACGTAACGTACGATAGCACGATTAACTTCAGCTACGACGCGGCTGACCGGTTGTTGCAAGCGATCGACAGTCTTTCGGGAACCATCACGCGAAGTTACAACGAACAAGCCAAAACAATCTCAGAGACTACTCCGCAGGGCACAGTGACCTACACGCTTGACGCAGCAGGTCGTCGAACGCAAATGACGGTCACAGGTCAGCAGCCCGTTAGCTACAGCTATGACGACGCGAACCGTCTGCTCGGGATCACACAGGGTTCCGCAAACGTCGGTTTTGCTTACGACAGTGCAAATCGTCGTGTGAACTTAACGCTGCCCAATGGCACTGCGATGGATTATGGTTACGACAACGCTTCGCAGTTGACGAGCATTACCTATAAGAACGGCGCGAATGTCATCGGCAATTTGACCTACGATTACGATCGCGCCGGCCGGCGAATCAAGATGGGTGGCAGCTTCGCTCGTGCAGGTCTCTCTCAATCACTAACGAGTGCGACTCACAACCCAGCCAACCGGCTGGTCCAACGTGATGCAAGTCTGCTGACTTACGACGCGAACGGTAATCTGACGAGCGATGGAAGCAGGATTTACAACTGGAACTCCCGCAACCAGCTCGTTTCGATTAGCGGCGCCGTAACCGCGAGTTTTCAATATGACGCCTTTGGCCGTCGCACGAGTAAAACCGTGGGAGGAACCTCAACGAGTTTTCTTTATGACGGCCATGACGTCGTTCAGGAGCAGTCTGCTGAACTCGGCAATGCAAATATGCTGAGCGGTGGAATTGATGAGATATTTACTCGCACGGAGTCGTCGGGAGCTTATAGCTTCCTGACAGACGGCCTGCGCAGTACGCTCTCACTCACCGACAGCTCGGCGATTTCCCAGTCGGAGTTTGCGTATTCAGCATTCGGTGCGACGTCGAGCACGGGAGCAGCCGGCAGTAATTCTTCGCAATATACTGGTCGAGAAAACGACGGTACCGGGCTGTATTACTATCGCTCCCGGTATTATTCGCCTGGACTCCAGCGTTTCATCAGCGAAGATCGGATAGGCTTCAAGGGTGGCGACTTCAACCTCTACGCTTATGTGCGCAACGACCCGATCAATTTTGTAGACCCGCTCGGCCAGGACACGTTGCAAGTAGCAATTTCCGGCAGCCTTATCTATGGACCGGCTGCTGGGGTAGCTTCAGTGGGAATCGCAATCGATGGCAGCGGAAATATAGGTGTTTACTATGAATACGGCGCAGGAGCAGCGGCGGGAGGCGAGGGTTCGGTGGGAGGATCAATACACGCTTCAAACGCCTACGACATCTACGACTTGCAGGGCCCGTTCACCAATGCCAGCATTGGTGCAGGTGAGGGAATAGCCGGGGCGATCGACGGATTTACTGGAGACAGTAGCCATGGCCGCGTGACTGGTGGAGGCGTAACCGTGGGCGGAGGCCTTGGTGTTGGAGGATCCGTGACGCGCACGACAACCGTCATCCCCCCCGCCCTCTCGACGAACCTGGGCAAACAAGTGTGCAGATTTGCCCGGGGTGTTAAAAATTTCGTGGATGACATCGAGCGTGGGGTCTGTAAAATATACGGGTGTTACTGACGCTCAACGTGAGAGAACTGGTTCGAATTGGGAGTTTCCTCGCTCCCAATTCGAGGGTGACGAGTTAAATGCCAGAACTGCAGCGAAAGGGAACTCAAAAATTCATCCAAAAAGTGGTTGTAATACTACTGATTAGTTTGTCATTTGGAAGCATTGGCCTGTCTAGCTTCCTGGACCAACAATACTTCGAGACACGTCCGCGCTCTCCCCGACCTGAGGAGGGCAGAACACACGCTCTGTACGTGCATCATGGTACCGTTGTGTATTTAACCCAGGTGGAAACGTTGGCTTATCAGTTTGTGCCTGCCCTGTGTTTACTGTTTTTTGGAGCGGGAGTTTATCTTCATCGTCGCTGGAGTAAGC
>Ga0126311_10000487_pt1 | contig 18581 bp, 11 predicted proteins | sample Plot61_FD_92539 | JGI IMG/M metagenome (GOLD analysis project Ga0126311, IMG submission 92539) | Serpentine soil microbial communities from UC McLaughlin Reserve, CA, USA - Plot61 | ecosystem: Environmental > Terrestrial > Soil > Grasslands | place: USA: UC McLaughlin Reserve, Lake County... | reverse complement strand
GGTTGGAATGGCCTGGGCACCACGTTAGCCAACTGTCCGACGTGCCGCAGTCTCGACACGATCAATGAAGGACTAAAAACCAACTTTGCCGGCGTAGCTCCAAACTCAAATTTCGCTGCGGTTGATCCGAATTTCAGGCCACCTGAGAGTTATCAGTGGAACCTGACAATTTCGCATCAGCTCGCGAAAGATACAGTCCTTGAAGCTTCGTACATCGGTAACCATGGCCTGCACATTTGGCGGCGTAACGTAAACAGCAACGACATTGCTCCTGATGCGCTTTGTCGCGGAACTGCATGCGACAATAGCAGCGATCCAGCAAGACTCCAATATGCGCGCGCCACGAATAATGTCAAGAGTCCCAAAACAGGTGTTGTTCAGAATGCGGGTACGCTACTTGCCGATAATCGTCTGTTGAGAGGTATAGGAGACGTTCCGACTGATATGTCGAACGGCAACTCGAGTTACCATGCAATGCAGTTGTGGCTCAATCGCCGCTTCAGTGAGCGCCTGGCCTTCCAGGTAGCATACACCTGGGGCCACGCGATCTCTGACGTCGCGCTAACTTCGTTCACTAATACCACAAGTGATCCGTTCAACTTCAGGAGCGATAGGGGCGACGCCGATCTCGATCGGAGACACACCCTTGTAAGCAACGTCGTGTACGTGCTGCCGTCGTTCCGAAGTTGGGGCAAGGCGGCTGAATTTGCTTTGGGTGATTGGCAGTTAAACGGAATCGCCTCGTACTTCGGCGCAACGCCAATCGAGCTACTCACTGGCGTTAACACTATCGGTACTGCCAGCGCCGTTGGACAGCGCCCGAACTACACGGGGGCGCCGCTCTATCTGGAGGGCGATCCGACGAAGCATCTGAACCCCGCAGCTTTCGCGGTGCCGGCTATCGGCCAACAAGGCACGTTAGGCAAGGGTACGGTGCGAGGAAAAGCAATCACCAACATCGACTTCTCGATGGCTAAGAATTGGAGATTCAAAGAACGTTACGGCTTCCAGTTCCGTGCGGAATTCTTCAACATCTTTAACCACGCCAACTTTGTTGGGTTTGATACCGACTTGCGCAACGGTTCCAACTTCGGAACCCTTAACACTGCTCAAGCGTCACGTGAGGTTCAACTCGGGATCAAATTTACCTTCTGATATACTCCCCACGATCGAAACCAGGACGAAGTGCTGAGTGATTTCACTCAGCCTTCGTCTGTTTTTGCCGTAAGGTATTTCGTCCAAAAGCAAGTACAAAAACACAATCGTGATTAGGTTTTGGAGTGCGAATTTATGTCTTGTGCTATTTGTGTCTTGCTGTGCCCTAACTCACGCGCAGGACGATCTCTTTCGTAAACACTACGAAGCGGCGAATGCAGCGCATCGCGCGGGGCATTACGACGCCGCAGAGGCGGAATTCAAAGTCATACTCGGCCAGGCTTACGAAACGCTCGGCAAGGTCTACTCGGCACAGGGAAACTACCCCGCCTCAGTCGCGGCGTTCGAATCCGGCAATGCCATGCGTCCCACCTCGAATGCTGGATTGATCGACCTCTCGATAGCGCATTTTCATCTTGGGCAATTCGCGAAAGGTATCGTCCCACTCCAGCGCGTGATCGCTTTCGACTCGCAAAATCCGGTCGCACATCACATGCTCGGCAAGAGTTACTTCATGATGGGCGAGTTTGAAAAAGCCGCTCGCGAGCTGCAACAGACTTTGAAGGCAGCGCCTGGCGATTACGACGCCGAGTACACTCTCGGTCTCTGCTATCTGAAACAAAAGGACGTTGCTCAAGCAAGACAACTTTACGAACGAATGGTTGAACGGTTAGGTAATCGTCCAGCGTTGCGCGTACTGATCGGGCGCGCTTACCGTGAAACCGGATTTCTCGCGGAGTCAATCGATGAGTTCAAAAAAGCGATCGCGCTGGACCCGGGTTTCCCACGAGTTCATTACTACCTCGGCCTGACGTACTTATATAAAGACGGCGCAGCGCGAATTCCCGATGCAATGGAAGAGTTCAAGATCGAGCTCGCTGCCAATCCGGAAGAATACTTCGCCAACTTTTACCTCGGCATCCTTTACATTATGGAGAGGAAATGGGAGCCCGCGATCGCGCTGCTCGAGAAGGCCGCGCGCAAGCAGCCAAACAACCCGGATTCCTATTTTCATCTCGGCCAGGCTTACCAGGGCGCCGGAAAGCACAAGGAAGCGGTTGAAGTATTGCAGAAATCAATCGCACTCAATCCTTCGCTTGCACACAACGATTACCAGGTGACCACCGCGCATTACCGGCTCGGACAGTCGTTGCTGAAAGTTGGTCGTACTGAGGAAGGTCAGAAGGAGTTACAGATCTCTGCCGACCTGAAATCGAAGGGATTCAAGCTCGACGAGAAGAAGGTCGGCGCTTTTCTCAACGGTAGCAATTTGCCGGAACAGCCGGGCAAGTCGGAGCTCGTGAAGGCTGAAGGCATGATTGATGAATCGAAGGATCTCGATCCTGCCAAAGCAGAAAAGCTGAAACTTGAAGAGACTTACTACTCGAAAATCGTGGCGGCAGGTCACAACAGCATCGGCTTGCTTCGTGCGGAGCAACAGGACTTCCGCGAAGCTGCCGCGCAGTTTGCGCGTGCGGCAAAGTGGAACCCGAACCAGGAAGGACTCAACTACAACCTCGGGCTCGCATACTACAAATCCGAGTCTTACAAGGAAGCGATACCGGCTCTGGAAAACGAGCTGAAGATGAATCCGACGAACATCGCGATCAAGCAGTTACTCGGATTGAGTTACTTCATGACAAACGACTACGCGAAAGCGTCGGCGTTGTTGACTGAAGTCGTAGCTGTGAAATCGCAGGATGCCGCATTGCACTATCCGCTTGCGCTCTCGTTGCTGAGGGATGGAAAACTCGAAGCCGCGAATCGTGTCATCGAGCAGATGGTTGCGGTCGGCGGAAACAGCCCGCAGCTACACATTTTGTTTAGCCAGGCACATTACGAGCGTGGAGAAGTTGACAAGGCGCTGGCTGAGTTGCGGTCAGCGCTCGCGCTCGATAATAAAATCCGGTTGGCCCACTTCTACATGGGCCTGATTCATCTGAAAGCTGGAAAGTTTCCCGACGCTGCGCGCGAGTTCCAGCAGGAGCTGTCGTTAAATCCAGACGACTTCCAGGCGCGGTATCATCTTGCATTCGTCGTGCTGGCCCAACAGGAAACGGAACGCGGGATCAAGTTGATGAAGGAGATCGTTCGCGAGCGGCCCGACTTCGCCGATGCGCGTTACGAATTGGGCAAAGCGTTGCTTCAGAAAGGCGACGTGAAAGGAAGCGTTGAAAACCTCGAGATCGCTGCGCGCTTACAACCCGATCAGGCGCATGTGCATTATCAACTCGGTCGCGCGTACCTCGCCGCCGGGCGCAAGGCTGAAGGCGAGAAAGAGCTCGAAATGTCGAAAGACTTGAAAGAAAAGGCGCGCTCGAAGGATCAATGAGTAGTTTTTTCTCCCGCAAAGGCGCAAAGGCGCAACGAAAGCCGATAAGGATCTTAACTCTCCTCGTCATGCTCTTACTTTGCGCCGTTGCGCCGTTGCGTGAGAAATCTGTTCTGAGCCAGCAGCCCGGCAAGATCGCTTTCACTGACATCACTTCCCAGTCAGGCATCACTTTCAAACACGTCGCCTCGCCTGATAAAAAGTACATCGTTGAATCAATGAGCGGCGGGGTTGCGTTATTCGATTACGACAACGACGGCGATCTCGATATCTACATGGTCAACTCCCTGACGGTCGATCTCGTGAAGTCGAAAGGGAAGACCAGGAGCGATCTCTACCGCAACGATGGCAACGGCAAATTTACCGAGGTTGGCGAGAAAGCCGGCGTCAGCGACATCGGCTGGGGCATGGGCGTTGCCGCCGGCGATTACGACAACGACGGCTTCGAAGATCTCTACGTCACTTGTCTCGGACCCAATCACCTCCTGAAAAACAACGGCAATGGCACTTTCACAGATGTGACAGCTAAAGCCGGCGTCAACGATCCACGTTGGACTACCGGCGCTTCATTCCTCGACTACGATAACGACGGCGATCTCGATCTCTTCGTCACAAACTACGTCGACTTCGACATCAATAACCTTCCGGAATTCGGCCAGGGAAAGACGTGCCAGTACAAGTCCATTCCGGTGCAGTGTGGTCCAAGAGGTTTGAAAGGTGCGAGCGACTCGCTCTTCCGCAACAACGGCAACGGCACTTTCACTGACGTCGCTAAGCAAGCCGGCGTCGAGGACGCGAATGGTTATTACGGTCTCGGGATCCTCACCGGCGACTTCGACGACGACGGCCTCATCGATCTGTTCGTCGCCAACGACTCAACGCCGAACTTCCACTACCGGAACAAGGGCAACGGCACGTTCGAGGAGATCGGCTTTCCCGCCGGGACTGCCGTGAACGAGAACGGCAGCGAGCAGGGAAGCATGGGAGTGACCGCCGGCGACTATGATCACGACGGCAAGCTCGACATATTCATCACCAACTTCGCCGACGAATACAACACGCTTTACCATAACGACGGCAAGAACTCTTTCACCGATCTTTCATACGCGGCGAAGGTTGCGGCCGTGAGCCTGCCGCTCGTAGGTTGGGGCACGAAGTTTTTCGATTACGATAACGACGGTTGGGTGGATCTCTTTGTCGCGAACGGTCACGTCTACCCGCAGCTGCCCGGCTACCGCCAGCCACGCTTACTGCACCGAAACAATCGCGACTCAACTTTCACCGAAGTGTCGGCGGAGTTTGGTGCCGTGTTGACTGAGAATCGCGCCAGCCGCGGGGTCGCGTTTGGTGACATAGATAACGACGGCGACATCGATCTGTTAATCGCGGATCTCGATGGGCCTCCGCAACTGTTGCGCAACGACGGTGCAAACGCGAACAATTCGATAATGATCAGGACGGTCGGCACGAAGAGTAATCGCAGTGGCATCGGTGCGCGTGTGACAGTCGTATCCGGTGATCTGACGCAAACGGATGAAGTGCGCAGTGGTGACAGTTACATATCGCAGAGCGATTTGCGTTTGCACTTCGGTCTCGAGAAGCGCACGAAAGTTGATTCGATCCAGGTGCGTTGGCCCAGTGGCACTGTGGACAAGATTTCAAATGTCGGTGTGAACAGAATCATCACGATCAAAGAGGGTATTGGCAAGGTCGATGAGAAGGAGTTCATCAAACAGCCGCAAAAAGGCACATAAAGCACAAACGATTCTTCTTTTGTGCATTCTGTGCCTTTCCGTGGCGACTACGTTCGGGCAGCAGCGCGATCTCGTGCAAGTCTTTGAACAGGTCGCGACGTTGATCCGCGAAGATCGACTTGCGCAAGCGGAAAAAGAGCTCGCGGCCGTGTTGCGACTGTCGCCCGATTTGCCTGTGGCGCTCAACCTCATGGGAAGCGTGCGCGCGAAGCAGGGCCGCCTGGTCGAAGCGGAGACGTTGTTTCTCCGTGCTGTCCGGAACGACAAGAGCTTCACCAGCGCGCGTATGAATTTAGTCTACCTTTATCTTCTCAAGCGCACGCCTGACAAAGCCATCCCACAACTCAATGAAGTCCTCGCGCTTGAGCCGGAAAATGTCGACGCCAGAGTGATATTAGGCGACGCGTATCTGGCAACGAACGATTTGCAAAGAGCTGAAGAGAACTACCTGGCGGCGCTCGACGGACGACTCGACAATGCCGCGGCACTGTTCGGGCTCGCGCAAATCTCACGTTTAAAGGGAGAGATTAGGGAAGCCACGATCTACTTGAGCCGCGTCGCCACGCTTGCGGCCGATACCATATCGACGGATTTTCTTTACAAGTTTGCGCTCGAAGCGATGCGCGTCGGCATGTTCGACGAAGCAAAGTATGCGCTGGACCGGGCGGTGGAGTTCAAGCCGAAAGAGCCATCGTATCTTCTCGCACTCGGCATCGCGTCCTTACGTAAGACCGATCTCTTCGAAGCAGAAAAACTTTTCCGGCGCTTGCTCGAGATTCAACCAAACAACGCGCAGGGCCAGCTTCACCTGGGCTACGTTCTGCTCAATCAAAAGAAATATGCTGAGGCACGCACGTGGCTGGAGAAGAGCGAACGCTCGGGCGTTGCGATACCGGAAGTGTCTTACTATCTCGGGCTCGTCGCGCAGGAGCAGAACGACGACGCGCGTGCGATCGTGTTGTTTGAAAAAGCCGTGCGGCAACTTCCATCGTATGCACACGCGCGCATCGCGCTCGGCTCGAGTTACATGAAGCTCAAGAATTACGTGCGCGCGCGAGAGGAGTTGGAAATAGCGGTGAAACTCAATCCCGACGAGCCAACCGCGCATTACAACCTCGCGTTGTTGTATGCGCGAATAAAAGAGCCGGCCCGCGCGCAGGAACAGATGCAGATCATCGAACAACTCAAAGCGAAGGGCGCGTCTACTGGCGGCGTAGTCGTCTTACCACCAAAACCCAATCCGTAAACTAATCCGTGTTCATCCGTGTTACAAATATATTGTTCTTAGCTTTGTTGTTGATTTTTGTGCCTCAAAAACCAACGTTCGAAGAAGTCTCTCCAGCCGCAAGTAAGATCACCTGGAAACACGACAATGCCCAGTCCCCCGATCGTCAACTACCGGAGACCGTCGGCGCGGGCTGCGCTTTCCTCGACTACGATAATGATGGCTGGATGGACATCTATCTCGTCAACAGCGGTTCATCCGATTTCTTCACTCCTGCTGCGCCTCTGAAAAACGCACTCTATCGTAACAACCGTGACGGCACGTTCACGGACGTCACTGACAAGGCCGGCGTTGCAGGCGGAAGATTCGGCATGGGCGTCGCCGCCGGCGACTACGACGGTGACGGCAACATCGATCTCTACATCACGAACTACGGTTCAAACATTCTTTATCGTAACAACGGCAACGGCACCTTCACTGACGTGACGGACAAAACCGGCCTGACTGCGCCGGGCTGGTCCACCTGCGCCACCTGGTTTGATTACGATAATGACGCGAAGCTTGATCTCTTCGTCTCGAGCTTCGTCTTTTATGACAAGTCACAAAATCCGCTTTGCACCGATCCGACGCTGCAACGCCGTTACTACTGTGTCCCGCGTCTCTTCAAGCCGCAGCCATCGCGTCTTTTTCACAACAATGGCGACGGAACTTTTCAGGATGTGAGTCGCGAATCAGGCATCGCCGGTTCGCCGGGTAAATCATTTGGCGCCGTGGCGACCGATGTTAACAATGACGGCCTGATGGATCTCTTCGTCGCCAACGACACGATGCCGAACTTTCTTTTCCTCAACAAAGGGGGCGGAAAGTTTGAGGAGATCGGCCTGGCAGCCGGAGTCGCGTACGGTGAATCCGGACGGCCGCGTTCGGGCATGGGCGTTGACTCTGTTGATTACGACGGCGATGGCTGGCAGGATCTTTTTGTCGCCAACATCGATCAGGAGTTTTTCAGTCTTTACCATAATGAAAAAGAGTTGATCTTCACCGATCAGCCCGGCGAGATTGCTCCCGCGACGCAACTGCTGAGTGGCTGGGGCCTGAAGTTTTTTGATTACGATAACGACGGCGACCCCGATCTGTTTCTCGTCAACGGCCATCCTGACGACATGATCGAGACGCGCGTTGCACGCGTCAGGCACAAAGAGCCGATGTTGTTGTTTGAGAACACGGGACGCGCTTTCAAGGATGTGAGCGCCGCCGCGGGCCCGGTCTTCAGCAAGATGTTTTCGGGCCGCGGCATGGCGCTCGGCGATTTTGATAATGATGGTGATGCAGACGTGCTCACTTCAAACAACGGCGGGCCGCCGCTGTTGCTGCGCAACCAGGGCGGAAATCGAAACAACTGGATTGGCTTGCAACTGGTGGCAACGAAGAGTAACCCTGCGGCTGTTGGTGCAATGATCACGTGGCAAGCAGGCACGTTGAAACGCAGTCGCTTAAAAATCGGTGGCGGCAGTTATCTTTCCTCGCACGATCCGCGTGAGATCCTGGGTGCCGGTAGCGCGACAAAGATCGATTTCGTGGAGATACGCTGGCCCAGCGGAAAGATCGACAAGCTGACAAATCTTCCGTTGAACAGCTATGTGAAAGTCGTCGAAGGTTCCGGCGTGGTCAAAAAGTGAGTAAAAAAATCGTTCTGATCATCAGTGTAATCTGTGGCCTGGTTTTGATCGGTCGCGCGCAGTCGAATACGTTCTTCTCGGAGTGGCGGCCGAACGCGGACACGCGCGGTATCAAGTTCGCCGGCAGCAAAGCTTGCGTCGATTGTCACCCGCGTGAGTCGGCACAGTTAACGACGCCGATGGCCCAGGCTTTGGAGGTCGCGCCGGATTGCAAAATCCTCACTGCGCGCGGCCGGCTGACGTTCAAGAACGGCAACTTCTCGTACGAAATCGCACGACAGGGTAAGAACGTCACGTACACGATTTCCGACGGCACAAACAGCATTTCCAAGCCGATCCTCTATTGCTTTGGTCAGGGCCACATCGGTCAGACGTATGTCTTTCGCCACAACGATGTCCTTTATGAGACGCGCGTCAGCTACTTTCAAAAACTTCGCGAGCTGGATTTTACAATCGGTCACCGGACGACGGCGCCGGCATCGCTCGAAGATGCGTTGGGGCGCGCGATTGCCGGCGACGAGCCGCAACAGTGTTTTGGCTGTCACACGACGGGCGCGGTGAATGGATTGGAGTTGAAGCTCGATCGTTTGCGGCCGGGTGTGGAGTGTGAAGCGTGTCATGGACCAGGTGAGAAACACCTCGTGGCGATGAAGGAAAAGAAGCTTGACGAGCCACAGATCTTCAATCCCGGAGGCCTCGGCGCGCACGAGCTCTCGCAGTCATTTTGCGGCACGTGTCATACGAGTTTTGAACAGGCGATGCTGTTGCCGGGGCAGTCAGGCATCAACAACATCCGTTTTCAGCCTTACCGGATGTTCAATAGTCGTGGGCATAACACGAACGATCCCCGGGTCGGATGTTTGGCGTGTCACAATCCGCACGACAAGTTGCGGAAAGAATCGGCGTATTACGATGCGAAGTGTTTGGCGTGTCACCTGACCACGGCGAAGGAAGCTAAGACTGAGCGACGCAGCGCGGCCGCTTGTCCTGTCAGCACGAAGCAATGTGCGAGCTGTCACATGCCCAAAGTTGAGCTGCCCGGCATGCACGCCTCGTTTACTGACCACTGGATCCGCATCGCCAAACCCAACGAACCCATTCCGAGATAGCCACAAAAGAGATTAGCCGCAAAAAGGCACAAAAAGCACAAACCACAAATACGAAGAATTTCTTAAAATCATTTTGTGCTTTTTTGTGCCTTTTTGCGGCTACTTATAGATCTTGATCCAGTGGTTTCTCACCTTTGGCTGGATACGCCCACCATCATGCGTTGAGAAGATCACGTTTGACGTTTGATTCGGCAGGTGGCAGTCGACGCACTTTCCCGCGATCGCGCGCCCGCGTTTCGGGAACAAGCCACAGCTTTCGACTTTGTGACACGCAAGACAGCGCTCCGAGAAGTCTGCGACGTCACGTTGCCGCAGGTGCACGTCGTGACACGTCGAACAAGTCATCGACGACGACTTGAAACACTTGCTTCGCTCCAGCAACGCCACCTGGTTACCGTGCACGTCGAGTGGCTCAGACTCTTTTGGAATTTCCAGTTTAAGAAAATCCTCCAGCGCATCGCCGGCGTTAAACGAAAATGCCGGGGCTTTCGCGACCCCGATTCCTCCATGACATAGAGAACACAACGCCAGTTGCCGCTCGCGCGAGAGCTTTGCGGGATTCACAATTGCCTGATCGACAGGCTTCGCAGCGCCCGGTGCATTCAGCTCAGCGTGTCGTTTACCTGGTCCATGACAACGCTCGCAGGAGATGCCCAGTACGTAATCAGCTCTGCGATAGCGATTCACCACGCCCGTATTTGTCACTGCGTCGAAGAACGAAGCATGGCATTCGAGGCAACGCGCGACCACGGGCCTGCTGAAATCAAGAGACCGGTCACCATAGCCAGGGCTGTTGACCCAGCTACCGACTTCTGTCCAGTACGACACAGGCAACTGGAAGAGTTGATCGTTTTTGCCCCAGTAAAGATACGTTTGCCCTTTGCGCCCTGAGCCGATGACGATGTCGAAGCGTTCGGAGAGCGAGATTGTGTCTGGTGGTGTGCCGAGCACGCCTGTTTGGAAGAAGCCGTCCCCGCGGGCTTCCATTCGATAATGGAGCTCGCGCTCGGAGGTCCTGAGGATGTTTTTGCCAGGCGCGAAACTGCCGAAAATCGAAGTCGCGTTTGCTTCACGCGAAGTTAAGTGATGTGCTGTAGTGAGGTATGGGCGCTGCTTTTCATGACACGAAAGACATTGATCATCGCCGATGTACGCGGCGATGGAGATCAACAGCATTGAAAGTACGAAATGCAGTCTCATTTGTTAGATAGGTCAATCCTGTCAACGCTTGACCTCAGCCGCAGCGTTCACGAGTTGCTTAACGCCCGCAATCACCACAAACTCCAACGCGCCATACGGCTTCGCTGCCTCTTCAACCTTCAACAGGCTCTGCTCCCGCCAATCTCGCGGCGGCTGCATGCCGAGCTTCAAGTAAGAAAGCGCCTCTAGTCCGGTCGCACCGAGTTGCGACAGATTGTGCGCGAGCGGCTTGATCTCTTTGAGCGCCGGAGAGCGATCGATCACTGGATTGAGCGATGCACCCGCAGTTTGCCAGTCCGCAAGCATCTGGCTCAACTCCGTGCGATAGAGCTGAAAACGTGGACCATCATTGAGAAACTCCGACACCATCCACTGAAACCTGCGTGCGGCCTCAGCGTCAGGCGTCGCTGCATCAACTACACCAGTCAGCGGGCTGAGCATCGTCTGCGGGCGCTGCTGGTAACGGCGATATTCCTTCACGGGCTCGATAACCGAGACGAGTGTACGCAGTGGCCCAATGTCATCGTTACGCACGAGCCGGCGCAACATCATGTCCTGGTTTGTCTTGTGCATGAGTCCGAGCTCTTCCAGCTGGACGCTGACTACCGCGAGCCGGCGATACATGTCCGGGACGTCTGTCACAGTTCGCGGCGACCAAAGTCTTTCTGCAATCACTGCTGTGCGCGGCCAGATGCGCGAATCGATCGTTTCGGGCGTCACCCATTCAGCCCACATCGTCGCTTCACCGCCGAGTACGTGCTTCGCTTCTTCAGGCGTCAAGGTGCTGTCAGCGGGAAGTGGATCCTGAACGTAATGCTGTGACGCAGGTTGAATCAGGTCGATGTAGTAACCGTTCGAGAGTATGCCGTCGTATCCTTTGCGTGCGGCTTCAGCCAGTGCCGCAGTGCCGCGCCATGAATGAATCACGATGTCCTGCGGCAGGCCGGGTTGAAGTATCTCGTCCCATCCGATCATCTTCTTCTTGTGCTTCTGAAGGATCTTCAGCAGCCGCGTGTTGAAGTAAGCCTGCAACGCGTGATTGTCTTTGATCCCCTTCTGCTTCATGTAAGCCTGAATCGCGGGATTGCGGTTCCATTGCTTGCCTTCGTTCTCATCGCCGCCGATGTGCAGGTAGTCGTCCGGGAAGAGCGCAGCCATTTCACCGAGAAACGTTTCCAGGAATTTGTAGACTTCTTCGCGCGTCGGATCGAGCGCGGGCTCGAAAATTCCCGGGCGGCGCTCAATCGTGTATGGACCAGGTGCGCTGCCGAGCTCCGGATGACCCACTAGCCAGCTCGTGCTGTGACCGGGTATGTCAAACTCAGGCACCACGCGAATGCCGCGGTCGCGCGCGTACGCGATGATCTCTTTCACCTGCTCCTGCGTGTAGTAGTTGCCGTCAGATCCGAGCTGGTGCAGCTTCGGAAACTTTTTACTTTCGACGCGGAAGCCTTGATCTTCAGTTAAGTGCCAATGAAGAACGTTCATCTTCACTGCCGCCATCGCGTCGAGATTGCGCTTAAGAACTTCCATCGTCTGGAAGTGACGTGCGACGTCGATTAGCAAGCCGCGCCAGGGAAAGCGTGGGCGGTCTTCGATCTGCGCGCCAGGCAAAAAGTATCCATTGCGATCGGCGTCGAGTAGCTGCAGCAGAGTTTCCAGGCCGCGGATGGCGCCGATGACGGTGGGCGCGCTGAGGATCGCCTGACGGCTCGTGATGTCGATGCGATAACTTTCATCCTCGCCGAGACCGGGAATGTTTTTACCGGGGCCCTGGGCGTGAACGATGAGGGGCGTCATCTGATCGTCCAGCGCCAGTGTAGAAGCAAGCGTGAAGACCGTGCGACCTTCGAGACGCTTCATAAAACGCCAGATCGCTGCCTGCAGCCTCGCGTCGGAATGGCCGCGCGTCGCGACGCGGAAGTTAGCATCAACCGGCAGCCGCTCTCTGTGAAATGTCACTGATGCCGGGACGGGCATCAAATTGAGCTTCGGCGTTGATGGCTCCTGCTGCGCGAATGTAACGGCAGCGCAAGTTAGGATTAGAAAGACTGGGCGAAGGCTGATTTTCATGTTGATTTGTATTGGTAACGTTAGTCGTCAACTATTTGACTGTGAACTTTTGCGTCAAACCAGCAATTCTAACCTCAAACTCACCTGGCTCGACGACAGGCTTGTTATCAGCACCGATGAACGATAGATCTTCACGCCGTAACCTGAACGTCAGCGTGCTGCTACCACCAGGCTCGAGATTCACCTTCGCGAATCGTCGCAGCCGTCGGCCCGGCGGTGATATTGAAGCAACAAGATCACTGACGTAAACGAGAATGGCTTCCTTGCCTGCTCGATTTCCCGTGTTCTTCACGGTGACACTCACCGGCAACTCTTCACTCGCAGAAATTGTTTGCTTCCCGAGGCGCAGATCGCTGTAAGCGAAAGTCGTATAACTCAAGCCCTCGCCAAAGGCGAACTGCGGGTTGAAGGCCATGTTTCCAAACGAAGTATTTTCAGTCTCGAACGGTTTGTGATCGTAATTGATGAGACCGTTTGGAGTGCGCGGGTAAGTGAAGGGAAGTTTGCCACTCGGATTCACGTCGCCGAACAACACATCGGCGATCGCTGTTCCGCCTTCGTGACTCGGGTTGTAAGCCATCACAATCGCGTTGACGTTGTCGGCAATGCGATTGATGATTCGCGGACGGCCCTCGACGAGGACGAGCACGATCGGCTTCCCCGTGGCCTTCAGCGCTTCGGCCAGTTTGATCTGTGGCGCGCCGATAGTCAGGTCAGTGATGTTGCCCGGCGTTTCGCAATACGACCCTTCCCCGAGCGCAAGCACGATCACGTCAACATTCTGTGCGGCGCGGACCGCAGCCGCGATGTCGACCTCTTCTTCCTGATCGGTCGGTGTGTTATTTGAAGTCGTGTTGGGCGGGCGCGTGATCTTCGTGCCCTGCACAAACGTGACGTTGTTGGCGCCGAGCTTCGCTTCGATCGCTCTTCGGAGCGTGTGTCGATCTTTTGGGTAAAGCGCTTCTTCCGATCCCTGCCAAACGTAAGTCCAACCGTTGTTCATTGAGATTAACGAGTCGGAGGTTGGCCCTGTGACGAGAACTTTGGTCGTCTTTGCCAACGGCAGGATGTTGTTGCTGTTCTTTAAGAGTGTGAGCGATTCGCGCGCAGCTTCCAAGCTGACCTGGCGGTATTCCGGCAGGGCAAACTTTGACTTCAGCGCTGCATCCGGCATCGGTTTCTCGAATAGCCCGAGCTCAAACTTAACCCAGAGTATGCGACGCACTGCTTCGTCGACGCGCGACTGCGGAACTGCACCTTCCTTCACGAGTGCGATCAGGTGATCGGCGAAACTCAGATCGTTGGGCACCATGCTCATGTCGATGCCTGCCAACACCGAGAGTCGCGTTGCTTCTTTTTCGTCGGCGGCAATGCGCCAAACGTTGACGAGTTTTTTGATGTCCTGCCAGTCAGAGACAACGAGCCCCTTGAATCCGAGCTCAGTGCGCAGGATGTCGGTCAGGATGTGACGATTGACATGCCCGGGAACGCCGTTGATCTCGCCCGAGTTGATCATGATCGTACGTGCGCCGGCTTTGACAGCGGTTTCGAACGTTGGCAAAAAGTATTCGCGCAGGTAATTTTCAGGAATCCATGCGGGGGTCCGATCGCGTCCCGTTAACGGAAAACTGTAGCCCATGTAATGCTTCAGGCTTGACGCAACTGCGCTCGACGAAGAGACATCAGTTCCTTCCAGACCACGCACGAATGCAACACCCATCACCTTCGCGAGATATGGATCCTCGCCGAATGTTTCCCAGAAGCGCGGCCAGAGTGGATTGCGGCCGAGATCCAGAACCGGAGAAAAACTCCAGGGTATGCCGGCGGCGCGGGTTTCGATCGCGGTGATCTCGGCAGCGCGCTTCATCAACTCCGGATTGAACGTCGCGGCCATTCCGATCTCTTGCGGGAAGAGCGTCGCGCCCTGCACGTAGTTCGCGCCGTGAATCGAGTCGATGCCGTACATCATCGGAATGCCTAAACGTGTTTTCTTAGTCGCGGCTTCCTGGATCTGGGAGATGATTTCATGCCAGCGATCGATAGTGAGTGCCTGGTCAGCGACATTGAGAATTGATCCGACGTTGTATTTGACGATTGCGTTCTCGAGTTTTGCCGGATCGATTTTGATCGCCTGATCCCTTCCTGCGGCGATCGTATCGATGGAGAGCTGCGTCATCTGACCGACTTTTTCTTCGAGCGTCATGCGCTTGAGCAGGTCTTCGATCTTTCGCGAGTGATCGCGTTCGGGGCCGTTGCGGCTGGCCCGCTGGAAGAACTCGTCACTGTCGACGAGAGTTGCCGGCGTCTGGGCTTTGATTGTGATCAGGGGTTGGAGAGCGAAACACAGTGACAGGCTGACTGCCCACAGGGCGAGTATGGATTTCCGCATCTATTAGCTGTCCTCAGGCAGGAATTTTCAGGAACGCGGGTATTTTCGTCTATTTGGGCGGACTTTTCAATGGTCATCAAACAAAGCTAAAGAAATTTGAGGCAGACGGGCGAGGGGATTTGTTCGTTGTAGCCAGTCGGCCTCAACCGGCCAGTCTGCTGGTCGATCTTGAAGGTCACGACGTTATCACTCCGTTGATTCGCCACTAGCAGAAATTTGCCCGCCGGGTCGATCGTGAAGTTACGCGGCCAGTCGCCCTCAGTCGATACATGTTCGACCAGCCGGAGTCTTCCTGTGCGTGGATCGATCTCGAAAACGACGATGCTGTTGTGACCACGATTCGAGCCATACAAGAACTTACCAGATGGCGAGACGTGAACATCAGCACAGAAACTGGCGCCCGAGAAGTCGCCTGGTAACGTTGAAACCGTATGGATGTGAGTGAGTGTTGCGTTTAGCTCATTGTACTTGAAGGCCGCCATGCTCGAATCAAGCTCATTGATGACGTAAAGATATTTGCCAGTCGGGTGAAATGTCAGATGGCGTGGACCAGCTCCCGCCTGGAGCTCTGCAAATGGTTGTTTCGCAGGAACGAGTTTCCGGGCCGCGCGGTTAAAGCGATAGACCATCACTTTATCAATCCCGAGATCCGCAACGATTGCGTGTCGCTCCAACCTGTCGAGGACAATGCAGTGCGCGTGTGGTCCTTTTTGTTGCTCCTTGACGCCGGAACCCTCGTGTTGTTTCAGATCACTCGCGGGTGCCAATGAGCCATCGGGTCGTACTGGCAGCACCGTGATGCTACCACCTGTGTAGTTGGCGACGAGTAGAGCTTTTCTCCTGCTGTCAACGGTGAGATGGCAAGGATCTGCACCTTGTGTCGCTTGCTGATTTAACAAGGTCAGATTTTTCGTGACGTAATCAATCTTAAAAGCACTTACGTAGCCGCCCGGTTTCCCTTCATACTCGCCCACTTCATTGACCGCGTACAGATAGCGCCCACTTCGATCAATTGTGACGAATGATGGGTTAATAGTTTTTGTTGATTCAAAAGTGGCGAGTCCCCCGACCCTGGGAGAAAAACCATAAACGTAAATTCCTTCGCTCTTACCCGAAGTGTAAGTTCCAACGTAGAGCACGCGATTCCGGTTCCACGCGTTGGCTGGAAAGGCCAATGCACCAAATACACCAATGCCGCCAGCTTTCATAAACTGGCGGCGTGAAAACCTGGCAATTGTCACCGGCGACTCCTCGAATCGTCTGAATTGAAAAGCAGCGCGATTCTTACTAGTCGACTTCGCGACAAAAAGCAAGGCCCTGACTCAGCGTCAGGACCTTGCCTTCAGTGTGCGCCCCCGTTTGATTACCTGCCACGATCGATCAACGTGTGTTGCTGGCGTTTCTCAGCTACAGCCTTTTCCAGTGCTCTCTCACGATTGGAGGTCTGAAGCTCGCGTCCGGTCTGGCTGCCTCGCGCCCAGAACTCCGACAGAAAATAAAGATCGTCATAACGATTGAAGACCAGTCGTGTTTGTTCCACAGTGTCGTTCGCGCGAACCGGTCTGGTCAACAGAATTGCCTTGCCCGCGTTGTCCTTGTGCCTGATCACCCACACCGTGTCTGAGTCTTTCCTGTTTCGCTCGATGACGTACTTACCCGCCGGAAATGCTTTCTCACCGACATTAAAATTAAATGGTATATGTATGATGGTTGCTCGGTCAGACTGCCCCAGCGCAGATGAGAACGTCAAGAGAACAAGTAGACCAGATAATGCGATCGCCCTTTGAATGTATTTCATGGTGCTCTCCTTCAGGCACTTGATAATTACCGGCAAGCCCAATTGCTGCCGTCAATCGAATAACGCGAGAAAGAGAGCGGAGAAGGACCACTTTACCCGGATCTATTTAATTAGCTTTCCGAGCTCACGCCACGTGATCAGCTTGATCTCGTTTTCCTGCAGGACTTTACGAAAGGCGTCGCTGGTGAAGAACTCAAAATCACGCTGGCGCCAGGCTGCGCCCCAGTCAGGATGATTGGAGGTTGCCGCGCGCATCTCGGCATCATCGTACGCCAGATGAATTACTACTTCAGTTATGCCCGGTTCGAGCTTCTTGAGCGCGTCAGTGTAAAACCTGGCCCAGTCTTGCGGTGCAACGGTGGGATTGATATCCAGAACGCGATCAATGTAAACGTCATCCGGAGTCAACGTTGACGGCAGAAAGTCCGCACGAGCAAACCATGCTCGCGCCACTCGCACCGGCAGCTTTTGCTTACGTGCTACACGCAGAAACACTTCAAACAACGCCTTGTTTTGGTAAAGCGTTCCCATGTGCGAATCGAGGTGCGTCGGCCGAATGCCAAGCGCCCGGGCGCGCTCGATCTGTGCAGTGATTTCCATCTCGACCTGGTTCGGATCAGCGTGCGCAGCGGCTTCACTTTCCGTCAGGTAGAAATAACCGTCTTTATCGAGCAGCGACGAAACACGATCTCGCGATGACACTGGTCCCCACCGGAATGACGTCCATTCACTCGTCAGTGTTAAGTGCAGACCCAGATCAGCTTGTGGGTTTGCGCGGGCGAAGGCCGCGACCTCTGAAAGCCACGGGCATGGGACCATGATACTGCCGGAGTTAACGAGACCGGTTTCGAGAGCTTTGATCGTCGCCGCGTTGACGGAATGAGCCATGCCGAGATCGTCGGCATGCACGATCAGGAGTTTCGCGTCGCGCGCGTAGCCGAGTCGTTCAGCGAGGTTTTTCTCCTGGGCAATGGCAGCGGTAAGCAGCAGAAGTATCGCGAGGGCGGCAGCAATTATGCGTGTCATAGCGGTAAAGAATAACACTGTCCGAAACTTATGTCGTGAGGTACAATTAAGTCCGACAGCCCAGCTTCCTGAGTTATTCAGTACAGAATGTTTCGATGAAACCGCTGAAAATCGGCATCACCGGCGTGCGGGGAATCGTCGGTGAGACCTTTACCCCGGAGCTGGCGGTGGACTTTGCCGAAAGCTTTGGAACCTACCTGGACCGCGGGCGAATTCTTGTTTGTCGCGACACGCGACCTTCCGGCCAGATGATTCGCTCGGCAGTCCTTGCGGGACTACTCGCGGCCGGTTGTGAAGTTGTCGATCTCGGCGTTTGCCCGACTCCGAGCATGCAGCTCGCAGTGAAGTGGCTGAAGGCTGATGGCGGTATCGCGATCACCGCGGGTCACAATCCCTGGCAATGGAACGCGCTGAAGTTCGTGCGTGGTGATGGTCTCTATCTCAATCCCACTCAGGGAGAAGAATTGCTCGACATCTTTCACCAGGGCGAATACGCGAAGGCGGGCTGGGACACTATCAAGCAAAAGGTCCAAACTGCCGACGCGATCGAAGAGCATGTCAAAGTGCTGTACGAGAATTTCGCCACTGATGCTATCCGCTCGAAGCACCTGACCGTGGCAGTTGATTGCTGCAACGGCGCGTGTTCGTTTCTCAGCCCAAAATGGTTAACGACGTTGGGCTGCGAAGTGCTTGCAGTTAACGATAATCCCAGTGCCCCCTTCCCGCACGCTCCCGAGCCGAAGCCCGAGACTATGGCCCAGCTACGTGCAATCGTGAAGGCTGGCGGCGCCGCCATCGGCTTCGCCCATGACGCCGATGGCGAGCGCCTGGGAATCGTCAG
>Ga0126311_10000486_pt1 | contig 18586 bp, 12 predicted proteins | sample Plot61_FD_92539 | JGI IMG/M metagenome (GOLD analysis project Ga0126311, IMG submission 92539) | Serpentine soil microbial communities from UC McLaughlin Reserve, CA, USA - Plot61 | ecosystem: Environmental > Terrestrial > Soil > Grasslands | place: USA: UC McLaughlin Reserve, Lake County... | reverse complement strand
GAGCAGTGCATCGACATCACGCCGCGCTGCGGCAGGAGGTAGTTGAGAATCGTGAAGACGGACTTCTTGGTCTCGCCCGCGTAGGACGTTCCGCCGATGAGTACGAGGCGCTGCCGGAAGTCCATCAGGATGAAGGTCTGCGAGCGCGTGCCGTCTTTCGCCGGGTCGGCCTTGAAGCTCGGGATGTTGATGACGGTGAACTCGGGCGTGTGCTTCTCTCTTCCTTCGTCGTCGTTGATGAACATCGTGCGCGCGAAGAGCGAGTGCCACGCCAACTCCGTAATGATTCGCACGGGCAGGCGGTAGCTCGCGTCCGCGCCCGCGTAGGTGTCCTGCACGAAGAGGTCGAGCGAGGAGGCGTGCTTCATCATCCGGTCGCGAATGGCGTCGAACTTCTCGGCGGCGAAGTCCTTGTTGACCTCGCCCCAGAAGACGTGCTCTTCCGACGAAGGCTCGCGGACGATTGCCTTGTCCTTCGCGGCGCGGCCCGTGTGCTCGCCCGTGTCTACGACGAGCGCGCCGTGCGCCGAAAGATTGCCCTCGCCGCGCCGCGCGATTATCTCGTATAGCTCCGGCGTGTTCAGGTTCCAGTAGACGTTGGCCGTGGGGTTGAGCCCGACGCGTTCGAGCCCCACGTCGGTGCGCTTGCGCCCGTGTTCGCGCGTGGCGCTCTGCTTGATTGCGGTCATAAGTTCTCCTATGAAGGTAAGGCGTAAGTCTCTAAACGCGCACGGCGGCGAATGTCTGAGTGGTTATTATCGGGCCGCCGCCCGGCATTCAACGCCCGTCTCTTTGTTGGCGACCTGAACAAAACTCGGGCCAACACACGACAGGAGCGCCGACGCGAAACCGTTCGCGCGCGCTCCTGATTCCCGTCCGTATAAACTGCCGCCCCAGTACGGGGCCGCTAATCCCCTGTGCGCCTCTCCTCGCCCAGCTCGCGCAGCGCGACCGCGAGGTCGCGCGCGGCGCGCTCAAGCCGGTCGGCCGTCGCCTCAAGCTCGTCGGCCGCGTCCTGCGTCCTCTGCCGCGTGGCGACGGCAGCGAGCGCGTCGGAGACCTGAGAGTTCAAACGTTCGGCGGCCGACTGGACTTCCTGTTCGGCCCGCGTCAAACGCTGCGTGGGGGACGTTGATCCTTTAGTGCTCACGAATGCCCTGCTTGCCCGCCAAAATTCCCCGCGGCCTGCGGCCGTCACAACCGGCCCCGCCGCCGCGCGCCCACCGGGAAGCCTCCGAAGACCTCACGCGGCGCGCGCATCCAAGATACCAGATTGATTTCGTCAGGGCTATGTCTTAACACCAAACCGCGTGCGGATTCAAGCGGGGAGGGGTTATATCTTTGCCTTATCCGCGCGCTTTTGTTATTGCTGTCGGCGTGAGCGGGGACGTGCCTGAGAGGAAAGCTTTCACGCGGCGCGAGTGGGGACTCGTCGAGTCTCTGCGGACGCCCGCGCGCGTGCAGCGCTATCTGTCGGGGCTGAAGTACAACCGCGAGCGCCGCGGGCCGACGCTCCGAAGCTTCCGCGGCGTCGTGCGGCGCGGCGAGGGGCACTGCCTTGAGGCGGCGCTCTTCGCGGCCGTCGTGCTGGAGCAACACGGCTACCCGCCGCTGCTCCTCAGCTTCGAGTCGCAGGACAGGCTCGACCACGTCGTCTTCGTCTTCAAACGTCGCGGCCTCTGGGGCTCGGTCGCGCGCTCGCGCGACACGGCGCTGCACGGCCGCCGGGCCGTCTTCAGAAACCTGCGCCAGCTCGCGTGGAGCTACCACGACCCGTACGTGGACACGACCGCGCGCATAACCGGCTACGGCCTCGCGAGCATGTACGAGCTTGGCGGCTACGACTGGCGCTTCTCCACACGGAACGTCTGGAAGGTCGAGCGCCACCTTCAAGTCATCCCGCACAAGCCGCTGCGCTCCTCAGAGCGCCGCTACCGGCAACTCCTCGCGCGCTACGAAGAATGGCACGCGCAAAACCCCGACCGCTCGCCCGTCTACTTCGACGACCGCCACACTTGGATGAGATAAGAAAGTGCTGAGTACTGAGGACTGAGTGAAAGGCGCGAACCCTTCTCAGTCCTCAGTACTCAGTACTCAGTACTCAGTCCTCTTATTGCGCCGCCCAGAGGAGCGACCAGAGGAGGAGCGTGAGGAGGCCGTGTGTGAAGAGGTTGAGGGCGAGTGCGGCGCGGCCTCGCTCGTGGAGCGCGAGGCGGAGGAGGCCGTGCGCCGTGTCGTATGCGGCGGCGCGTAGGCGCGCGCCGAACTCGTAGGGCAGGTGTGCGGCGTACGTGGACGCGGGCGCGTACGGCGCCCGCACGGCGCGTGCGGCGCTGCCGCGTTTGAGTCGTCGCGCGAGCTGTTTGTAGAGGAAGTGTCGCGCGCGGCGCGTGCGTCGGAAGACGAGTAGCACGAAGAGCGCGACGAGCCCCGCCGACGCCCAGCGCAGGCCCCTGACAGTCCAGGCCCTCACGCGCCCGCCGTAGACTTCGCCGAACAGCCCCCAAGCCTGCGCGACGCGAAGCTCCGCGCGCTTTATCTTTCCGCGCGCGCGCTCTACGCCCGTCGGGCGCTTCGGCTTCGGCGGCGCGGGCCACGCGGGTCGGCCTTCGACCGTGCGCGTCGAAGGCCGCCACGCGCCCCCCGCGGGCAGCCGGTAGTCGGGGTACTCGCGCCGCAAGTCCGCGAGCGTCACCAGGCGCGTGCCCGCGTGCAGCCCCGACGCGTATATCCCGCGCCAGTAGCCGTTGAACTCCGAGAGCTGTTGGTGACAGTAGATGGCCGTGTAGAGCGAGTCGCGCGCGGCGCGGGTCTTCGGGTAGAGGCGGACGACTTCGAGGTAGAGCGCGACGGCGCGCGCGGGCCCCTCGTGCTCCTGCTCGTAACGCCAGACGGTCTGCGCCTCGTCGGGCGAGCGGTAGGTCGTCTCCGAGAGCTGGCCTATCATCTCGGCGCGCATGCCGCGCCAGAGCGCCGGGTTGTAGAAGACCAGCTCGCCCTCGTAGAAGTAGCTCGCGAGCTGGTACATCGCCTCGGCCTTCTCCTCGTCCGTGCGCGCGCGGTCTATCTCGCCCTGAAGGCGTTCGAGGTCTGCGAGCGTCTGCGCGTCGCGCAGCATCCAGTCCGCGTAGACGCGCGTGTCGCGCGGGGCCAGAGGGTCGTCGGTCGCGTCCGTGCGCGTCGCGTACTCGGTGCCCTCCTCGTAGTCCGTCCAGAAGGTGTGGCGGAAGTTCAGCTTCGGATGCTTGGGGCTTTCGCCGTCGTAGTACGAGTAAGACGGCGCGCCCGTCAGGTAGTAACTGCCGGCCGACGTGCGCACGCGCGAGAAGGCCGCGCGCGCCTCGGCGTAGCGGCCCGCGCGCATGTGACGCAGGCCGAGCGAGTAGAACAGCTCGTCGCGTCGCGGCGACGTGTCGTGCGCGGCGACGAACGCGGCGAGCTGGTCGGGCGTCATTAAGACATCGACGAAGTACGCCACGTCCGGGTCGTAGCCGAGCGCGAGGTAGTGTTCGAGCGCCCCGCCCAAGTCGCCCGCGTCCTCCGCGGCCGTCGCGAGCAGCACGCGCGTGCGCCGCGCGAACTCGCCGCGCGGGAACTCCGCGACGAGACGCCCGAGCGTGCGCCGCGCGGCCGCGTAGTCTTTCAGCCTGAATTCCGAAGAGCCCTGCACCCACGTCGCCTGCGCGCGCTCGTCAGCTTCGAGACTCGTCGAGAGCGCGCGGCGCGCGGCTTCGAGCGCGGCCCTGTCCTCTCCCAACTCCGACTGCGCCTCCGCGAGACGCACGAGGAACGCGCCGCCGAACCCGGCGCCCGACCGACGCCGCATCACGCGCGAGGCGAAGTCGGCCGCGCGCCTCAACTCCTTACGCTCGGCGCGCGTGCGCAGCGCCCCCTCCTTGTGCTCCTCCCAGCGCGCGGCCTCGCGCCAACTGTCGCCGCCCGACTTGTACGGATTCTCCTCGGCGACTTCGGGGACGCTCAAGTAGTAGCTCTGCGAGTAGCCGTAGACGTTGTGATACGCGTACGCGAGCGCGGCGCGCGGCTCGTCTTCAAGCTCGCGCTCGACCGCGTCCATGTCCGAGTCGTCGGCAGAGCCGCGCACGAGCTTGAGCGAACGCACCGCAAGCTCGCGCGCGCCCGCGTCCGAAGCGTCGCCGAGCAGCCTGTAATATTCGACGAGCGCGCCCGCCTCGTCGCCGACGCGGAGGTTCAGGTATGCGAGCCAGCCGCGCGCGTCCGGGGCGTAGCGGCCTCGCGGGTAGTCCGCGAGGAGTCGCTCGAAGTTCCTTCGAGAGCGCGACCAGAACTCGTCGCGGCAGTCGTCTCCGGCACATGCTTTTATAGAGGTGGCGGTCTCGCCGTCGCCCGCGTACGTGGCGCTCGATTCGAGCGCGACGCGCCCCGCCATGTAGAGCGCGGCCTCGCGCTTCTCGCCGTTGCGGTGCTTCGCGGCGACCGCCTCGAACGCTTCGAGCGCGTCGCCGGGGCGGCCCGCCTTGTAGACGCCCGCGGCGCGCAGGTACGCGGCGTTGTCCGCGAGGTTCGGGTCTGACTCCATTTGAGCGAGCTTCGACTCGACCTCTTCGTCCCACGTGCGCATGCCCGCGGCGCGCTCCTCGGCCTTGCGTCGGATTTGCTCCTTCTGCTCGGCCGTCGGCGGGTTCCACGAATACTTCTGCACGTCTTCGGGGCCGGGCGTCACGCCCGCCACCCATGCGTCGTAGGCCGCGCGCGCTTCGAGGTAGGTGCGGACGCGCGCGCGCGTCGAGTCGCGGTCGAGCGAGGCGAGCGCGTCGAGCCGGTCGAAGGCGGAGTTGCGCCGGCCCTGACAGTTTAACGGCAGCGTTACATACCAGGTATCGCTGCCGCACACGGCGGCGGATGTCTGCCCGACGTACTCGGCGAGGAGCTTGCGCTCCTTGTCGAGCTCGCCCGCGGCCTCCGCCTTGACGGCGTCGTCCCAGAGCGCGTCGAGTTGCGCGGCGCGCTGCTCAGAAGTCAGCCCTTCCGATTCGTCAGGCGCGACGGGCTTCGTCGCGCCGCTCACGTCGGGCGGGAGCGGCGGCAGGCGGCTCCGGTCTCGGTCGTCCGCGTCGTAGTAGCCGAAGCGCACGGAGTTCTCGAACCCGCCCCACCCGCACCCGAGCGCGAGCCCCGCGCACGCCGCGAAGAGCGCGAGGAGTCGCAGAGGCGACACGACCGCCCTGCGCAAAGACGAAGCAGCAACTCTAAGGTGTTCCCTCATCGCCGACGACCTTTCAGGTCAAAGCAATTTTTCACTTGAGTGGATAGGGGGAGAAGTCAACCACGGAGACAAGGAGGCACGGCTTTGAATTGTATTTAGCTGTGGCCCGGTGTCTCCGTGGTTAATCCCCCGAACACCCACACACGACCGCAATAAGACTTAGCGCGCGGGGCCGAGGCTCAGCGCGCGCGACCACTCGCCGCCGTCGTCGCGGCGGACTGCGATTGACGCGGTCACGGACGCGGGCGGCTCGCCCTCGAAGCTCAGGCCCGCGCGAGCGCCCGCGCCTACGTCCCAGGCGCGCGCGCCGAGCCGCACGACCGACGCGCGCGCCGAGCCGCACGGGCGCAAGAGAGACTGTTGAGAGCCGACGTGTTCGGACTCGTCCGCGGCGTCCGTAGAGCGCGACTCGCAGAGGGTCTCGAACGTGTCGAAGCCTTCCATGCTCGCGACGCCGCGCAAGGAGCCGCGCGGCACGCGCAGGGTCAAAGTCAAAGCGCCTTCGCCGTAACGGGCCGCGACGTGCCCGTCGTTCAGAGCTTCGATTAAGAGTTGATTCGTCGGGCCTTCTTTCGACTCGGGCGTGTGCGTGAGCGTGACGCGCGTGGAGACTTCCGCCTCGCGGTCTTCGAGCGCGGCCGCGACTTGCGCGAGGCCGAGGACGTTGCGGTCGCCGCGCGCCGGGAGTCTGAATATACAGATGCCGAGCAGAGAGTCGCCCGCCGTTTCGCGCACCCCCCGTGCGCCCGCGCGAAACGACTCGCCGCTCGGCACGTCGAAGGCGATACGCTCGCCCGCTCTCACGAGAACGTCTCCCAGGACTGCGTCCGCGCGCGCGCGGTAAACGTACCGCCACTCGCCCGCGTGCCGCGCGGCGGGCACCCGGCCGGAGCCGACCGCGCCCGGCCCGTACGCGCGACGCTCGACGAGCTCGAAGTTCCTGTCAGACGCGACGCGCGCGGGCTCAACGTCGCCGCTCAACTCCAAGAGCTTCCCCGACTCCGCGTAGACGAGCGCGTAGCCGTAGGCCGCGAGCCCCGCGTAGAAGGGCTTCCCCAACTCGCGCGCGCGCGCCGACGCGCGCCTCACCTCGTCGGGCGAGGCGATGGGCACGAGGCGTTCGGCCGTCGCCGGAATCTCCGCGCCGTAGAGCTGCGGAACCCAGAAGTCAACGGCCTCCAACGTCTCGCGCAGGGACGCCGACGCGTTCATCCACGTCGGCAGTCCGGTAATGGATAGGCGCGTGTTTGCGGGAAGTGAGGCGCGCGCCGTTTTGAGTATGCGGCCGTAACGCGCGAGCAGGCGCGTCGGCACGTCCACGTCCAACTGAAGCCCCGCGACACGCGCGCCCTCTACGGTCATGCGTTCGGAGTCCGCGCGGAAAGTTTCGACCGCCGCGCGCGCGAGCGCGCCTTCGTCAACACGCTCGAACTCCGAGAGCAGCGCGGGCGTCGCGTTGTATACGAGGTGAAGCTCTACGTTAGCGGGCGCGCGCCCTTTGACCGCGCGCACGCGCGTGACGCGCCCCGCGTCGAAGTCGAACTGACCCGCGCGCATGAATAGCGCGCGCGCGCGCGTCTCCTTCGAGGCGCGTTCGACTTCGTCCTGCGAGGGCGTCTCGGCGCGCCACGACCAGAAGGCCACGGCGACTTCGTCCGGCCTCAAGGCGCGCGGCGCGCGTGCCCAACGCCACGCGGCCGTCCCGAGCGTCGCGGCGAGAATCCCGCCCGCCGCCGCCAGCAGCCTCAAGACTCCGCGCCTGCCTACGAGCCTTCCGAACATAAGCGCCGCGCCGTTTAAAAAGCGACTTGGAGAAAAGTGCGGGACGCGCCCTCCCCAGTGCGCGCCCCGCGTCCGTGGGCACAACGGACGACGCCTGCGTCGAACTGCGAACTACGCCTGCGCCATCCGAGGGCCATTATCGTCAGAACGAAAATTCGCGCGACGCGGGCAACAACAGTCGGCGCGCGCGACCGCGTCCCCCGGCGGCTGTGTCTCTCCCAACACGCGCGTGTGTGGATAGCCACATTGACCGCGGGCGCCGCCGGGCCGAGAGTAACGGCCGTCGAAGGAGGGATGAGCATGAGGCGGTACGCGTTCGGAATCCCCTCGGCCCTGTTGTCGTTCGCGCTCGGGCTCGCCTGCGCGTCGCTCGCGTCGGCGGCGACGCCGCGTCCGGCCGCGCCGAAGTCGGCGGAGGACGACGGAGTCGTAGAGCCGCGCTCGGCGTCGCCCTACGAGATCGCGCGCGCCTTCAGAAAGGTCAACGCGAAGCCGGAGGCTGAAAGATGGGGCGCGCGCGTCGAGCTCGCCTCGACGTGGAAGAGGCTCGGCATCACCGAGGGTGAGTTCTCCCGGTGCCCCGCGGGTTGCGAGGCGGAGGTCGGGCTTTACGAGCTGGACGGGCGGCCCGGCAGAGAGGCCGTGCTGCGTCTGAACTATCCGCACAACGCCGTCCGCTACCTCGTCTACGGGCGCGCGGGCCGAAGGTGGCGACTGCTCGGCTTCGTAGACCACGACTTCAACAGGTACGCCGACTCGACCTACTACGTCGGGCGCGCGCGCGGGGGACAAAATCGGCGGCTCCGAATTTTTTAAAGAGGGCGACGCCTGGAAGCGTGGCGGCTACGACGTGTTTTTGAAGTACAATCTACGCGGCCTCCTGAGGCTCGCACGCGGCGGGGACGAGGAGCTGAAGGAGTGGCTGCGGGGGGTTCTCCTCGACTGCGCCGACACGCGCGAGAGGAGAGCGTTGGGGCGGGCCTTGGAGGAGCGAAAGTAGACGGGCGCAGAGTTAACCGATGTCAATCCTTATCGCCGAAGACAACGTGGCGCAGCGGCGTTACCTGCGCGAGTTGCTTGAGCGGGAGTTCTCTTCGCACGCGCCCGTCATCGAGGCGGCCGACGGCGAGGAGGCCGTCGCGCTCGCCCTGAAGGCGCGGCCCGAGCTGTGCGTCTTGGACATACAGATGCCGCGACTCTCCGGCGTGAAGGCCGCGCGCGCCGTGTGGCGCGAGTTCCCGGCCGCGCGAATCATCTTCTGGACTCAGTTCCCCGACGAGATTTACATCAACGAGATTCGCAAGATACTCCGGACGGTCGAGCCGCAGCCCGCATACGGCTTCATACACAAGAACAACCCCGAGTCGCGCTTCCTGCGCTTCGTCGCGGCCGTCCTCGAAGACGGCGCGGACATGATAGACCCCTCGTTCAAGGACTCGTTCAAGCGCCCGCTCCTCACGGAGTTCGAGGCCGAAGCCTTGCAGTACCTCGCGCTCGGGCTCTCGAACTGGGCCATCGCGCGCAAGTGCGCTCTATCCTTGCGCGGCGTCGAGAGCCGGCTCGCCACGCTCTACGAGAAGCTCTTCGTCTCGACGCCCGAAGGCACGCCGCACGAGGCTTACGAAAAGCTCGCGTACAACATGCGCACGCGCGCCTTCTTCGAGTCGCTGCGCCGCGGCCTCATCAACTCGGACGAGCTTGAGAAGGCCGCCGCAGACCTCGAACACTGGATAGAGCGCGACCGCCAACGATTCCTCAGCGAACCGCACCACTGACGTGAAGGCAAGAAACAGAACCGCGAGCGTCAGCGAGCGGGTGCGTGTTACGACTCCGCGCGCGCGCCGCGTAACTCCGGCCCGCTCGCTGACGCTCGCGGTTCTGTTCTTAACTTTTTACTTTTCCCTTCCTTCGCTCTCGCAGACCGAGACGCCGAGCCTGCACCAGTGGGGCGCGCTGACTCTGTTCCACGGGCTGCCCTCGGATCAGGTGCGCGCCGTCGCGCAGGACTCCGAGGGTCAGATGTGGTTCGGCACCGACGCGGGGCTGGCGCGCTACGACGGCAGGCGCATACAGACGGTGACGGACGAGGGCTTGAGGGGGCCGCGCACGCGCGCGCTGCGCGTGGACGCGGGCGGCGCGCTCTGGGTCGGCGCGGACGGCGGCGCGTACGTGCGCGCCGCGGGCGCGTCGAACTTCGTGCGCGTGGAGGAGACGCGCGAGAAGAGCGTGCGCGCGATACTCACGCCCGACGCGGGCCGCGCGCTGCTCGCCACGTCCGACGGCGTCGTCTTCGACTGCCGCCTGAACAGGGACGGCACGCTCACGACGAGACAGCTCGGCGAGCGCATGACCGTCGCCGCGGGCAAGAGCCAGCCGCTACAGCTCACGAGCCTCGCGCTCTCGGGCGAGACCGTCGTCGTCGGCACGCGCGGCCGCGGCTTGATGACGGTCGAGCCGAACGGCGAGACGAAGGAGGTCGCGGGCCGCCCGCGAGTCTTCTACGTCGAGTCGCTTGAGCACGACTCAACAGGCGCGCTCTACTTCGGCGCGCAGACTTCGGGCGGCGACAGCGGCGTCTTCCGTGTGGAGGGCGGTAGGCTCGCGCAGCCGAAGAAGTCGGCGGGCGCGCAGACGGGGACTGTGACGGCGCTCGCGTCGGACGGGCGCGGGCTCGTCTACGCGGCGACGGACGGGCGCGGCGTCTACGCGTTCCGCGGCGGGCAGCTCGCCGAGCGCTTCACGTTCGCGGGCACGGCCGGGGGCTTGCGGTCTGACGAAGTCAACGCGGTCTTCGTAGACCGCGAGGGCGTCGCGTGGTTCGGCACTTCGCGCGGCGTCTGCCGCTACGACCCGCGCGGCGTGCGCGTCGAGCGCACGTCGGAGGAGACCGAGGGGAACTTCGTCCGCTCGCTCTACGTGACTTCGCGCGGCCGCCTGCTGGCGGGCACGAACCGCGGTCTGTTCGCGCGCGGCGAGGGCGCGGCCTCCTGGCGCGAGGTCGAAGAGGTCGCGGGCAAGACCGTCTACTCGATAGCCGAAGACAACCGCGGCCTGCTGCTCGTGGGGACTTCGGCGGGCCTATACGTCGGGCTGCAACCCGACGCGCGCGCGCGCCCCGTCAGGCTCGCGCCCGAAGTGAAGCCCGCGGGCGACGCGCCGAAGGATGATGAGAGCGTAGCTTCGGGAAGCGAAGTGGGTTCGACGAAGGACGCGGGCGGCGCCGTCGAGAATAAAGGCGTCGAGTCGAAGAGTAACAGCGTCGAGTCGAAGAAGGAGGGCGAGGCGTCGAAGGCGAAAGCCGGCGGCGCGAAGGTTGACGAAGGCAAGGCGAAGGGCGTCGAAGGCGAAGCCAAAGTCGGCGAGGGCGGCGAGAAGGGCGAAGGCGCGGGCGCGAAGAAGGCCGTGGAGCCCGCGCTGAGCGGGAGCGTGCGAGCCATCGCGCGCTTCGGCGACGCGACCTACGTCGCGACGTTCGGGCGCGGGCTCGAACGCTTCGAGGGCGCGGGCCGCCGCACGCTCGTCTGGCCGCGCGACGGCGGCGACGCGCGCGCGCGCGAGGTCGTGAGCCTCTACGCGGACGACGCGCGCGGCCGTCTCTGGATAGGCACGGCGAACGCGGGCGCGTTCTACTTCGACGGCTCTTCGGTCAAGTCCGAGCCCGCGCTCGCGCGTCTCAACACGTCCACGGTCTGGGGCGCGAGCAGCCGCGAAGGCTGGCTCTGGCTCGCGACCTCGCGCGGCCTCTACGCCTTCCGCGAGGGCGACTCGCTCAAGGAGGTCGTGCCCGGCGTTGACGCGCGCGCCGTCGCCGCCGTCGCCTCTTCGGGCGACTCTACGAACGCGACGCCGCAGGCATGGTGCGCGACCGCGGGCGTGGGCGTCCTCCGCGTCGCGATTGACGAACAGCTCGGCGCGATTGCGTCGCAGCTAAACACCGAGCACGGGCTGCCGACCGAGAACGCCTTCGCCGTACTCGCGATTCCTTCGGAGGTCGAGGGCGGAGTTTCACTTCTCGTCGGCACGACGCGCGGGCTCGCGCGTTACGAGCCGGGGACGCTCGCGCCCGTGCTTCGTCTGACGCGCGTGACGGCCTCGCGCACGATTCAGCCCGAGGAGCTTCAGGGCGCCGAGCCGCTCCGGCTCGGGTACCCGCAGAGCGGGCTCGTCGTGGACGTGGCCGCGGGCGCGAGCCGCACGTTCCCGGAGCAGTTCCAGTACGCGTTTACGCTGCGCGACTCGCAGGGGCGAGTCGTCAAGCAGAGGCTCTCGCACGACTCGCAGTTCCAGTTCGAGAAGCTCCCCGCGGGCACGTACACGCTGACCGCTCGCGCCTTCAGTTTAGACCTCAGCCCTTCGGCGCCGCTCTCGTTCGCTTTCGAGGTCGCGCGCGCGCCGTTCCCGAAGACTATTGTCGCGCTCTCAGTACTGCTCGCGCTCGCGCTCGGCGCGGCCGTGTGGACTTACACGCAGCACCGGCGCGCCGTCCGAAGCCGCGAAGAGCTGCGAGAGGTCAACCGGCAGCTCGCGGCCGCGCGCCTGCAACTCGCGAGCGAGGCGGAGGCCGAGCGGCGTCGCATCGCGCGAGACCTGCACGACCAGACGCTCGCGGACTTGCGGCGACTGCTCCTGCTCACGGACGAGATGCAGCGCGGCGACGCGCCCGCGCAGGTCGGCGGCGGCGGAATGGTTCAGACCACGACCGCCTCGGTCGTAGACCCTTCGGAGCTACGCGCGGAGATTGAGTCCATCTCGCAGGAGGTTCGGCGCATCTGCGAAGACCTCTCGCCTTCGGTTCTCGAAAACGTGGGCTTCGCCGCGGCGCTCGAATGGGCGCTCTCGGGCGCGCTCGCGCACACGCCGGAGGGGCTAAGGTTCGCGTACGAGTTCGGCTGTGACGAAGGGTTGGAAGAGCGCCTGAGCTTCGCGCCCGGCGTGCAGATGCAGGTCTACAGGATAGTTCAGGAGGCCGTCAGTAACGTCTGCCGACACGCGCACGCGTCGCACGTCCGTATGCGCGTCGGTCTCGACGACGAAGAGACCTTCACGCTCACGCTCGAAGACGACGGGCACGGCTTCGACCCGTCGAACCGCCGCGCGCTCAAAGGCCGCGGCCTCGCAGGCATACGCGCACGCGCCTCCCTCATCGAGGCCGAGGCCGACTGGCACGCGCGCGAAGGCGGCGGAACAATATTCACGTTAAAGAAGAAGGCTAAGAAGCGATAGCCGAGCTGTTGGCTGTTAGCTGTTAGTTTTAAGAAGTCAGTTTATTGTCTTATAGCGGCGTGCAGATGAATGCGACCCTTAAAGCCGGGAGCGCGGGCATCCCTGCCCGCCTTGAGCGCTAAAGCGCGAATAAGAAGAAGCGCCGAGACTCAACACTTGAGTCTCGGCGCTTCTTCTTCAAGCGTGCTTTGGCACGCTTCGGCGGGCAGGGATGCCCGCGCTCCCAGGGAGGAGTCGCGCCCGAGTGGACGCCGCTGTAGCTAATAGCCAACAGCTAACAGCCTTCTCATCACTCATCACTTCTCATTTTCAGGGTGGAACCAGCCGTAGGTCGCGCCGTTCCAGTAGAGGAAGCCCTGGCGGCCGTTGAGGGTCTGGCGTATCACGTCGCCGATGAGGCGCGGGGGGTTCTGGCCGAGGGTCGTTACCTTTGCGTCCCTGCGCGACTGCGCGCGGAGGTCTGCGCCCGCGGCGTCCCTGAGCAGGTATGTCTGCGAGGCGTCGGGGCTGCGCCAGCCGCGCTCCTTGAAGCCGTGTATGACGACGAGCAGCGAGTCGGCCGCCGCGACGCGCGGGCGCTCGGGGAGCGGCGTGAGCTTCTGCACGCCCTGATGCGGGTCGAACTTGCGCGGGTCAGGACGCTGAACCTTCTGCGGGTCTGAGACTATCCAGTTGGCGAGGTCGTCGTTGAGTTCGTCTACGCGGCCGGGCGCGGCGCGTACGCGCGCGACGAGGTCTTCCGAGCCGTCGCCGTTGAAGTCGCCGACGATTGTCCAGACGGCGCGCTCGTCCGTGGCGACCGCGCCCTTGTAGACGCGCGCGACGGCCGCGCGCGCCTCGTCCGACTGCGGCGGCTCGGGCATGGGCGTCGGCTCGGGCGTGGCCGTGGCCGCGGGCGTCGGCGCGTTGGCGGCGGCGGGCGACTCCGCGGAGGCCGTCTGCGCGGCGGGCGTCGGCGACGCGGCCGGCGCTTCGTCCGCGGTCTTCGAGTCGGAGCACGCGCCGAGCGCGCACGCGAGCGCGAGCGCGACGAGGGTGTTCGGCAGTCTTCTCATCTTCATCCGTCCGACATGACTGAAACTTAAGTGAACCGTGAGGGAGGGCGTCTCAAGCATGTCGAGACGCCCTCCCTCACGGCCGGGCTTCCGCCGCTGCATTCTAACTCTCCCGAGCACGTCCCGAAAAGAAGCGTGCTAGAGCGACTGGAGGAAGGTGATGAGCTGATTCTTCTGCGTGGCGGAGAGGTTGCGGTAGTTGTTTATGACTCCCGTGGCCTCGCCCCCGTGGCGAAGTATCGACTCGTTGCGGTTGGTTGACTCGCCGTCGTGCATCAGCCGGCCGCGCGTGCGCATGCCCCAGAGCGGCGCGGTGCGCAGCTTGTTGGCCGTTGATTGACCGCCGTTCTGGACGATGCCGTCGCCCGTGCCGACGTTGTGCATCAGGAAGTCGCTGAACGGGTGTATGACCCTGTTGCCGAGGGCCGCGTTGACGGTGAACGCGCCGCCGTTAATGACCGTGCCCGGAGGGGCCGTCGTGATGCTGCGCACGTGGCAGATGGCGCAGCCTATCGCGTTGAAAAGGTTGTCGCCGGTCGCCACGTCGTTAAGGTTCAACCCGAACGTGTCGCGCGGCGGGGCCTTGCTGGCGCGCATGAACTCGGCGAATTCGCTGATGTCGTCCTCCGTGTCCTCGCCGCAGATGGTGTTGGGTATGTTCGCGCAAGGCTGGTTGTCGGGAATCGGGTCGTAAATCGCGACCGAGTTGCCGAGCGAAGTGTTCTCGGTCAGCGCGAACCGGTTGGTGACGCCTATCTCGTTCAGGTACGCGTCGGACGAGAACGAGAGCAGGCTCGCGTGCTGGTTCTTCCAGCCGAAGCGGCCGAAGCGCGTCGCGTTGCCCGCTTCGAGCACGGGGACGGCGATTAACTGACCCGCGATCTGGCCGCCGCTCTGGTTCGGCTGCGCGGCGGCGATGTTCTGCAAGGTCGTGTTGGAGATGGCCTCGACGAAGCCGTCGCCGAGGACGTTGAGCGAAGTTCGGAAGGAAAAGACGGTCTCTGTGCCGGGCCGCCTCTCCTGTATGCGCGCGTTGACGGCGCGGTCGTTTATGAGCGAGCCGCCCGGCCCGTCAACGAAGTTGCCGAATGCGTCTAAGTGGCCCGCGCGGAGCTCCGTTATCTGGCTGATGCCGCCCGTGACGGGGTTCTGGTGGCACTCGGCGCAGGACTGCGCGTTGTAGACGGGGCCGAGGCCGTCGTCTATCACGTCAACCTCTTCGAAGGCGGCCTTCACGCCGTCGAACTCCGCCTGCTGCTGCGCCGTAGTCCCGGCGAAGAAGCCTGGGACGGGGTGGTTGTCGAAGGCCGCGGGCGCCTCGGTGGTCGTCTGGCTACTCACGCCGTGGCGCGAGGCTGTGGAGATTGCTAATGCGACGGCGAAGGCCGTCACGAGGGATAGCTTCAAGAGTCTCATCGGTCCCTCCTATGGCGACTCGGGCTGCTCGCGGGGGCGCGCGAACCCGAGGGGAAATCCGTCCTCGCGCGCGTGAGACCTGCGCGCTTCGTCTTGGTCGCCTGAGTTGACCCCTTGGTGTGTGAGATAGTTCGCCGTCTCGCGCGGAGTGCGCCGTCCGCGGGGCGCGCGCGTCCTCTGACGCGCGCGACGACGAGGAGTCGGCCGTGCGGCACTACCACGAACTGCTGCGGGAGCGAAGAGGACGGCGGCCTCGCGCACACACCTCCGTGCGCGACGGCCCTTCCAGCTTAGTCTGGGATTCCTTCGGTGAGTTGCCGGGCAAGTGGCGCTATCGGGAACGCCCCTACGACTAAAGTGCCCGGCGAGCCTACTGCCGCCGCGCGCGAATGTCAACGTTTTTTCGGCAGTTAGCCGTTAGCTGTTGGCTTTTAGCTCAAAGCCTTAGACAGAGAGGTTGACTGCTGAAGGTTTTAAGCCGACGGCTAACGGCTAACTGCCGACAGCTTATTGGACGGTGGCGGGGAGGAGCGAGCCGCGGCGGTCTGTGGCGACGCCGCGGCCGTCTTCGATCATGCCTATCATGCCGTGGAAGTGTATGTCGCTGCCCGAGAGCACGAGCAGCACGTCGCCGGGGCGCACGTCCGGGTTCTCGACGTGGAAGCGCACGACGGTCGCGTGCCCGTTGGTCTCCTCAAGGGTCTCGAACTCGAACGAGTCTGCGTCCACCACTACCGTCTGTGAGTTGTTAGCGTAGGTCGGTCTCTCCTGCGACATCTATTATCACCTCGCGCGCTCGGCCGGCGCGGCTTTAAAAATTATCCGGATGAAAAGGTCTGCCGTAGAGCCCCTGATACGCCCAGCCTAACACACGCGCCTCGGCGGTGCAGAGCGTCTCAAGCCAGCAGCAGTTGAGATAGACTTCGCGCTCGCGACGCGACGGAATCTTCTCCGACTCCTGAACGACGCCCGACTCCTCCGAGGGCTTGAGGTCGTAAGCCTCCGAGATGGCCTCGTTCGTCTTCGAAGCGTCGTCGAGCGCCGAGAGCAGTTGCTTTATCCAGCCGTGGAGCGCCCGCTCGTCGTCGTGCTCGACCAGAGCCTGCATCACGCCGACGGCGAGCCGGTCTTCGGCCTGACGGAACGCGACCGCCTCGTCGCCCAGACCTTTCAGCTCCTCCTGCTGACGCCACTGGAACAGCGCCTCGACCGCCGGGAAGCGCACGACCGCGACGCGCTCGTCGTAGTCCAAAAACCACTGTATGACTTCGGCGAGCGAAGCGGGCTCTACGCGCCCGCCCGCGCCCCTGCGCGGGGCGGGCGGCCCGCCCTGCTGCGCGACGCCCGCGCCTTTCGACTTAGACTCAGACATCAATTCTTCTTCGCGCCCGCCTCGGCCTTCAGCCCGCGACGGCCTCGCTCTCGCTCTCCTCGCCCGCCAAATCTTCGCCGCCCTCGCTCAGCCGCTTGAGGTACTTGCCGAAGTAGCCGTTCCACGGCGGGATGACGACCGAGACCGCGCCGTTCGCGCGCGCCTGACACGAAAGACGTATGAGCGGGCGCGGCTCCTCGGTGTCTATGTAGCCGAAGAGCGGCATCACCTTCCGCTCGCGCCAATCGACTTCCGAGAGCTTCTCCGCGCCGCCGAGCACGCCCACCCAGCACGTGCCGCAAGAGGCGGAGCGGCACTGCACGGGTATCGGCCCTTCGTCCACGGTGCAGCGCTCGTCCTGCTCGTGCCACGGGCGCTTGTCGTTCGCCGCGCCCGAGGCGACCTCCTGACTGTTCACGGCCTTGAACCGGCGGTCGTCCTTGTTCTCGTCCCACACGACCGTCCAACGCTTGTCGGACGTTCGCAGGAAGCCGAACAGGCCCTGCCCGTCGTCCTTCGCGCGCTCGCGTAAGATTTCTTCGGGCGTGCGCTTCATGTGCGCGCGGTCTATCAAGACCTCGCCCTGCGCGCGCTTGAACTCCGCGAGCCCGACCTGCTGCAAAGTCATGAGTCCCACGGCCGCGATGCCCGTCGTCAAGGACTCGTCAACCTTCCGCTCCGACGCGGCCGCGCGCGCGACCTCTCGCACGGCGTCCGCGAGCGTCGCGCCCGCCTTCACTTCGGACTCGGCCGCGCGCACGGCCGCGCGCTTGACCTCCGGCCAGAAGCGGTGGCCGTAGAGGAACGTGTGCGAAGAGTCCGACTGGTCTTTCAGGTACCAGCGGCCCTGCATCAGAAGCTTCTGCGCGAGCCGCGCGGGGTCTTCCGAAAGCTCGAAGGCGCGCAGCAGCGCCAGGGGGAAGAAGCGAAACCAGACCTGCGTCGCAGTCCTGTCAACTTCGTGAATCGAAGGCAGCAACTCCTGTACGGTCGCGGCCCACGCGCCGTCGTCGTGCGCGTCCAAAAACGTCTCGAACGGGGTCTTCTCTTTAACGCTCATAGCTCTCTGACCGAGTCCTCGTAAAATCACACTCGAAACTGAAACGGAGAGTTTACCCGTCTTTCCCGCCGCGCACAAACGGAGGCGGCTGCCGCGAATTTGTTGCGGCGAAGACAGACTCCGGCGACGGTGTGCGTGTTAAAGTTGCGCGCGTATGCCCGAAGACTTCGAGTCGAAGCGTCTGGCCGACGTGAGCGTGGGCGAGGCCAAGCGCGCGCTCATCTACGGCGCGGTGATAGTGCTCGCGCTGTGGCTCTGCGTGTGGCTTCTGGGCGAGATTCTGGTGGCGCTGCTGCTGGGCGTCGTGGCGGGCGCGTACCTGCTGCCGGTGCAGAAGTGGCTTGAGCGACGCCTGCGCGCGCGCTCCGGTAGCGCGCTGATAACGATGGCGCTCATCGTCGTCCCGCTCGTCGCGACGGTCGCGTACGGCTGGCAGGAGATTTCGGGCTACGGCGCGAAGGTCGAGACGGAGGAGAGCCGCCAGCAGATAATCGAGAGCATAAGCCGCTCGCTCACGGACACGGTGGGCCTCGGCGACACGCGCCCCACTCTTGAGCGCGCGTTCGCCGAGGCGGTCGTGCGCTCGGGCGAGTTGTTCAAGCAGGTTCGCGAGCGCTCGGCGCTCCTGCTCGTCTCGGCCACCATCTTCTTCTTCACGCTCTTCTACGTGCTGACGCAGCGCGTGCGGCTCGCCGCCTACATCAAGCTGAGGGTTCCGGGCGACTTCATGCCGTTCTACGAGCGGCTGGTGTTGAACGTCGGCGGGGCGCTCCGCGGCGCGCTCTTCGCGGTGATGATAGACCAGACGCTGAAGGCCGTGGCGATACTCGTGATGAACTTCGTCTTCGGCGTGCCGCTCGCCGTGGCGCTGGCGCTCGCGACCTTCCTGATAGGCTTCTTCCCGCTGCTCGGCGAGTGGGCCGTCTACATCCCCGTCAGCGTCTACCTGCTCGTCTTCCAGCACAGGCCGACGGCCGCGGCCGCCTACCTTCTCGTCGGCGTCGCGATGACCGCAAGCTCCTCGCTCCTCCTGCGGCCGAAGCTCGCCGCGCGCAGCGCCGAGCGCTTCAACTTCTACTGGATGCTCGTCGGCCTCGTCGCGGGCACGTACGCCTTCGGCATCCCCGGCATCATCCTCGGCCCCGCCATACTCGGCCTCGCAAAGGCCATCATGGACACGCTCGTCGGCGACGTGAAGTACGAGACCTCCCTCCTCAAAGAAGAGCGCGCGCAGCGAACCGAAGAGGCGAAGGCCGAGGCGGAAGCGGTCAACACTTAATGCGGCGCTCATTCGGGTGCGACCCTACCCTGGGAGCGCGGGCATCCCTGCCCGCCGTGAGCGCTAAAGCGCGAAGACCAGGAAGCGCCTTCATTCAATCTTGAATGAAGGCGCTTCACTGCTAAGCGTGCTCTGGCACGCTTCGGCGGGCAGG
>Ga0126311_10000485_pt1 | contig 18621 bp, 16 predicted proteins | sample Plot61_FD_92539 | JGI IMG/M metagenome (GOLD analysis project Ga0126311, IMG submission 92539) | Serpentine soil microbial communities from UC McLaughlin Reserve, CA, USA - Plot61 | ecosystem: Environmental > Terrestrial > Soil > Grasslands | place: USA: UC McLaughlin Reserve, Lake County... | reverse complement strand
TCTGACTGAGAATTCTGATGCAAATCTTCCAGTTCCTCTACCGCTTTCTATCATTGGCTTTTCTCCCTTGCCTCTACCCTTTGCATCAAGAATAGTACATCCACTTACTCCCGCTTTCTTCAATGCTTCATTAACGTCCAGAACTTTCTCACTGCCGATTATAGCTTCCACGCGTTTCATGATTTTGCTATAATGTTATAATAATATCATATAAGGTTTTCAAACAATATTGTCAATATAATAAATATAACTAAAAGTATTATTTATTTATAAATATCATAAATTCACTATTTTATACATCTAATAGCTAAATGTAGATATACTTGAAGCGACTAACGATATCACTGAAAAGTTGTATAATGGTTAATTATATCCTTAAAACATATATAAACTAAATTCATTATTGGAATTAGACAGTTCTAAGCAAGAAATATAGTAAGATAGGATAGATCAGTAGTTATTGTGTTATGAATCTATGTCTTATCCTTCTTTTAGTATTGACTCATTTCAACTACTTTGCTAAGTACAATACGATTAATGTAACTTTTATTTAGTTTTCCAACATCTTTTTAAACAATACCTTGTAAAATTTAATTGCTTACAATTTTATGTAATCGAATAGTTATTATTTGGTGTTATTCAATTGAAAATTGGCTAATCTATGGAAGAACGCGATTTCCTCCATGAAATATGTTTGACTGTATTATGTGTAAGTAAAGATGTGAAATTTGCAGGCGTAGTAGATAGCAACGGAAAATTACTTGTGGGAGAATATAGAAAAAGTATACAAAGTCCTTTAGTTAAGTCAAATTCTATAAATATACAAAAAAATAATTCTTTCTTTTTATCCTATTTGGCTCCTGCAATAAAACGAAGAAATTTTGATTCAGAGCCAGGTACGGTTCATTTTAAATTGACAGAGTTTGATAATGTAAAGCTGGCTACTACATCATTAACAAAGAAGAACGATAGATATCTTTGTGTTTACCTGGAATCCTTATCAACATCATATCATGAAATAATATCAAAAGTAATAGAAAGTATTTAATAATAAGAATATGTAAACAGCAATATTCATAATCTTCCTTCTTATTTTAACAATATTAAATCTTTGATGATAAATAATTAGCTAATATGCTCATATCATTATATCATTATGATTAAATGTATAATTTTCTAATATTTCTTCGATTAATATAAGAATAAGTAGTTAACTACTACTAATGTATATGGTAAGTAAAATCAAATCGAAGAAAAGAAAAAATGGAAGACAGACTAAGGCCTCTAAGAGATCGAAGGCTAACCTGAAAAAGAAGACAAATGCAAAGAAGACAGGCCCAACAGCACATCAAAAGAAAGTTTCCAGAGGGTCAAGAACAAAAACAACAACAACAACTACAACTACTAAAGCCCCTAACCCACCTAACCCAAATACTACAGAGAATGACCTTTTGACTGTCCAGAATAATTCATCATTAGTAGACGATATTACAAAGACTACTGATGATCAAGAAGAATTATAGTCAGAGGTGGTTCTCATATTATTCATGATGAGGAAGTAATAAAACTTCTAAATGAATGAAGATGTCAGAACGATAGTTGTATGCTTAGAAGGATTTGTATAAGCTCAAAATAAGCTACTGGCTAGGATAATGTAGATAATATGCTATCGTCTACCTGATATTGTCATCGGTATGTGCAGTATGAATATTATTATTGTTATTTGTTTACAAATGCAACTCTTGCGGAAGATAATCCTCCATCTCCTGCCTCTATATCAGCCTTTAGATTGCAGTCATTGATAACCGCTCATATATATCCAATCAGAGATATATGGTACTTCTAAAAGGTAAAGGCTTTTCTAATATAGTTATTTAAGATCTATGCAATGTTATATACATTAACTAATATTATCTACATTGTTACCGTGTACACGTTACATGAAGTGGAGTTTTAACGATTTTACAAAGTCAGGCTTTGCTAAACTATTAAAACCATTTGAGAATTCAATAGATGATATTATAAAGATAACTAGAGCATTCGGTATAGCGACAAAAGTACATACAGGACAATTTAGAAATAGCAACAAGGTAGAACCATATATTAATCATCCTCTTAGGGTTGCCCTCATTCTAATCGAAGAGTTAAATATACATGATATAGATCTCATTTGTGCTGCTCTTTTACATGATGTCTTGGAAAAAAACAGTAATAGCTGCAGATCAGGAGATCAACTACTAAAAGAATTTGGGGACTATATATATAGCATAGTTCATGCACTCACAAAACCGAAAACAAGAAATGAAGAGAAGTTAAAAATGTTAAATGAATATTTTCAAAATATCGCAAATAGTTCTGAAGCCATTAGGTACATAAAGCTAGCGGATAGACTAGATAATATTAGAAGTATGAAGAATTTAATTCATAAGGATAAAGTGCTACGATACAAACTAGAAACTCAAAAGTATATTGTTCCAATAGCAGAGAAGACAGACGAAAAGCTCGCATTTAAACTATCAATTGCTCTATATGAGCTCAAATAGTAAAAGATATTGTCTATCTATCTTTCATCCCGCATTTCACATCTTCCTTCTGTGTTCTTTTTGTGGTTGTTCCAGTGAGTGATGCATCCTATCAATTTATGTTCAGTACAACCACAGATAGGACATATTTTCAATTTTGCATTTTTGACCATAATCAAATACTATTCTATTCAACTTTTTTAAATCTATATAAATATAGTTGGTACTTATATGTATTTTGTACAAAAATCTAACTTGAAAAAACTCTCACGAACACCTCGCAGCTTGCTGGCATAATATATACTCAAGTTATGTTGAATCAGTTATAAATAAAACAGAATCCTTGACGAATTCGAGTCTCGACTATAACTAATACTTAAGAGAACACCCCATCTGAAGTACTAAAATGACTTTGTTAATAATCTCATTGGCTATATAAACAATTTATTCCTATGTAAATGGGAGGGAGCAACATGAATAAATAAAAGGGAATTCACCAATAATTATATTCATTGCCTTTTTAGTGATTCATTTATATTTCTATTAGATTTTATTTTAATATCCTCAAATTGACTTATTTATCCTTTGAGTATCAAAACTAAATGTTTCTATAGTCCGTCCCATGCATACATAATTATTGTTCCTTTGTTATATTATCTTTAATCTTCTGTTCTAACCTTTCTCTTAATGCTGAATTGATTTTCTGACCATCTACTTTGCCTCTAAAAATGGCCATAATTCGACCCATCAACATTCCACTTGATTCAGTTCCTTTCTGTCTTATGATTGATATATTTTGTTCTAAAATTCTATCAATTGCCATGTCCAATTCTTGATCGGTTATAGATGTTATTCCAAGCGCTGTAATTGCTTCATCAACTGTTTTAACCTCTTTTCTCAAGATCTTTTCAAAAATTAAGACTATTGACTCCTTTGCTATGATACGCGCATCAAGCTTCTTGAAAACATCCATAAGAATGTCTTCGGTCAATAGCATTACATCCAATCCTTGTCGTTCAAGATTAACAAGGTCTTCAGTAAGTTTTGATGCCACAAAAGTTGGCTCTATTTTTACTGAGGCTACAATTTTCTCAAAGATAGTAAAATAATTAGAATCAAAAATCTGCTCTGCAATCTTTTTATTCAAACTATATTTCTCAGCAAGAATTTTAATATTATCATCCCAAGATTTCGGTATTTTGTCTGATAATGAGTTAAGTAATGACTTGTCGATTGAAATAGGTGGTATATCTGTCTCAGGATACATTCTCGCTGCTCCAGGCCTTGGTCTGCTGAATGAAGTTTTACCTTCCAATGTTGCTGCCCGTGTTTCTGCAGGTACACCTATTAGCGTCATTTTCAATCTTTCAATTATAGCTTTCACTGCAAATTCTACTTTATCCTTTGGGCCGCCTATAATTACAAAAGCATCCATGCCGATGACTATGTCTAATTTCTTTCTAACTGCTTCAACCTCCTCCTCTGTGATGCCATAGTTTGGCAACTCATCAGAATGAAATACTCCTCCTAGACCATAAAATTTAACTAATTCCCCCAGATGTTTTCCTATTCTAATATCCGGATATGGTTCAAATCCGATTATGCCATTAAAACCTTTTACTCTGATGGCCTTGAAAATACCTCCCTTCTTATCAGTAAGCGACCTTTTTACTATGTCAGAGTGTGACTTTATTAGAATATTTGTTATATCTTCAATTCTGTCTCCAATTACAATTTCTTCAGGTTTTCTATTTCTTTTTATTTTTTGAGCAATTAGAATCAAACCATGTTGCCTGAGCATTTCATATTCAATTACTTTAACCAGCTGATCAAGACGCTGTACACCTTTTACCTCAACAATTGCGCCGTTATCTACTGAAATATTAATGTCCTGCCTGATGCTACCAAGTCCTCTGGTAACTCTTTTACTTGCTCGTAATAGCCTGCCTAGCGTAAGTGCAATTTCTGCAATTTCTTCAGGTTTCCCCATTACTGGCTCAAGCGCAATCTCAACTAGCGGCACCCCTAATCTATCCAATCCATATTCTTTAATTGTTCCATCATCTGAAATGAGCTTGGCTGCGTCTTCTTCAAGACAAATACTTTGTACACCGACCTTTTTATTATTTATATTTAGATATCCTCCACTTGCAATCAACATAGTACGCTGAAAGCCACTGGTATTCGATCCATCGATTACGATTTTACGCATGACATGTACCTCATCTATGATTTTAGACTGAAGTGCAAGCGAAAATATCAATGCAATTTCAATTGCTTCTTTATTAACTTCATGTGGTGGCTCCTCATCTGCTTCTACAAGGCAACTAGAACCTGCTGCCGCATGATATTTTATGGTGCGCATTTTCATGAATTCAAAAAGCGCTGCAGGATCATAAATGCCAAGTTCGCTTTGAGTTGGCCGCAACTTGCGAACAAAGGTAAAACCATATTTTTCAGTCTCTTCGCAGTGACAATTACAAAATAGCTTGTTCTTAGTGAATAATTGTTGGTGGATTTCAAAGCCAACTTTTAAATTAATTGCTGCTGAATCGATATACTGCCACCCATTCAAATTAATATTAGATATCTTTTAAGCCTTACTTATGAGATAGGAACAACTCTAGCTATCTCATTAGCCATATTTTCTTGCATCATTTTCTTGGCAGATTCTATTTCTTTGTTATTTGCGAGTACCCACATTGCTTTTACTGTGGCAGTCTCTGACGTCATATTAGATAAGGGAATCACACCCATATCAAGTAAATCTCTGCCAGTATCATAGACAGTCATTTTGGTTCTCCCCCAGATACATTGGGAAGTCATAAAGATCATTACTCCGGATTTGACTGCATTTTGTATTTGAGGAAAACATTCTCTACTTATATGGCCAAGTCCTGTTCCTTCAACTATAATTGCTCTGTAGCCAGACATTATGGCATGGGTTATTAAGTGAGGATCAAATCCGGGATGGTATTTTAACAAAATAACTTTATTATTAAAATCTGGTTTTACTAAAAAACTACTGCTATCTGCATTTCGCTTCTGTAGTTTTATTTCAGACTGTTCTGTCTGAATTTCTATCTTGTCGCCCTTTATCATGGCAACAGGTGTAATATCTATTGATTCAAATGCATCACGTCTACTTGTATGATTCTTTCTTACGCGAGTACCTACATGACACGCAACTGTCTCATCTGAAGGGCTAGCATGCATAGTAACAAAAACTCCAGAAAATTGAGACTTAGTCGCAAATATTGTAGCGCTAATAAGATTGAGAGCAGCATCAGATGAAGGCCTATCAGAAGATCGTTGTGCTCCAACTATTACAACCGGTATAGGAAGATTTTGTAACGCGAAACTGAGTGCTGATGCTGTATAGTGCATCGTATCAGTTCCATGTGAAACAATTATTCCACAATACATATTTGACTTTACCTTTTCCGCTATCTTGTTTGCAATCATAGTCCAGTGTTCTGGTTTTAAATTTTCACTATATTCATTTAATATTACATCGGTATCTATTGAAGCATACTTTTCAAGTTCAGGAATAGAAGCATACAACTCAGATGCTGAAAGAGCTGAGCTGACTCCTCCTGTTCTGTAATCTATTTTACTTGTAATCGTTCCGCCAGTACTGATAAGTGCAATTTTTGGAAGTACTTCAACTTCTTTTAGATGCTCTCTTTTAAATGTCTCAACAGAGACATTTTGACCTGATCCCTGTATTATTTTAGTTATTGACTGAATATTGGCTGTCTTGATCCCAATATTATATCCACTTTTCAATTTGATAACTATATGATTTTCGTCAGCCAACTCATATCGAGGCATCAGAATACCTGTAAATTCATCATCATGTGTCTTTACATGGATAGTATCTCCCACGGAAACCTCTGATTCTGAGATCAATTTCAAGCTCTTTTCTTTATATCCATCTATATCCATTTTTTCTTCTATTAAATTTGGGTATTTCTAAACTAGATCAAGTATGTATATTACTTTATGGGTGGAAAAATAGATTGTTATAACAAGCCTTCAGCAGTATTACGTATTTGTAAATATTTTATTTATAGTTTGATATTGCAAACAAACAACTTCGGGCATTTAAATGAAAATATTATGGAGGGCATCCCTCCATCTTTTGTATATAATACCCTTTTGATGAGATATCCTTTTCAACTATAGGAGGTGCCTCTTGAATGTGACAGAATTGGCATTCTTCTTGTGTCATTTTTTGATTTGCCTGACCTGCATCTTCTAGATACTGTTTACCATATTCGATTGCCTTTTCATGGGGGGTACTTGCTTCTACAACCACATCAAAATGCATAGTCTTTCCATCTTTCCTTTTTATATATGTATCATAAACTGCGCATTCCATGTAATACATTTTTAAACTAACGTTATTTATTCTATTTCCCTTCAGCATCTTTTAGGGAACCAAATTTCCATAAATTAATTACAATACAGAAAAATAAGTCTTATACCAAACGAAAAGATGGAAGAATATTTTTGTAGTAATAGAAATTTAGTGATCTTCCACCATATTTTTTAATATCCTTTACTTCAATTGGTATAATTTTAATGAAAATGTTGTTTGTTCTTTTCTGCAAATCCTTTGCTTTTGTATATAATCATAAATAGAAACAATTTAACGCAACCAGATACATGATTAATTTTGTTCAGCTTTTTATCGCCTGCTTTCTAAAGTTTCCGGCAAATGCTAAATCTTTAGATATAATGTCAATTCCATCTTACTATTAAATAAATGGCGTCTTTATTTTATAGTCTTATTGAGGAATTTAAATAACGTATTTTGCGAATATAAATTTAAATCAATTGGGTAATTATGAATCCCATTTCAAAAAACATTTAATAGGAGAATAAGATCAGGCCGGAGAATTAAGTGACTCAATATTAGGAACCTTTGACCTTAATTAAAAAGGCGTCTAATCATTCTTGATTTTGGACTTATTACTCCATTAACTGTATCATTATATATTATAGATGAACAAATGAAGATTTGTCAATCCTATAATGTGAGTGGATGGTCCACAATAGTAATTAGATCTCAAAAGGAAATGTGGTATATCAACAAACAGATGTAGACAAAGAGAATATAGATGAGTGATTTATATACTACTTGAAAACATGAAATGCAAGCGACTCCAATTATGCCATCAGAAACTGAATGTTTTATGAACAATGTCAATAATGTATGACTGCCATATTGTGAAGAAGTTTAGATTTCACCTTACGTCTTAAATAAAAACCTCATGGTAGAGAAGAGTTCTTATATTCTTTGATATGTGTTTTTTTATTTATGCAACTTACAGCGGATGAGGAAAAATCTCTCAATGGCGATCAAGGTGAAACAGTCTCCTCTGCGTATAGAATTTTACTGGCCATTGGAGAGGCTACCGATGCAGAAAAACTTGTTCCTATAAAATGGGTACACATATCTGGAGTAAATTACAATACTATTGGTGATTCTGGTGTTCAATTTCTTGAAAAATTCAGTAGTAATGCCAAAGTTGCAGTAAAAACTACTATAAATCCTATGGGTTTTGACAGAAATAAAACTAATAGACTATCCGAGAATTTTGTTAAAAAACAGATGAGCATAGTGAAATCATTCGAGGCCATAGGAACAATACCTTCATTTACCTGTATTCCGTATGAGATATTTGATATTCCAGAAAAAGGAAGTATGGTAAGTTTTGCTGAAAGTAATGCTGCAGTTTTTTCAAACTCAATGTTAGGATTGTTAACTAATAAAGAAAGTTCATTAAGCGCGCTCGCTAGTTCAGTGACTGGAAAAGCACCACTTTCAGATCTCCGCATTGAAGAATTTAGACGTCCTAAAGTTGTTATTAAACCTAATTTTAAACTCGAAACAGAATTAGATTATGGATTACTAGGTTATTTTGCAGGAAAAGTAGTAAGAGATAGTTGTGTTGCATTCGAGAGTGTTGCAGTAAAACCAGGAGACATAAAGATGAAATCTGTCTCAGCAGCCATTGGTACGTCGGGTTCGTGCGGAATGTTTACTTTGGGAGAAAAAGCAGAAGAGGTGATTTCATATGGAAAAGAAGAGTGCAATATAATTAAAGACGAGCTAAATACCTCAGAAGATGGTGATTTAATTACTCTTGGAAGCCCCCAACTTGGAATGAATGAGCTAAATCTGCTTGATAAGTTATTAGAAGGAAAAAAGTTTACGAAACGCTGTCTTATTTACTGTGCGCGAGCAATTCATAAGCAAGCAACACAGATTGGTTTAATTGATAGGATAGAAAGAGCAGGGGGTGAATTTATATGTGATTCATGTACATGCCTTACTCCTCTCGTTACTAGAGATGAGGTTGATTCTGTGATCACAAACAGCATCAAAGGTGCGTACTATCTAAACCGTTCCAATCGATTAGGAGTATCTCTTAAAGACTTGATGACAATTGTAAAGGAGTATACAAATCAGAAGTGAATTTTCAAATTAATTGCCGTAGAATTGTGGGTGGAAATGGCAGTGGAAAAGCACTTGTTACTAAACAACCAATCAACTTTCTTGCAATGATAGATACAAAAAGGTATATCATTAAAGATCGAAACCATGAGTTGTATGGTAAATCTATGAAAGATGCTATTTTGGTTTTTCCACATGCTATAGGTAGTAGCGTGGGCGCGTATGCAATATATTCATTAAAAGTAAATGGAGTTGCTCCTAGGGCAGTAATATGCAGCAACAAAGCAGATATAATAACCGCATCTGGATGTGCAATTTCAAATATACCCCTTGTCGATACATCTGAAAAAGCGTCTTCTTCCTATATAGTAACAGGATTAGAAATCATTGTTGATGCAGACAACAAAAAAATTATAATACAAACAGTTTAAATTTTTGAAAACCACAATTTTCATATCGGTGCATGGCAATTGATGGGCGAACCGACCGTTTCAAAACGGAATGACGATAAAAGTCCATGCACCGTACAAACTTTCTGTAAATATTTAACGATGATTTTAATACAATAGATGTTACTAATACCGGCTCTTTTATGCAGTATGTTATAATGGAGAATTTTGGAAACACTTCCTCGAGAAAGATGAGGATCAACAAGGAACTATTCTAGGATACTATTTAACTATCATTATAACAAATTGTGTCGCAATATTGACTGATTTTTGAGGATTTGCGACTTTAATCCATAGATGTGGAAACAAAAAGTTTACTCCGATTGTCTTATTCGAACATAGACAGCACTATATTTTCTTAGTATATTAACTATCGCTAACATATAATGACGGTAAAAAAGAAGATTTAATATACTATATATTGATTTTTTAACTATGTTCATAATCCTTTTATTTAGGTAAAAGAGATTAAGCCGTGTTTGGCAAGCTTTTGTCCAGAATGTGGTGGGGAGTTAAAATTTGATTCCACTAGCAAGAATTTTTTCTGCGGGAGCTGTGGACTGTTTGCATCCAGAGAAAAAATTGATGAGTTACGCGATAAAACGGAAAAGGAATCTGCTTACACGAAAAAGCGATTGCATGATGATTATCTTGACTGGTGGCAAACTTCAAAGAAGGAAAAAACAAAAGCAATAGACTAAGAATTAAGAATGATTGGTAAATCAATCGAATGTATATGGCGGACATCCAATACAAGACGGTCTTGTTTACATACGTTAGAAACATCTGAGTATAGTAAAAGATTAATGAAAAGATTAGAAGATGCGGAAGATTTATTAGCCTTGATTCTTGCTTTAATGAAGAATGCTGTCTTGGTTGATGACAACGTTATCTAACTCATGATTTGTTAATTCATGGTTCTAGTCTTGCCTATATTGGATATAATATTTTGTGGGTATGAAAACATGGTATTTAATTCAAAAGCGGGTAATAATGTAGCATTGTAACCTCGATTACTATTACAGATGAAGTTGGGATATCTAAATTTATGTCGCTAGATATTATCATAATAAGTCGAGAATAATAAGCGCAGGCATTCTTATCGCGATTGGTAGTCCTTATGGAAAGACTATATTACGTATCTTCATGTAAACGAAGAATTTATTAATTATGTATCTAGTTGGCACGAACCCATTCAATTGTCTATAAAAATTACCTAAAGACAAAATATATAAGCAAGATCTAAATTGCAATTTATCACTATATTGTAATGATCAATTTTGAACTTAGCAGAAAGTTATCTAGTTCCTTGCATTATTTGCCTTTCTTATTACTTAAAAGCATAGTCTTGATAAATTGAATGAATAATAACGTCATAGAAAATAAACTGTATTATATCATAAGGTAATTAAAATATCAAGTTTGTTTGAAGTAAATTTACTTCATTTTCCTTTTTGGATTCTTAGACGAAATGAACGTGATGTAGTTAATTATTACAATTTTATGACACCTTATATCGGACGTGCAACGGGAAGTAATATGCTAAATTTTGGCTATTGGAGTGAAAAAACAAAGACTCCCTTACAGGCACAAAACGAACTCTGTACACGGGTCGCAGAATTTGCTAATCTGGACTCTGCAAAAAAGGTGATAGATATTGGAAGTGGTTTTTCTGCGCCAGCAATACACTGGAAATCAATATATACTTTTCTAAATATCACATGTATAAATGTCAATCTCTTACAAATGAAATCTGCTACAAAATTAGTTAGTAATACGTCAGACTCTAAAACTGAAACACTTAGTAATACCAAAGAGATATCATTTGTAAATGCTGCTGCCACAATATTGCCGTTTGTAGATCAATGTGTGGATAGAGTAGTTGCTTTAGAATCTGCACAACATTTTAAATCATTGATTCAGTTTATGCGAGAATCTAAAAGGATTTTAAAACATGATGGATTATTTATAGTTGCTATTCCTGTTATAACAACAAATAAACCATTAGTGCATCAGTTTATGAAACTCGGAATCCTTTCTTTAACGTGGGCATCAGAGCGCTATAAACTAACAAATATTAAATCTATGATTAAATCAGCAGGTTTTAATATAGTTGAGATACAGCACATAGGCTCGCATGTATATGAACCTCTTAGTGACTACTATATTCAAAACAGAAAAATAATAAAGTATGTAATACTAAAAGAGAATCACTCTTATTTTTATAATATTCTATATGACGTACTCGAAAACCTCTTCTACAAATCTGCACTAAAAATGAAGGAGGTATATCAAAAAGGAATTATCGACTATGTTCTAATAAAGGCGCACTGATGTAATAATAGTTCTCCTGCATATTCTTAAATATGATTTAGCACTTATTAGTATGAATTACCAAAAATGTTACCAGAAAAACGATAAATATAGTCGATCCAGTTTGATAAACTGATATGTTATAGGGACAGTATTATACATTAAAGAAGAGCTTCCTTTATCAACTCATTTGAAATAAGTTAGCATTTTAAATCATTAGATGATTTAGTCTGCAAATATATTACCAGCACTTCAAATGTTCTTGCTTCTAATTACACAATCACTTATTGACATCTATAAGTATCATTTCCGCATGCCTTATATCTGTGTAATTTATACAATAATCAAACAAAGGATTTACGGCGGATTTGTTAAGTAAATAAAAATTACTTCTCTGGTCTTCCGTGGCTTTTGTAGATAATTTCAAAGTGAGAAACATAATTTGACAAAAACATTTCAAGAGTTAGGACTGAGTGCTGAAATAAATAGAGCACTCAAAGAAAATAAATTTGAAGCGCCGTTCCCTATTCAGGAAGAGGCTATACCCTTCGTTTTAAAGGGTGTAGATGTTGTAGGTCAGGCGCATACAGGAACTGGTAAGACAGCTGCTTTTTCCTTACCGATATTAACAAAGGTAAAGCGTAATGGTCCCATTCAAGCACTTATACTTGTGCCTACCCGAGAGCTAGCAGTACAGGTAACAACTGAGATCAACAGATTCGCAAAATATACTGGGCTCAAAACTGTGTCCATATATGGAGGACAGAGTATCAACCTTCAACATGATCAATTAAGAAGAGGAGTACAAATAGTAGTTGCAACTCCTGGTAGATTGATTGATCATGTAAAACATGGTTCTATTCAACTTGAGAATGTGAGGTATGTTGTACTTGACGAGGCAGACAGAATGCTAGATATGGGTTTTATCGATGACATAAAGTTCATTTTGTTCTATGTGAATGAAGATAGACAAACATGCTTGTTCTCTGCAACTATGCCACCTGAGATATTAAGGTTGGCCCAAGAATATATGAAGGACATTCAACAGATCAGGCTCAATGAGGAAGAATTAAGCCTTGATACAATAGATCAATCTTATTTAATTGTACAGGAAAGAGAAAAATTTACACATCTCTGCTCCTTAATCAGGAGTAGGGACAAAAAGCAGACAATTGTTTTTGCTGCTACGAAACAGAGAACGCAGAAAGTGGCTTGGGAATTGAAACAAGAAGGATTCAAAGCAATTACCATTCATGGCGACCTATCCCAAAAGCAAAGAGACAATGCCATGTATCGTTTTAAAAAGGGAATTGAAGATGTTTTAGTAGCTACAGATATTGCAGCAAGGGGAATAGATGTTCCAGCAGTGGGTCATGTCATAAACTATGACATACCAGAAGACCCATTGATTTATTTCCATAGAATTGGAAGAACTGCTAGAGCAGGGGGCGCAGGTCAAGCTATTTCCTTAGTTTCACAAGATAGGATCGAAGATTTTGGGAGAATCTTGAGACAGACTGAACATCCTATACGTAAATTAAATGAAGAATTGGGAATCGAAGTTCCTGTAGTTCAGTATAGGTCGCATGGATATCAGCAAAGACGAAACTATGGTAATAACAATACCTCCCGTGGAAGCGGAGGCTATGGCGATAGCAGAGGTAGACGGAGCTTTGGGTATAGACGTGTCAGTGGAACTTACGGAGGATATGGTGGAAATAGAAGTGAACGAAATAGATATGGCCAAGGACAAAGTAATGCGGACGGAAGACGAAGTCGCCATTACTAATTTATGAAATATATTAGTTGTTAGCCATTTGTGTTGATTTGATCAACCTACTTTTCATATTAATTATTAGGCATATGCTTATAGATCTATAACAAATTTTTATACTTTTATGCTTAATATAAATATTATTTAACATAAATGTTAGGCTATTTCTAAAATTTACTCATACTCAATTATCATAATATAAGTTCAGTTATCATCAAATATATTTTCCGTTAGTAATATGAATATCAATAATATAATAGATATAAAATTTTTCAACGTCGCTCTTGATAATCTTCTTGTTGACAAATCAGTAATAGCAAATTATGCTTCTGCGTATATATCTCCCAGATCTCTTTTCTTACTATCTATTTCATTTTATCATGATTCATCAAATTATCTACTAATCTTCTGTATTTGTGATTCTTACTAATTTAAGGCTTAGTACACTATTGGATTGTTATTTGTAGGATCAGATTTATAAGGACATCTAATAATATATAATGGTATCCCGACATGGCAATGAGGAAAATCATGGTAGCATTACCATATGATATGGTTAAAATATTAGAAAAGGAGCGTAAAGACAGATACCTGGAAACAATTCCGGAAACTATCAGAGTAATATTAAGTGAATATCTGCGAACGAAGATTCATTCTAAATGATCTGCTGATTATTAATAATAACCTTTTACAATTTTTAATTTCTTACATTAAATTAACTTCACATTCCTTGATGAAGTGATTTGAAGTTAAATAAATTACGGCGATCGAGTTGGAGTTATATATTATATTGTAAGATTATCGCAAAGTTTCTTACTTTGATAAATTAATAACACAGAGTGATAAGTAGATTAATACTTATAGTGACCCGGATTTTACTTTTCCCACTATATAGACAAGTTATTGTCATAAAGATAAGTAACTCATACTCAAGTCTCATAAAATTTTAAGAAATCATAGTTATACTAATGAACTACACGCCTGCTAACTGTGTTTGACCATATATGCAAGCCTGTTGTAAGTCACTAATCTCCTCTGCTCTGTGTTTTCTTCTTTCCACTACATATCCGCTTTTAGAGTGATAGAAGATCACCATATCTTTGGGATAAAAGGAAAGCATATCGTGATTTTCAGAATCCGAAATCATGTGTATTAGGTGAATTCTTTCCCATGAAAAGAGATTATCCATTTTTCCATCAAAATGAAAATTACTTCCGCATGGACATTCCACATCTCTCCAACTGCCGCGTATATTCTGCAGCCAATTATTAGTAGGCACTGTTTTCTTTTTAATAGACATAAACTAGCAATAATGCTTCAATTCTTCATATATTATTGTTTTTGTATTGATTAGCATGTCTAATTAAAAGATATAAGCCGTTTATCGTATCATTGAATAAGTATCATAAGATACGCAACAACATGAACATTAAGTAGTAATAGAGGCCTATGCGACGATAGTGAAGCCAAAAGGCTATAACTGAATTATATATTTGGTAGTATCTTGTCTTATTTTGATTTATAATGATACTCTAAGTAAATGTATGTTGAAATCTATTACGCCTTAGGTAAACCGGTAGAATTGAGTATAGCAACTTTTCCACATTCTGCGATAGGTAGAAGGAGTGTGAAAGCAATGAAAAAGCTCGGAGAATTCCTTAGTAATGGCCTTAGGTGGAGAACGTGTGAACTGCTTCATGATATTAGTAAATTTATCTGGAAGTTGATTGTCTTAATGACTGGTTTAAAATACCACCCACTGGTAATATAATAACTCTGGTACAATTATTTGGGAATATGAGAATCTATCCCAATGTCTTATAGATAGTATATTACCTTAGATAAACAAACTGTATTTTCTCTTGCTTAATTATCAAAATGGTATTCTCTTCTTCACTTCTTGTCGTCATCTTCTATCGATACCACTTTTAGTGATAAATCATACATATATATGATTAGACTTGTATTCTTTTCAATATATCCAATTAGCTGGTGTATGTAATAACCATTTTCCGTCCATGGCGCATCCTGATAAATCTTTTATTTTATATGTTTGTGAATTGGTATGATAGAATTTAATTATGCGGTTGGTGTCACAGAGATATAGGATTGGCTGTTTTTGTCTTTAGGAATTTGAATCGAGAATTCAATGGGGCCGGCCGGATTTGAACCAGCGATCTCCAGCGCCCGAGGCTGGCATCATACCAAACTAGACAACGGCCCCATAGCTTTACATTTCTGTATGTTTCTATGTTCCATATTATAAAATATTGGTAATGCTAAAAACGGCAGTAAATTGGACATCAAGTACAAACATTTATAATAATTTATTCTAATTTACGAATTAAAAATTTGACTCTATTTATCATTCATTGTCTTCAGATGTTCTTACAAGAATGCCATATGAGATTAGAAGATAATTTGATAACAATTAGAATAAACTATGCTTACCTTTGTTGTAAGTATAATTTCTACTATTTTAATAATGACATGAATTTAGTTAAGACTTAATATTCCATAATGACTTAAAGCTGCATTTTCGCTGATATTGATTGAATGTCCCAAAGTGATTTCCGTGCTCCAGACGAGTTTGGCACCACTAATCCATCTTCAATTAATCTATTCACGAGCATAGCAGCCATCGGTAAAGCTCCTGTAGCACCAGGCGAATTATAATTTAGGAGATGTAATGAATCATCTTTTTTAATGATTAATGTATCTGGAAGAAATTTCCCATTCTTGTCTATAAGAGCTGATCTAATTCCGGCTGTTCCTCTTTGAGTGAATGCAGACGCTCTTAGATGAGGTAGAAATTCTCTTACTCTATTTATCATTGTAGTTTTAGAGAGCGAACTTTTTAATTCATTACTGGCAAGAAATAAGAATTTTTTGTCAAAAAAGATCTTACGAACCCCTGACATTCTTGATGATTCAAATATCTTTGGTATAAGATACTTTAAATTCTTTCTCAAATTGTATGCATAGGGGCCAAAGACCGGAACTGCATTTGGACCAACTTCACATATTCCATCAACACGCACAATCCAATGGGGATCTAGGAAAGGATACTCTGGATATTTTGGCACTGAATAAATACTCATCTTTGTAAGATCATTATATTCTGGTGGTGCTATCCAATATTCCCCTTTAAAGTGAAGATCGGTAAGTTCCATCGCAATACCTAGAGAATGGGCTATGTCCACGGAATTACCTCCTGCTGCATTAACTACAAATTCAGCATTAATTTTTTTTTCATTTCCTTGTTCTAATATTAATGTCAAAGTTTTATTGATTGTAGAATGTGAAATTCCCTTAACTTTATGTCCGAGTAGGACTGTACATCCGAACGATTTACAATCTTGTATCAGATTCTTTGTCAAAGAACCATAATCTACAGATGCATCCTTCGAACAATATATGGCTGAACTACAACGAACATTTGGTTCGATCGCTTTTGTTTCATTTCTATCGAGAAATTTGAAATCTTGTTCTCTAAGTAGACCATTTGCTTCTCCCCATTCCATATATTTATGAAGTATATCGATACCAATTTGATCGTTCGCTACTTCTAATACCCCGTCCTGTTTGAACAAAATCTTCTTATAATGTGAATAGGCTTGCCACATATCATATCCTAGCGATGCAGCTTTTGCAAAAATTTTCTTTTTCACAGGATCGTAAATAAAAGGAGCGTGTACTTTGCCTGTATTTCTGGAACTTGTATGAACGGCAACATCTTTTTCCTGTTCAATAAGTATTATTTTTGAATCAGACACAGAGGTTAAAAAATATGCTAAAGAGGCACCTAAAATACCGCCACCAATGATCGCAATATTGTAAAAATCTCCCAAATTGTAAACTAGATAATTTACAGAATATAAATATGCATTTCCAATAAATAGATTAAACTAGACCACTGAGTGCTAATGAAAATCTATTGATCAATAAAATGCTATAATGGATATGACTATAATACCTTTCCTTCAAAGAGCAATTGTTTGATATTATATATTGTAACAATTGTAACAATCGAATCCCTTTCGATTCTCTCTTATTTGCTCTTTGCTTAAATCGTATACAAATTTCCCTAAAATATCTATTCTATTAACAAGGTTCTCTTAAGGGACTAGTAAAACATTCATAAGCAAATTCCATACCATCTTCTCTGAAAGCATGCATATCATGTATATAAGATGGTTAAATACCAAGGACCGATTAGATAAATAAATGATATTCAAATGCAATGGTTAGACTCAGAAATGGTTGATACATTATTTCTACAATTTCTGTTACTTGATCTAGTTATCTACCAATTGCAGGCTCCTCTATAAGAAGAAATTACAAATGAATGTTATATTGGCATATTTAGAATATTCATTGATGAACCATAAAACTTAAACTGGCCTTAAACTGCCATTATTGCAAAGATAATGATTGCTGCATATATATCACTTATGATATTTTTGGCATTGATAACTATTTTTTTTGGTATTGCCACGACTGAAGAAACCAAAAGTATAGCTACTAACAACGAGGAAAATCTTCAGTCCTATGACGATGATAATACAATTGATAAATTTGGAATAAAGAAGATGTATCCAACAACGCAAGGTGGAAGAGAATGGTTTATCGACATGATTAATCCAAAAAGTGATGGCATATTTTCTATCACATCCAACTACAATATAACTAAGCAAAGGGATGCTTCGTGGCGTATTGATGCACCAATGGTTAGAATGAATATAGATACTCTTCCAGGTGTTGAACCATGGAAAAATATAGAGATCACAGGCTATGCAAAAGTAGTATCGAAGTCATCTTCTAATAATACTGATCTTGATTGGTCTGCAAGAGGTGGTAGACAAAATAGTAGTATTCCATGTGAAGGTACAGCTTTGCATGGGGGATTACACATTGATGGTTCTGTAGGCTGGAAAAAAGAGATATGGCAGGTTGGTGGCTATACTACTGAACGAGCCAAAGCCAAAATTCTTACTGATTCAATTCTAGGAAGATGGATTGGTTGGAAAGTAGTGATGTATAACATTAACAATGACACAGCAGTAAAGATGGAATCATATATAGATAATAAGAATA
>Ga0126311_10000484_pt1 | contig 18657 bp, 13 predicted proteins | sample Plot61_FD_92539 | JGI IMG/M metagenome (GOLD analysis project Ga0126311, IMG submission 92539) | Serpentine soil microbial communities from UC McLaughlin Reserve, CA, USA - Plot61 | ecosystem: Environmental > Terrestrial > Soil > Grasslands | place: USA: UC McLaughlin Reserve, Lake County... | reverse complement strand
GGCTCACGCTCGAAGACATTCGCGCGAACCTTGAAGCTGCCTACCATCCCGGCGAAGAGAAGGAGTGAAGGTTGACGATCATGAGTAGATTTAAAATCATTGCACTTGCAATATTTTTACAGGCACACATTGGCACCGCTTCCCTTTTGGCCCAAACCGAGAACATCAGGCGCCAGGAAACACTGCGAGGCTCAGTCACGCCGGAACGTGAATGGTGGGACGTGCTGCATTATCACCTGAAAGTGGAGTTCCTGCCTGAAACGAAAAGGCTGAAAGGGTCGAACACGATAATCTTCAAGACTCTTAAGCCGGGAAACAAAATGCAAATTGATTTGCAGCCGCCGTTAGCAGTTACGACAATCACGCATGGCGACTCGCAACTCAAATTCGAGCGCGAAGGAAATGTCTACTGGGTAATGTTTGAGAAGGACGTTGCAAAAGGAGTGGAGGATAAGATCGAAGTCTTTTACGAAGGTGTTCCAGTTGTAAGTAAGAACCCGCCGTGGGTTGGTGGAGTAACCTGGGGAAGAGACGACCTCGGAGAGCATTTCATCGTTACTACCTGTCAGGGAATCGGGGCAAGTATCTGGTGGCCCAACAAAGATCATGGTGCTGACGAGCCTGATCGTGGAATGCAAACCAGTGTAACTGTGCCCGACAACCTGGTTGCCGTATCCAACGGTCGCTTGAAGAAGACCGACCATGATGCTGTTGCAAAGAAGAAAACGTTTCACTGGGAAGTCTTGAACCCAATCAATAACTACGGTGTCAACGTTAACATCGGAAACTATGTCCACTTCTCTGACAAATACCAGGGCAAGGGTGGCGTGTTGGACCTGGATTATTGGGTACTGCCTCATCAGAAAGATGCTGCGATCAGTCACTTCAAGGAAGTTCGCCGCACGCTCGAGGCGTTTGAGCATTGGTTTGGCAAATATCCGTTTTACGAGGACAGCTACAAGCTCGTTACCGTTTCATATCCGGGAATGGAGCATCAGAGCTCGGTGACCTACGGCAATTGGTTCAAGAATGGCTATTTGCAACGCGACCCGTGTCGCTGCGGAGTTGGCTTTAAGTTCGACTTCATCATTGTTCACGAATCAGCGCATGAGTGGTTTGGCAATAACATCTCGATGAAAGATGCTGCCGACATGTGGATTCATGAAGGCTTTGCCAACTACTCAGAAAACCTTTTTGTCGAATACCACTTCGGGAAAAAAGATGCGGAAGATTATGTGATTGGAACGCGTCGCAGCATAGGAAACGACCGTCCGATCATCGGCGTTTATGGGACGAATAGACAGGGGTCAGGAGACATGTATCCCAAAGGCGGGAACATGCTGCACACCATTCGTCATATCATCAACGACGACGCGAAATGGCTTTCGATCCTGCGTGGGCTCAATGCAGATTTCTGGCATCAGACCGTTACAACAGAACAGATTGAATCGTACATCACGAAGAAGGCAGGGATTGATCTGAGCAAGGTATTTGACCAGTACCTGCGGACGACAAACATTCCCTTGTTGAGATACAGAGTGAGCGGGAAGACCGTAGCGTTTAATTATGAAAGAGTAGTTAAAGGCTTCGCCATGCCGCTTCGCGTGAATATCAATGGCAAGGAAGTGGTGATAGCGCCGGGCGAAGTAAAACAGACGTTTGATTTTCCTGAAGAGATCAAAACGTTTGAGGTCAATCGGAATTTCTACATTGAAGTGGAGAAAAGTGATTCGTAGCCTGGTCGGTTGCGTTCAGGGCTTAATGTTTTGCCACAAAGAAGCACAAAAAGCGCAAATAGGTTCTGCTTTTTTTGAGCTTTTTGTGCCTCTTTGTGGCTAACCTTACTTTACATCCAGCACGGTGGTCCTTTGAGATCACCGCAGGTGTTTGTTGAAGAACTCGAGTGTTCGCGTCCACGCGAGTTTCGCGGCCTCTTCGTCATAACGCGGTGTCGTGTCGTTGTGGAAGCCGTGCTGTTTCCCGTCGTACATGTAAACCTGATAGACCTTGTTGTTGGCTTTTAGGGCCGCCTCATAGGCGGCAATGCCCTCGTTGATGCGCTGGTCATTGCCTGCGTACTGCAACAACAGCGGAGCCGAAATCTTCGGGACATCATCAACGCCCGCCTGGCGTCCGTAGAACGCGACTCCCGCATTTAAATCGGCGCCTAGTCGCACGGCCAGTTGATTCACTATCCCGCCGCCGAAACAAAAACCTACCGCGCCAAGTTTACGTGTGGAATCAGGACGCCCTTTGAGCCACTTCGCCGCTGCGACGAAATCCTCGGTCATCTTCTTTCCGTCCACCTTGCGGAACGCTTCGGCGCCTTTTTCGTCGCTGCCGGGATAGCCACCCACCGAGGTCAACCCGTCGGGTGCGAATGCTATGAAGTTGGCAAGCGCAAGCCGCCGCGCCACGTCCTCGATGTAGGGGTTGAGCCCGCGGTTCTCGTGGATGACGAGCACAACCGGCAGCTTCCCGCTTTTTGACGGGCGCGCCAGATAGCCCTTGATCGAGCCGTTCCCTTCCGGTGACTGCACTGTTTCATAACCGACTTTGATACGTTTGTCGTCGGGTGGGACCTGCTGCGCCCAAGCGTAGTTGGGCCTGAGGCTCTCAAATATCGACGCCACAGTCAGTCCGCCGACTGCGAACTTGGCAGCCCGGTCCAGGAAAGTGCGGCGGCTGATGTCGCCGTGCTGATATTCGTGAAAGAGGTCCAACAACTCCTGCGGGTAATCGCCTGCGACTTTACGTTCCATTCTTTCTCCTCGTAGTGGATTAGGCGGGGTAAAGAGTTGAGTTTGATTCCCTCGCCGTAAATCCGGATTCTGTTTATCGATGCTTCAATCGTATAGTAGGTCTGATCGCTTCGCAACGGAACTTTAGAACCTTGATCGTAACAGCCAGATACGAGTTGATGGCCAGTTGCCGGAGATAGAAGATGGATTTCGTTTACAGAACAATGGCGACGAGCGCTCCGGCGGCGGTGATTCTTATTCGGCTGTTGGTGGGTGGAGTTTTTCTCGCGGAAGGTATTCAGAAGTTTCTCTTTTCGGCAGAGGTGGGGCCCGGGCGCTTCGCTAAGATCGGCATTCCTAACCCGGAAGTGATGGGGAATCTCGTAGGAGTGATCGAGATTGTGTGCGGCTCTCTCATCCTGCTCGGGCTGCTTACAAGACTCGCGGCCATACCGCTCATCATTGATATGCTGGTGGCGATCCTCTCGACGAAGATCCCGATCCTGCTCGGGCATGGCTTCTGGGGTTTCAGCCTTCGCAATCTTCCGTATTACGGGTTCTGGGGAATGGTCCACGAGGCTCGCACCGACTTTTCCATGCTGCTCGGTTCGCTTTTTTTGCTAATCGTCGGAGCAGGCGCATTGTCGCTGGACGCGCGTCTCGCGAAGTCTAAACGCAGGTATGGTTGAGAAAGAAGGCCGGCTCAAAACGAGATGCTGTAACTCGCGCCCGGATTGCGACCTCGCTCGAACAACACTCCGAATTGATGTCTGCCGTGTGTGTAATTCAGCAGCGGATGAACTCGCACCCCGTCGAAAAGCATGGTTGAGCTCCAGTGCTCGCCAAAGCCGATATTCAAACCTCCGATTACCCTCGCGCGATCTTCAAACGTTCCGTACGCCACTCCTACATAAGGTGCCACTGGTAACCCGGTCTGGTGTTTCAAACTCTTGCTCACCGTCGCATAGAAGGATTGACCCGAAGGCGTTCCGACGCGATCAGAGCTGGTCCCAAGGATCAGTGCCGGACGCTTGTGAGTCTCTGTAACTGCGACGAGATTCGCGATCGGACTTATTTTCCCAGCGAGAGGATTGTATTCAACGCCGGCAGTGAATCGCGGATGAAACCGGTAAGTGAGCGTGTTTCGCCAGGTCGCGCGATCGATCTGGTTCGCGATCAAACGAATTCCATAAGTCCACTTGAAATCGTTCTCTGCTGCCCCGCTCACGGCGCGGCCCTCTCCCGGTCAAAGCGGTCAACTCGGAACAGAAGAAACTTCACTCGGTTTTTGCCTCGCGCTTTGCTCGTTTTCTTTCGCGGCAACTTTTTCCGCCGTAGCCAGCATGGCGTCAATCTGCTTATTCAAGTCAGCCTGTTTGACCACGCCTGAGATCACGTTTACGACACGTCCATCTCTTCCGATTATCACGGTTCCAGGCAACGCGCTGCCCAGTCCGAATTTCATCATGTCGGTTGGAGTGGCGCCAAGCCAAATCGGAAAGTTGACCTTCGTTTCCTTCACGAACTGCAAAACTTTCGCGCGATCCTCTACATCGTCTGCTGACGCGCCAACGACTTGCACGCCCAGCGCTGCATACTCATTTTGAATCGCCGCCAGATCAGGCATTTCTTTGCGGCACGGAATGCAGTAAGTGGCCCAGAAGTTCAGGATCACAATGCGACCCTTGAGCGCACTCAACCGTTGCTCGGTGCCAAACGGATCTTTCAACACCAGCTCGATCTCTTTCCCTGCTACAGTTGACGCTGCCTGCTCCGCGATGCTGCGCGCCAGCACTTCGAGCGTGTCCACTCGTATCACATCATGAGTCTTCTTTTTCTCCACAGTGCCCGTGACTGCCAACGTTCTACCGACAAACTCGAGCCAGTTCTTTCCGGGCAGCCGAAACTTTCCCTGTTCCAGTTGGTAGAGGGTGAAGCTGTCGCCCGCACGCACGGCAATCAAAGTGGGGTCACCACTTGCGACGCACGATTGCGCTTTCAACAGATCTTCAGCGGTTCCGTATTTAACCTTTGTCCGATCAGCTTCGGCCCAGCAGTCAGCACAACACACCACCTGGCCTTCGAGGCGTCGTGGCTGGCTGATAGCAGTTGCGGAAAACAGGAGCACCACAACGATCGCGTAAAAGATTGCACATACACTCTGCTTCATCATTGAACTCCGAAGTCGACCACTAAGAATCCTAACGTTTTCATCTCCATAATAACCCACGCGCTACCGCGAGATGGTACGGCGGTTTGTCTAAGTTGCGTCGGGTATGGTAAATCACCATACCCGACCAATCATTTCAGTAGGAGAGAGCAAAAAAAATGAGTGGAGAGATTTCGCGACGGACATTTCTACGCGGGACGTTGGCCGGGACTATCGTCGTTGCCGGATTTGATACTGGACTACGTAGTTGGGTGAGCGCGGCAGAGCTTCCGAATCGGGCGACTGCGCTGGCTGAGGATTTTCCGACATTTGACGGCGTGCTACTGCTCGACGACGCTTCACGCGCAGCGGCAGCGGATGATTTCGGTCATTTAGTGCATCGCCAACCACTCGCCGTTTTGAAGCCCGGTTCAGTGACCGACGTGGTCGAGCTGGTGAGGTTCGCGCGCCGCAATAACATCAAGGTTGCCGCACGCGGACAGGCTCATAGCACGCAAGGACAGGCGCAAGTCGAGGCCGGTGTGGTCGTTGACATGGCAACACTCACGACCGTGCACAAGATCAACCAGACGAATGCGCTGGTTGATGGCGGCACGCGCTGGCTTGATCTGCTTACCCAGTCTATCCCGCAAGGACTGACGCCGCCGACACTCGTGGATTTTCTGGAATTGACGGTGGGCGGGACCATCTCGCTGGGCGGCATCGGCAGTCAGGCGTTCCGCTTTGGCGCGAACGTTGACAATGTCCTGGAGTTGCAGGTGGTCACCGGCGAGGGCGAGCTCATATCGTGTTCGGCAACGCACAATACCGCGCTGTTCAATGCCGCGCGCTCAGGCTTGGGACAATTCGGCTTGATCGTGCGTGCGCGTGTGCGGCTCATCCCCGCCCCGCCGAATGCGCGACTCTACCAGGCGTTCTACAGCAGTCTACCCGCGTTTCTTTCCGATCTCGAAAAGTTGATTGACGATGGGCGCTTCGACACGGTGCAGGGCTTCGCAGTGCCCGATGGTGCAGGTCAATGGCTCTATCAGTTGGAGACTACGAAATACTTCTCGCCGGGCCAGGAGCCTGATGATGCAAGCTTACTGAACGGGCTGGCATTTAATCCGGGCACACAGTCGGCGCAGGACATGACCTACTTTGATTACCTGAATCGCCTTGCACGGCTGGTCGCCTTTCTACGCCAGATCGGAGTCTGGGCATTTCCGCATCCCTGGGTGAACCTGTTTGTTCCCGCTGTTAACGCAGAGACCCTGATTGGCGAGACGTTGGCTAATCTGACGGTGGATGATGTTGGACAAGGACCGATTTTGATCTATCCGTTCAACCGCGAACTCTTCCACACGCCGTTCTTCCGCGTACCCGATAGCGGCCACTTCTTCGTCTTCGCGTTGCTGCGAAACGCCGTGCCGCCAACGGCCGAACGGGCTGCTGAGCTGATCGCCGCCAACCGGACACTCTTTGAGCGTGCCGCGATGCTCGGGGGCAAGCGTTATCCTTTCGATTCCGTGCCCATGACGAGACACGACTGGCAGAAACACTATCAACCCTTATGGGGAGCTTTCGTGAGCGCGAAACGCCATTTTGATCCGAGCGGGATTTTGACGCCCGGCCAGGGCATCTTCTGAACGCGCGGGGATACAAATGCGGAAAACATATATCTCGTTCTTCGTTTGCTTGCTGTTAGCTGTTGCGGCTCACGCGCAGACAGGCGTCGCAAATAAGACTGCATTAAAAACTGCGCTTCAACTCAAACTCAATGAGTGGCACAAAGCGGGAAGCTTTCCTGGTGCGACGCTCGGCGTTGTGCTTCCGAACGGCGAGTCCTTCGGCCTCAGTGTTGGATTTTCAGATCGCGCGACCAAAACGCCGATGGTGCCAACCGATCGAATGCTGGCCGGGAGCGTTGGTAAAACCTTCGCTGCCGCGACTGCTTTGCAGCTAGTCAAAGAAGGCAAGATCGGATTGGATGACAAGATCGAGAAGTATTTTGGACGTGAACAATGGTTTACGCGTCTGCCGAATGCGAAAGACATCACGGTGCGGCAGTTGATGAACCACACGAGTGGTCTGGTGCGTTATGAGTTCAAAGAACAGTTCACCAAAGACCTGACCGCCAACCCGGAGAAGGTATGGAAGCCCGCAGAGCTTGTGGCTTACTTGTTCGACCAAAAACCGCCATTTGAGGCCGGCAAAGGCTGGGACTATTCCGACACGAACTACATCGTTTTAGGAATGATCATCGAGAAAGTAACCGGCAGAAAGTTTTACGACGAAGTAAACAGACGACTCATCAAGCCTTTGAAGTTAACCGACACGATTCCGCAGGATGGTCCCAGGCTGACGGGCGTGGTCCAGGGGTATGCAGGTCCGAACAATCCATTCGGCGGCACGGACGAAATGATCGTTAATGGGAAGTTTGCGATCAATCCGCAGTTTGAGTGGACTGGCGGCGGCTACGCTTCGACCGCGCACGATCTGGCGCGTTGGGCCAAAATGATTTACGAAGGTAAAGCATTCTCCGCGGACCTGCTGCCGCAAGTTCTCGAGGGCGTCGCCGCTCCGATGCTCGGGCGTGAAACCAAATACGGCCTGGGCGCAATCATCCGCAAGACATCGATGGGGACTTCGTATGGTCACAGCGGCTTCTTCCCCGGATACATGACGGACATGATGTATTTCCCGGAACATAAAATCGCGGTGGCTGTGCAAGTGAACACGAGTGTCGGGCGCAGCCTCGGCAAGCCGCTAAGTAAAGTTTTGGTTGAAGCGATGGAGGTGATCACGGCGCAGCAGCAGTAATCAACCGCGCGGCCACATTGATTGATCGTTGCACATCTTCAGGCGAAGTTCGCCAGTTGCAAACACTCACCCGCATGGCTCGCTTACCACGCCAGGTCGTTCCTCCAAAAAATGCTTCACCCGAAGAGACGATCGCTGCAATCACTTCTTCAGTGCGACGATCATGGTCCTGCTCAGTAGCAACCGGTGAAGGATCGAGAAAACGGACGAGTCCCTGGTTGATGATTGGTTCCCACAACACCTCCGCGCCCGCCAGGCTACCGATTCCCATCACGAGCTCGTGTGCGTGCCGGCAACAGCGCTCGATTAGTTCCGCGACGCCATTCCGGCCCAGCTGACGTAAAGCGGCGTAGGTAGGAAATCCGCGGGCGCGCCGCGACCATTCCGGGTTCCAATCCATCTCGTCGCGCGCGTCTTCATGATGTGTGATATACGCCGCGCGTTGAGTCATCGAAGCGCGATGTGCGTCCGCGTTCGCGATGAAGGCGTAACCGCAGTCGAAGGGAACGTTGAGCCACTTATGACCGTCAGTGGCCCATGAGTCTGCTGCTTCCACTCCTTTTACCAGGTGACGGTAGCGCGGGCTTGCAGCCGCCCACAGACCAAATGCGCCGTCAACATGAACCCACGCGCCGTAACGTTTGGCGATCGGAATCAAGCTTTCGAAATCGTCGAATGCTCCGATGTTTATGTCGCCCGCCTGCAGCAGCACGATAGTCGGGGTTGATAGATCCGTCTCGAGTGCTTTCTGCAATGCCGCCGGTTCGAGACGATCATTTGCATCGGAAGTCAGACAGACAATTTGCCCGCTTCCGAGACCAAGTAGTCGCACTGCCCTTTCGAAAGAACCGTGTCGTTGCGCGCTCGTCAGGATTCGAATCCGTGGCGCCCCGTAGAGTCCTTCGCGCTCGACGTCCCAACCGCGCTCCGCAAGCAATGCGTGACGCGCTGCCGCGAGGCAGGTCACGTGGGCCATCTGGCAGCCACTCACCAGTGCGAAGCTCGCGTGTGCAGGAAGCCGGAGGATATCTTTCAGCCACATTCCCGCCACCTCTTCAGCAACAGCCGCCGCCGGCGAGGTGGCATAAAGAGCAGCATTCTGGTCCCACGTCGTCGCGAGCCAGTCAGCCGCGAGAGCGGCTGGTAGTGAGCCGCCGATGACCCAGCCGAAGAAACGTCCGCCTGCTGAGCCGATTAGTCCTCCGCCAACATCTCTGACGAGCTCTGTTACGACCTGTTCGGGCGGCAGACCCGACTCAGCGAGCGGCTTCTCCAACTGTTTTCTGAGCGTCTGAACATCGACCGTGGCTCCGACCGGAGCACGGTCCAGGGTTTTCAGAAACGAAAGTGCGTGGTGCTGTGCGAGCGACAGCACGCGTAGCGACGGATCATCAGTTTCCATGAGAAGAGTTTAGAGTAACGGGCGGGCAAGACTCTACCTGAATCTTGCGTTCAAAGTAGCAGGCCGTGGCATTTCAAGGCGCGCCGATACTGATGAACGCTCTATTGCTGATCAGACCCCGGACTTGCACCGTCACGAAAAGATTTCTGGGCGCGCCAACTACGGCCTCCGGCAACCGCACAATAACCTGAGTAACGTCTTCAACAACGGTCACGGGCGCGATGGATTCAACTACGAGTGGTGGATAAAGCCTTCCCTGCTCATCTTCCAGGATCACGATAACGTTGGAAGCGGTATCGCCTGGCAGCAGTCCGAGTCTCCAGACGAACAGCGACACGCGCCGGTGCTGGTCAGCGCTAAAATTCCGCTCGGTCATCAGCGAAAATGGATCACGAGTCTGTGTTACGGAGTCCAGCGCGACAGCGCGGTTGGTATTCTCTTGCGTCAGCACCACCGGAGCTTCGTCATTCTGGATCGTGCCTTTGCCCTGCGCTCTCGCGATCGAGGCATGGACAGGGTTCGACAAATTCATTGTAAAAGTCTCGTCGGGTTCGAGAGTCGTGTCGCCGTTTATCGTCACAAAGATCGTTTGAACCACTTGCCCAGGTATGAACGTCAACGTACCCGTCGTGGCCTGGTAGTCAGAAGGCGACGAGGCACTGTCGTTTGCCGTCGCAAAATCGACGCCCACTGATAGATTGCTGGCCGCTGACAACGTGATAGTAAAGAAAGCAAACTTTACACCTGTGTCACCTTCTTTGAAGGTTATATCGTTAATGGTCAAGGATGGCAGCGGTCTAACAATTTGCCCGCCCGTAAGTGTGCCGCTGCTCGCGATGAAGTTTGCGTCTCCACTGTACTCGGCGATGACTGAATGTGTGCCGGCGGTCAGCGCCGCAGTCGTGAGCGTCGCAACTTTTCCATTCAAAGCAACCGGGCCTCCCGCATTCGATCCGTCGATCTTGAACTGGACAGTTCCAGTTATAGGACCAATCGATGTAACGGTGGCGGTGAAAGTTACAGACTGAGTTAGATCAGACGGGTTGGATGACGACGTCACTGTCGTATTCGTGGCGCCCTGATTGTTGGTGAGACTAAACGATGCCGAGGCGGCGCTCCGGTCGATGGTTGCCGTAACGTTGTAAGGCCCGCCGGCGAGTCCATTGGCACTGGGTCTCGTGCTGGCTTGACCGTCGTCGTGAATTGTTTCGCTAATGCTGTTGTTTGGCCCACTGATCAAAATAGCATTCGGCACGGTTTGGTTTGAAGACGAGCTGAAGACTACAACACCGCCGGCAACAGGATCTCCGGCAGCGCTATTTACCGTAACGACTAAAGGATTGAAGAGCGTGTTGACCGCTGTACTCTGCGGAGTTCCGCTGGTAGCCGAGAGGGTAAATGCCCGTGACTCGAACGCACCTATATCAACGGTAAGATTTACCTGGCGAGCAACCCCACGCTGGTCAGTCGTTAGCGGCGTCGCCAGGCATCCGCCAGCGAGTACTACGCAATTGTCTCCAGCGTCGATCGCCGGAGAGCCCGGCAAAAGCGCGCGCGTTTGAGTCGGTCCACCATTGTTTTGGAGTGGGCCAAGAATCGGAAACACTCGAGCAAACGATGCTCCCACCAGGTCGCCGTTCGCATTGTTTGTGCCCAGGGTAAAACCGGAACTACCCACAAAACTGGTGAGGAGATTGTGACCTAGCGAAGCGAACGGACCGGACAAATCTTGATGTGAGTTGTCCGCGATGATGCTGTTCAGGAATTTGACCAGTCCGCCGTTATCATTGTTGACACCGCCTCCACCGCCATTCACCGATAAATTTTGGCTTAGAGTGCTGTTCGAGATGTTAATCGTCGCGTCGGGACTGTTGTTGTAGATTCCCCCACCTCGGCCGAATGCGGTGTTATTGTGCAGCGTACTGTTGATAATGTTCAGGGTGTTCGATCCGGTGTTTATTGCGCCTCCATTTCCAACGCCGCCGCCAGTTCCCGCAACATTGGCGTTAAGAGTGCTGCCAATAATATTGAGTATCCCCAAACCGTTGTAGCACCCGCCCGCTGTATTCGCTGAGTTATTGCGTATCGTGCTGTTCGTAACCGTGAATGTCCCGGTGCCGCTGTTTGCAATGCCGCCACCGAGCACTGCAAAGTTATTACTGATTGTGCTGTCAGTTACATTTACGTTCGCGTCACTTTGGTTATAGATACCGCCGCCGACGTCCATATTTTCTCGACCATTCGCGATGGTGAGGTTAGAAAAGCTAACCGTGCCCGGACTTGACAGCATCAAATTGAAAACGCGGAAGCTGTTGTTGCCCGAGATCGTTAACTGACTCAATCCAGGCCCGCTGATTGTCATGTCTGAGGTAATGTTTGGCAGTGCGCTACCCAAAGTAATCGTGCCCGTCACACCAGCCAGGCTGATCGTGTCGGAGTCACTCGCACTACCGGCTTCGCACTCTCCGGCCGTCGCGCCCGAGGCAGTATTTGAGTTGGCTGCCATGATTGCCTCGCGTAGAGTGCATAAGCCATCACCGCTATTCGCTACGTCGAGGGTGCTGTTGACGGTGATCGTGTTACCAGCAGGTGCTGCTATGACAGTTTGCGAGCGCATAGAGAGTAATGCGAACACAGCTATCACTACGCAAATTACCAAATACAGTAGGGAGCGGCCGCGAAGCTTGGCGGATGCGGGCATACAATTCTCCTGGAGGTACAGAGATCCGGGGCCGTGAGCCAGCTCCAAATCTAGCACACGCCGCTTCATTTGGCTCATAAGCACCACCTGCTTTCGGAAGCTTGGAGTACCCTGTATGAACATGTTCTATAGAATCATCCAACTAGCCATCCTCATCACCCTTTGCTCCTCCCCCATCGCCCCTCAAACCCTGTCCGACTGCGAGCCTTCACCGCCGATGCCACCAAACGTCAAGCCAGGCGTCGCCGGTTTAACTCTCAGCCGTGACGGTAAAATTCTTCTCGTAGCTGCGGGCGACGGAAAGATCAGGTTCGTTGACCCAAACACAGGTGAAGTCAAACGCATTCTGACTGGTCACACAAACGCGGTTTATGTCGCGACCTTCAGTTCGGATGAGAAACTACTCGCATCTTCCAGTCGCGATCGCACCGCAAGGATTTGGAATGTCGCAACCGGCCAGGAGCTGCACACGCTGGGTGGCTTTCGCTGCTCGGTGAAAGCGGTCGCGTTTAGTCCCGATAATCGCATAGTGGCAGCGTCGGGCAACGACGGCATGCTGAAGCTTTGGGATGTGAAAACCGGAAAGGAATTGAGGTCGCTTGTTCATCGTGACTCAACTCAAATCGACATGTCTACCTACGCATTTGTCTTCAGTCGTGATGGCAAACAGATTTATGCGGCTAACGGCGACACCACCATCAGCGTGTGGGATGTTGCGACCGGAAGAGAAATCCGCAACTGGAAGGCGCACGGAAACTACGTCTTCAGGTTAATACCCAATTCTAATCATCGAGGCCTGATCTCGTTTGGTGATGTAGTGGTGAAAGTGTGGGACACCACTTCATGGCGCGAGCTCCAAACTCTTTCGATGCCCAGAACACCCGGAGCTTCCTTAATATCAGGTGCAGTCGCCATCAGTGACGATGGAAAACTAATCGCAACCACTGATGTCGAGATCGATCCGAAGCAAAATGCTTACCTCGCCGTTAACACGATCGTCTGGAACGCAGAGACTGGAGAAAAACTCTTCTCTTTGTCGGGACACAAGTTTGATGTTAACGGTCTCATCTTCACTCGCGATAGTCGCTTCTTGCTAACAGGCAGTGTTGATAGAACCATTAAGTTCTGGGATATGCGTACGGGTCAAGCCACGCGCACACTCACGCTGAATTGAAGCTGCTAATCGCTTACTCGCACCTGGATCGGGTCAGTACAGGGAGCGGCAGCCGACTTGCGGATGAACGGAGTGATCAGCGTTCATCCGCTAAGATCTGCGGCTTAACCAATTCCACTATCATTCTGGGAGGAAAACCTGCGTCTGAGCTTTGCAGTAAGCAAAGCAAGACCGCCTCCTAACAGCATTATTGACGCGGGTTCAGGAACTTCCTCGAATTGCAAGGTAAACTTCTGAAAGACGAAGATGGGCGTTCCGAACTGATCCAACCCGGAGAAATTGAGCTCAAGGATTGCAGTTCCACTCCCCACCAACTCAACAGTGAAAATGGTCGGGTTAACAAGACAACTCCCCGAGCACCCACTCAAAGTAGCCGTGAAAGTAGCTGGGACCGTTATCGTCACATCATCCAGGGCAAACGGCACGATGATGGTCCCGCCGCTGAGCGACATTTGTCCTGACCAGCCAACGTTAGTGAAGAGCGTGCCGTTTATGTTGGCAGTGCCTCCACCACCGACCTGTGAGCCCAGGAACGATCCGCCCACGCCCAGGAGCGTTCCGGCGAGGCAGGGAGAACACTTCTGAGATGCGAAGTTCCCGAAGTCGCCGCCCAAACTCGTCGCGGAGAAGTTGTTTCCTGTCAGGGTAAACGTTGGACCGCCGCCGATTCCTGCAACCATGACATTGCCGCCGGTCACTACGATTGGGTCCGCACGCGTAAGAGCCGGTGTAAACAAGACGATGAGAAAGAGGGTACAGAGTCCGCCAAAAATTCTCGACATATATGCCTCCTTTTTGACTAAACTTCCGGGCTCGTTGTTTTCTGGGAACAACGAGATGCTGAACTGATGGGCAAAAGGGTCCGCGAAGTTTATCGCAGTGAAGCAAAAACGTCCATAGGTGTTGATGAGCTTACAGGCGAAACGTTTCGGCCCACTTCCATCATAACTAATGGAGGGACAGCCCAGACCTAATTTTCACTGCCTGATTAGCTTTTTAGCCTAAGGAGATCCTCATGAAACCGCACATAAGAAAAGTAATGTTCTCTCTGTTTTCAGCAGCGGTGATTTGCGTGCTGCTTGCGTCCGGTTGTAAGAAGGAGACCGGTAATCCTGTTCCACCTGCCGGAACACGCGTCACCACAAAAGCCGGGAAGTCTGACGCGTTCAAACAGACCGCGAGAAGTCTTCAGGACGAGTGCAATCGAATTGGTTGTACGTGCTTTCTCGACGGGATACAAACTACTTGCGGTGTTGTCTTCGCTTGTCTCGACGCAGGGTTCTGTGAGCTCATGAGGGCAACCTAGCGCACAGCGTTATTTCCCGTTTGACAAAGCCGTGTTCGCGTTCTTGTAACGCAAGCGGAGGCGGAGAAGTCGAGGAACAGAGATGCGCCAGTCTTTCCCAGCGGAGCGCTGTCTTAAGGTGTGCCTATTTTGACCAAAGCTTCGTTCGTGGTCACTCCTCGCAATGTAACCCTCGTGCGCAGATCTCTCGGCGCGCCGATAACGTTATCAGGCAAGCGCACTACCACCTGCGTGACATCGTCAACTGCAAGGACCGGCGTTAAAGCTTCGACTGGGAACTCGTAACTTCTTCCTTCATCGTCCCTGGCGGTCACGCTTACGGAGGAGTTGGTGTCGCCCGGCAACACTCCCAAACGCCAAACAAACAGCGACACGCGTCTGCGTTGATCCGTGCTCAGGTTGAAGGGGTTGGTCAGCGAAAAGGAGTCGCGTGTTTGATTTACGAGATCCAGGGCGATAGCGTACGCCGTAAACTCGTCGGTGAGCAGCACCGGCATTTCATCATTTTTTATGATGAGTGTAGCCGTATACGGCGTTCCAGGAGAACCGCCGTTAGTCAGAGTGAGATTGATCGTTTCGTTCTCTTCGTTTGCCGAATCGTTGCAGATCTTAACGGTAAATGACCCGTCGGTAGTGCCGGCGTCAAACGACAATGAACCTGAAGCAGGAAGATAGTCGACGCCGGGACCACAGGATGCTCCTGATGTTGCGGTACCGTTCGAGGTGGAATAGTTCACGGTTGTTGTGCCCGTAGAGCCACCCGTACGCCGCAAGGTAATGATTGCAAGATCGCCGTCCTCATTCACATCATAGACTGCTCTAACGAAAACCGCGTCGCCTCTTCGCCTGACGTGAATACTTAGATTGGTTGTGGTGGTTTGCGGTCCTCCGGCTCCAGTGTGACCCTGGTCGTTGCTCGTGATCTGAAGTGTGGCCGTTCCGCTGAAGCCGTCGTCAGGTTTGAATGTCGAATTGTTTAGACACGCATTTATCGCCGCGCTTGACCCTGTAAACGTCATGCTAGGGTCGGCATTGCCGTCCCCTGCCACAAATTGCAGTCCGGTCGTTGAGCTTAGACTGAATGTCCCATGCATTGCCGTCAGCGTGACGCTAATCGGCTCTGTTCCCGCATCAACATCAGTTATTGAAATGGGATTAAAGGTAGCCGTGGAGAAAACAAGCGGTGTCTCCTGGTCAGTCGCAGGGGAAACGGGAATGTTATTGACAGGTGCATCATTGACTGGAGAAACAGTCAAAAGAAAGCTTTGGCTAAGAACCCCGCCACCAGAATAATTCACCGTCACCGTAACCGTTGCAGTGCCGGACCGATTTGCGATTGGAGTAATTCGCAACGCTCGTATCCTGCTGGTGCCCAACCTCAGATTAGAGTCAGGTACTAGACTCTGATTGCCGGATGAAGCTGTTACTGAAGTGACCTCGGCTTGACCGTCGCCGGTACTAAAGAAAATTGTGGTGAAAGTGTCTTCGTTGATGGTTGTGTCAGGAATGTCTTCGAGTGTCGCGATAAACTCGTAGGCCCCGATGTCCACGGTGGCCGTGGAATCTGCATCAGGCCCATCGACAATACGCGTGGAACCACGTTCGTCAATCACAAATGGAATGTTACTGGTTTCAACTGCCAAATCGTTGCTGCCGGCATCCAACGCGGGACTGCCAGCGAGTAACGCATGCGTGAAAGGTGGACTGACACCATTATCCGCGAGTGGACCGAGCAAAGCGTTGATCGGCGCGTTGGTTGTACCGACGAGGTCGCTATCATCTAAACCGGTGGCGCCATCTCCGTTGCCAATCAGATTGTGGCCCAGCGAGATGAATAGTCCCCCGACATCCCGTGTGTTTCCCGGTCCGTTTTGAGCGATGATAGTATTGCTGATAACAGTTACATTGGAGGCATTCTCGCCACTCGCAACCCCATTAATGTTGTTACTGGAAGCCAGATTTTCGGTGACAGTGGAGTTAGCTATTCTCATCGTGGTCGTGTTGGTAATGCCACCACCCGCGTGCGTGCCCTGCTGATTGCTGCTGCCTCCCATCGTGTTTCCGCTTACGGTGCTATTGTTAATCTCCATTTGCCCTTGATTCCAGATGCCGGCTCCACTTCCACCGACACCTGAACCAGTGCTGCCGGTTCTGTTTCCATTGATAGTCGTTAGCCGAATCGTCAACAGTCCAGTATTAGCGACTCCGCCACCGTGGCTGGAAAACGAGGAAGACTCGAGGCTGCTGCCGGTTCGATTATTGTTGATCGTGCTGGCAACTATGAACCCGCTTCGGTTGAAAGAAACGTCGGAAGAAAAATAGACACCACCGCCCTGACCCGCAGCTCCTTGCGTTGCGTTTCCGGTGGCGTTGTCAGTGACCGTCGAAAAATTCAGACCGAAGAAATCGGCAGAATCTGCATAGATGCCCCCACCGGAACCGCTCCTGCCCGCGCCGGTACTTGGATTAGTTCCCGTACCCGCGTCACCCGTTCTGTTGCCTTCCACAATTACGTTGAAAAAGTTTGCGGCGTCGTTAAGATAGATAGCCCCACCATTACCGCCCGAGCCACCAACGCCGCTGGCCCCATTGCCTGTAATGTTGCCGGTGACCTTACAGTTGAACATCGAAAACAATCCGTAGCCGGCGAACCCTCCTCCGTCTCCACCCTGTTCTGAAATGATGTTGCCGCCCTGACTGGGGGCGCCGGAGCCGGTTCTGTTTCCGGTAATGTTTACGTCACTAAGTGTGAGATTGCTACCAAAATAGAGTATACCGCCGCCGCTTGATGACAAACTGCCGCCACCATCCGCAGTCTTTCCATTTGTGACGGTAAGACCGGAAACCCTCACGTTGTCACTATCAATGGAGAGGATGCGATAGTCACCACCAGTGTCTCGTCGAATGATCAACTGACTTGAGCCCGGCCCGTTAATAGAAATCCTGGTAGAAATTTTAGGTAAGGCGCCGGTGAGATTAATCGTGCCTGTCACTGAAAAGCTTATGGCGTCGTCGCCGGCGAGAGCGTTGGCTTCCTGAATGGCCGCTCGCAACGTGCAGAAACCACTGACATCGACGCACGAGCCATCACCGGGCGTGGCGTCAGGAGTATCACCTAACGTGTTGACTATGAATGTGCTCGCCGCTCTAGTTGTCGGTAACTGAGCACCGACAGCAAATAAAATTGACAGGAAGAGTATTACCCCAGAGCGGGTACAGAGGTGCCTGCTGGTGAGTTTCATAAAGATCCTTTGAGAAAACCAGGCTGATTTTTGAGTGTGTGAGTTTCAAGGGTCCAATTTTACGCATAGCATTTTCGATAGCCTGTGAAGAAGCGAGCATAATTCTACACTGACGCGAACGCAGGCTCAATAAATTTTAGCAAACATTGTGTGCGATCACAGTGGTCCAACCGTCAATTCTCAAGGACTCGCTTAGTGGCACACATCGCTTACTGGCTAAAGTGTTCTTCACGAACGTCGGCGCTCGCTAATTAACGGCAGCGTTACATGGCAAAAGAACTACGCATATATGTGACCTCCTCCCTGAAAACGCTGCAAAACTAAAATAGAGAAACTGGGCAATTATGACAGGATGGGACCCTGACGCTTGCCATGAAAAAATCAAAGTTCACACCTCAAACCTGATTTGGTGCTATGAAAACCGATACCGTTTCGAGTAGATTTTTATATGAGGCAACGAATCAGCGTTCGAGTAGTTTTTTACATGAGGCAATAGGTAGTTGGCGGTAAATTTGCAGTTTACCAGCTTCATAATGCGAGCCAATTCATCTCGAGGTGTATGAGGGCTATCAGCGCACTGCTTCTTCTTATCATTCCTGCCGCTACCGCAGCTCATCCAGGCGGAGGACTTATCGCCCTGGATGCAAATACGGTGATTTTTGGGGACTCAATGTACAACGCCGTATGGCGACTGGAGAGGGGGAAGAAACCGCAAGCGCTAATCAAGAACTTTCACGCGCATTGGACCACTCGTGGGTTGGACGGCCAGATCTATTCAGAGTCCTTCCAGGAAATGGGCGGCGCTGCTTTTCGCATAGACCTTGACGGCCGCGAGCATTTCAAGGTCGCCGAAGAGTCGCAGGTGGGCGCTTCAGTGTTTGCGGTCGGCAAACGCGGTGAGCTCATCTTCCAGAAGGCAACTCACATCATGGAGCTGAGGCCGGGCGGAGCCGTTACGCGGTTCCGAGGCACGGGCTCTGTTGCGAAGGGTGAGCGACCTTTGCAGCAGGTCATCGCCTACAACTGGGCGGCCGATGGCACCCTTTACCTCGCTGACGGCAACCATCTCCGCCGCGTGGGCAGCGACGGCGTCGTGCGGTTCATAACCCGAATCTATGG
>Ga0126311_10000483_pt1 | contig 18713 bp, 14 predicted proteins | sample Plot61_FD_92539 | JGI IMG/M metagenome (GOLD analysis project Ga0126311, IMG submission 92539) | Serpentine soil microbial communities from UC McLaughlin Reserve, CA, USA - Plot61 | ecosystem: Environmental > Terrestrial > Soil > Grasslands | place: USA: UC McLaughlin Reserve, Lake County... | reverse complement strand
GATTCCGAGCCCGTCACGCGTGTGAAAACCTTTCTGCTCTGCGCCGTTTTCAAATAACCAGATGCGCCCGTCAGTCATCACACCGTCACAATCCATCAAGAGCAGCTTGATGCGTGCAGCACGTTGTTCGACTTCAGCGTTCATCGCACCTCAAAGAGCTCGATGCCGGAGAGTTTCCAGCCCGCAGGTGTTCGCGCCAGCATCAGGACAGCCGTGCCCGAACCAACTGTGCCGAGCTTGCTCGCACGAATCTGTACGTCAGCGGCAATGAGGTTCGCGTTGAGCTGTTCGGTGCGCACGACTTTCGTTTCCCACGCTTCCGTGCCGATGCTGGCGTTGATAAATCGCACCAGCTCTCCGGAAACAATCCGCGATTCCAACTCCGCTTTCTTGTTGCTGATGACGGCCTGCGAGAGTTGCGTAATAAACGCACGCGCAGTCTCGTCAACAGGCGGCGCACTGTTGGCCGCAGTCTCCGCACGAATTCGCGCTGCACGCGCAGCCAGAGACGACGGGTAATCACGACTCGCAACTACAGCGTCGCTAAATCGTTTGACGGCTTCAGCAGCCTGGTTGCGCTTCATTGCAATCTCACCGAGACCGATGTTGGCCCAAGCCACAGTAGCCGCAAACGGCAACGGCTCATCGAACGCCGCACGGAAGAGCCTCTCCGCTTCTTCGTTCCTGTTTTGACCGAGCAATGCGCGCGCAAGGATGATCTGCGCCTCCTGAAAACGTGGCGCGGTTACAAGCATCGCACGCGCGGTCGCTTCAGCCTTTGCGAAATCCTGAGCACTCAACTGCAACGACGCCTCATTCAACGCCTGTGAAAGGTCCTTACCGCGCGGCATCATGTCGTTGCCGTAATCGAGTTGCGGGTAAAGCTTGTCCGGATCAACCTCGACACGAACAATCTTTGACGGAGTTTTGAAAACTGCTTCGCCAAAATTCTTGGCAGGCACAGTCGCTTCGGCTCGCACTTCCTGCCCGTGTTCAGTCTGCGCCGCGACTGTGACAGTGACGTCGATCGAGCCGAGATTGCGTAGCGCTGAGACCCAGTCGGCGCCGCGCTGCACGGGCAAGCCAACCATCAGATCCGTATCGATTACCTGATCGAGCTGCTGGTCCAACAGAGCCTTTATGCTATCACCCCCACGTGCCACAAGTGCTTCACGCACGGCTGCAAGGTTGAAGCCGTTCGGCTCACTTTTTCCAGCCTGTAACGTCGCACGCAACACACCCATCAAAACCTCTCGACCGAGACGACGATCGACGAGACGCCAGAACATCGCACCGCGATTCGGCACTGATGCGAAGTAGGTACTATCCAACTGGCTCGCGCGTGCTAGCGGACCATCGCGCTGCGCGACGGTCGCATAAGCGAGTCGCTGCCGGTACAACTCCGACTTGACCGCATCTGCGCCAAACTGTTTTTCGAGAAACTGCGTCGCGAGGAAACGTACGAGCGCGTCGCGCAACACACCGCTGCCCTCACCGCGAATAGGTGTTTGGCCGCCAATCCACAGCCTCGCGACTGTCTCTGCGACCGAGAGCGCTGTAGCAGCATCGAGTTTTGGCAGTCGCAAGGTGTCCGCGTCAAAGAGTACTGTGCCACCATCGGTGAATCCCGCGCCTCTGCGAACGGCGACTAAACGTAGCGGCGTATCGGGTGCTGGACCAAGTGCCGTCGCATAGAAAGCACGTGCCGCCGCCGTGAACGCGATCAATGCTTCAGCATGTTTGCGTTCTTCAGCGCCCGCGCCTTTCTCCAGTAAAACGATCACGCCTTTCCCATCAGCGGCGCCTTCGAGTTTGTCCCAATCACCCTGGACGAAGAACGGCTGCCCGTAGAGCGGCTGATCGAACGCTGCCGATCCCGCTGGACCGGCCTTCTCAACACCCGATGAGATCGCGTTTGGAATGTTGACGGTCAGATGAAAAGGCGCCGTGTCAGCACCACGCACCGAGTAAGGCGTGTTCGGCATCGGATACCAGAACGAGAGGGGCAGAAACTCTGTCGCAATTGGGCTGATGGCAATGAGCCCGCTATTGCTCTCGACTGGAAGCACGTAAGTCACCGTTGCGGAAACTGTCGCGTTCGGAGCAACCGCCGCTGGTAGCGTGATCTCGATGCGTTGCAGATCACCGCGTGGCTCTTGTCCCGGTCTGAAGCTCGCGGCCGCACCACCAACAGTCACCGATTTCACACTCGCTTTCGCATTGAGACGGAGTGTGAGTGTTCGACCCGATCCACTGCCGACGTTCGTCGTGTTTATGGTCGCGACGCCGTTAAGTAAGCGTTCGGCCTGCTGCACATTCGCGGTGACATCAAACGAATTGACCTGCCATATAACCGTCGCTGGTGCTTGCGCGCCTGCCTGCGTCACGAGACACAGGATGAGCGCGAGTAAAAGAAGTGTTCTCATAGTTGCGGATTCAGAACCGAGCGCGGTAGCGCCGGGTCAACGGCAACAAACACGCAACGAGACTGAGTTTTGACCCGGCGCTACCGCGCTCGGTTCTGTGCCTACTCGGCACTATTAACAAGCCGGTGAATGTCGCGCAACATCAAGAGCAGCGGCGCGAGGCGTTCAAGCGGCAATGCATTCGGCCCGTCTGACAACGCCTTCTCGGGGCAGTCATGCACTTCCATGAACACCGCATCGACGCCACACGCAACCCCTGCACGCGCGAGCGGTTCGATGTATTCCGATTGTCCGCCCGTTGCATGACCAAGCCCGCCGGGCAGTTGCAGCGAATGCGTCACATCAAAGACTACCGGCACGCCAAACTCGCGCATGATCGGAAACGAGCGCATATCGACGACGAGATTGTGATAACCAAAACTCGCGCCACGTTCAGTCAGCAGCAGCTTCTCACAACCAACTTCGCGCGCTTTGTCGACGATGTTGCGCGCGTCCTGCGGGGCGAGAAACTGGCCTTTCTTGACGTTGACGGCTTTACCGGATTTCGCCGCGGCGATAATCAGGTCCGTTTGCCGGGACAAAAATGCCGGAATCTGAAGCACGTCGACAACTTCAGCGACGCGATCGACCTGCGAGATGTCGTGTACGTCGGTGAGCACAGGGACGTCGACTTCTTCCCTCACCCGCTGCAAGACCTCGAGCCCTGCGTCCATGCCGAGGCCGCGAAAGCTCTTGATTGATGATCGGTTTGCTTTGTCGAATGACGATTTATAGACATAGTCGAGGCCCGCGGCCTGCGCGCGATCGCGGCACTCGCGTGCCATCATCAAAGCGTGCTCAGGTGATTCAACCACGCACGGGCCAGCGATGATCGTGAGCCGGCCGTCGCCAAACGTGGCTTTACCGACTGAAAAGGGTTTGGACATATCTGGATTGCGAGATTCACGAGAAACATGTCGTGAAAAATTAAATCCCGAGTATACGCTTGACCTTGTTCAGAAATGAACTGGGCTGGGGCGGTTTGGCAGTTGGTGCAGGTTTGGTCCCTAGAACCTTAATCTCATTCGACCCGGAACTGAGCGCACGCTTCTCGCGGAGTCGCGAGATATCGACCACCAGCCGGCCCGACGGCGACTCCACGCCGGAATCACGCAACACGGCAATATCAGGCGCGCTCTTCACCGCATGATACTCGAGCCCCAGTCGCTCAGCAGTGTCGAGTAACTCACGTCGAAACTCCCCCGCATTCGCAGGTCGATCGGAAGGTTGTTTTTCGAGCGCATGCAAGACGACGTGTTCGACATCTTCCGGAATAGCCGCAACGATCTCACGCGGTGAATGCGGTGGATTGTTCGCGTGCTTTTCTGCGATCTCCGCGGGCGTCGAGCCGGAGAAAGGGACCATGCCCGTCAACATCTCATAGAGAATCACACCGAGACTGTAAACATCCGCGGCGGCGGTCACGTCGTTGCCATTGTGTTGTTCGGGCGACATGTAACGCGGCGTGCCGATGACTGTGTTGGCCTGGGCCAAAGTTGTTGCATCTTCATCGTCATCCGCGGAAAACGTCGCGATACCGAAGTCGAGCACTTTAACGACAGCCGGTTGATCAGCGCTTTGCGTAACCAGGATATTTGCCGGCTTCAAGTCCCGATGGATGATGCCGGCCTCGTGCGCTGCTGCGACTGCGTCGGACGCCTGTAGCATGATGGAGGTTGCGCGCGCAGTTTCGAGCGGTGCTTCCCTGCTGACGATCTCTCGCAGCGTGCGACCCTCGAGCAGCTCCATCACGATGTAAACAACACCTTCGGAAGTCTCGCCACAGTCAGTCACTGAAACCGCATTTGGGTGACGCAGCTTCACCGCAGCACGCGCCTCTGTTTGAAAACGAACTCTCGCCGACTCATCTTCGACAAGTCGCTGATGCAGGAACTTGATCGCCACCGGACGGTCCATCGACAGGTGGCGCGCACGATAGACCTCACCCATGCCACCCGCACCGAGGTGTTCCTCAACGAGATACTTCTCGTCGAGCGTCCGGCCCGCAAACGGATCCGGCGCAGACAATGTCTGAGCGTCTTTCATTTCATGAAGTGAGGTTCTTCTGGGCAGTCTGTTTGTGCCTTTTGTGGCTTAATCGCCGCTGGTGGCCGTCAGTCGCTCATGCACCACCAAATCGACGTCTCCATTCTTCTCCATTGAGGTCTCCGAGTGCAACCGATTTTCGTGCGCGGCACGGACGAAAGAGGCGAACAATGGATGAGCGTTGAGCGGTTGCGATTTGTATTCAGGGTGAAACTGGCAGCCAATGAACCATGGATGCACGTCACGAGACAGCTCGATCATCTCGATAAACTTGCCATCAGGCGAGACACCGCTGAATACCAAACCTTCCTTTTCAAGACGCTCGCGAAACTCCGGATTGAACTCATAACGATGACGATGACGCTCGCCGATCTCGTCCGCGCCGCCATAAACTTCCTGGACCAACGAGCTCGCCGCGAGCCGGCACGGCCAGGCACCCAGTCGCATCGTTCCGCCCAGCTCTTCGACGTCCACAAGATCTCGCAATTTAAAAATGACCGGATGCGGCGTCTCGAGATCAAACTCGGTCGAGTCAGCGTCTTTCAACTCACAAACATTCCGCGCATACTCAATACATGCGGTCTGCATTCCCAAACAAATACCAAAGAACGGCGTGCGGGTTTTGCGCGCATAGTAGATCGCGCGAATCATTCCCGCCACACCACGCTTGCCAAAACCGCCGGGCACGAGGATCGCATCGAAGTCGCGCAAACGATCTTCGTAATCGTCGTCCATCAACTCTTCCGACTCGATCCACTTCACGTCGACGCGGAGATTGTTTGCGACGCCACCGTGTGTGAGCGCTTCGCGCAGAGACTTGTACGAGTCTTCCAGCTCGACATACTTTCCGACAATCGCGATCGACGTTCCGCCACCCGACGGCTCACGAATCGTCGCGACGAGATTGCGCCACTCAGCCAGATCAACCTGCGGCGCCTGGGATTCGAGTCGGAGTTGCGAAACAATCAAATCGTCGAGCCCCTGCTCGTGAAACGCGAGCGGAACGTCGTAAATCGTGTCAACGTCCTGCGCGCTGATCACGGCAGACTCTTTCACGTTACAAAACAACGCTATCTTCCCGCGCAGCTCACGCGACAAAGGCTTCTCCGAGCGACACAGGAGAATGTCAGGCGCGATACCAATTTCGCGCAGGTCGCGCACAGAGTGTTGCGTGGGTTTTGTTTTCAGCTCACCGGCGGCGGCGATGTACGGCACAAGCGTAACGTGAACGAAGAGCGCGTTGCCGGCGCCTTCTTCGTTTCCCATCTGGCGGATGGCTTCGAGAAAAGGCAGCGATTCGATGTCGCCGACAGTTCCGCCAATCTCGACGATGATTACGTCGGGCTTGTCCTTCTCAGCGACCGCGCGGACGGCTTCCTTGATCTCATTCGTGATGTGTGGAATCACCTGAATCGTCTTGCCGAGATAATCGCCACGACGTTCTTTCTCGATGACTGAGAGATAGATTCTTCCGGTGGTCCAGTTGTTAGCTTGCGAGAGATGGGCGTGAGTGAAGCGTTCGTAGTGGCCCAGGTCGAGATCGGTTTCGGCGCCGTCGTCAGTCACAAACACTTCACCGTGTTGAAACGGCGACATCGTACCGGGATCGACGTTGATGTACGGATCGAGTTTGATGAGCGCCACGTGCAGGCCGCGGCTCTCGAGCAAACATCCGATGGACGACGCTGCCAGGCCTTTGCCCAGGCTCGAAACCACACCACCAGTCACGAAGATATATTTAGGCATCGGGTTCTCCATTGTTTGCCTTTTCATCACTGCCGTCACCAGCCTCCGGCGGATCTCCGGATCCTTGTTCGCCGTCGTAACGTCCTTGTTTGAGGTCTTCCTGCGCCTCGACCGCTTTTTGCATGGCGGGATCGAGTGCTTTTTGTATTCCAACCAGACCAGCGCCAAGCAGACCTGGTCCTTCCTGCGCGCGCCGCTCAAATTCTTCTGTGGTTATATCGTACGGCTTGCTCAGTTGCGACAAGCCAAACAGCCCGCATAACACGAGGAGTGCGAGGATACCTAATCCGATCCAGTCGTTCATAGTTTTGAGATGGTTGCGACCACTAACTCTCTCACTCGATTCAGATCTTCGACAGTATCAACCCCCGTCGAAGCTGCACATGCAGCAACTACTTTAATCTTCACGCCGTGGGCCAACGCGCGCAGTTGCTCGAGCGCTTCGACCTTTTCAATTTCAGACTGCGGCCACTTCGTAAACTCCAGCAGCACGTCCCGGCGATAGACGTAAAGTCCGGTGTGCTTGCGAAAGAGTTTACTCAGCTCAGGTTCATTCTCCCACGCCGCCTGCAATGAGCCATAGCTGTTTACGGCATCGCGAGGATACGGCACGGGCGAACGCGAAAAATAAACCGCGTTCTCGTCTTCATCCAAAACGACTTTAACGAGATCCGGATTCAACAGATCGTCGATCGATTCGATTGGTTCCCATGTTGTTACGACTCCGGCGCCGCTGTGTTTCGAAATCTCGGCAGCCATTGTATCGACTGCGCGTTCGATCGTCGCAGGCGAAATGAGTGGCTCGTCACCTTGTACGTTAACGATAATCTCGGCATTGGCGATTTGCGCTGCGACTTCAGCGACGCGATCAGTGCCGCTGGTGTGATGTGCCGCGGTCAGAACTGCTTCAATCCCGCGCGCCTCGACTGCGTCAGCGATTTGTTGACTGTCAGTAGCGACAATCACGCGGTCCACATTACTGGCGGCACGTGCGCGCTCCGCGACCCAACAAACCATGGGTTTGCCAGCAATATCGATGAGAGCTTTTCCCGGTAAACGTGTTGAAGCGAGGCGAGCAGGAACGATGGCGACCGTGTGATTCACGGGGCCACAGCTTAGCTTGCACCCATAACGACTGTCAATGAAGTAACCACGGATTACACGGATCGTGGAAATCGATCTACACAGATCAGCGAAAATCGATTTTATGATCCGTGTTATCCGTGGTTATTTCTTTCTCGCATTTTGCGGCTCGAGTGTCTCTTTTTCCGGCGTTTACACTACTCCCCTGACCGAGGTTAGTACGCCAACCCGGATCTTTTCAGGCGGTTTTTGCGGTCTAATTCTTGCCGGAATCACTGAGCAAAGGCTGGGAGGACTAGCAATGGAGCAATCACAGAAGACTGGCAAGAAATCTGATGCACAGAAACTGGATCGAGCGCGTGAGGGTTACGATCCATTGCCGGCATCGAATCCGGTAGCTGGAGCGTTTGGTGAGCACAAGCCCGACAGGACCAGCGATCAAGATACGTCGTTGGACCACTTCACGAGAAAACATGAAAAGGATCAGTAAACTTTAGCCACAAGGCACCAAAAGCACAAATGAACTTCTGTGCTTTTTGTGCCTTTTGTGGCCTAACTCATCGCTGCGTTCAGGGTTGCTGAGTGCGCGCGGCCCTGCGGGTGTGGAATCGGAAACCGCGCGCAAATCGCAGTGCCAAGATCCGGCGCGGAATCGATCGTAATCGACCCACCAACTGCCTGAACTCGTTCCTCCATGCTGCGCAACCCGAGTGTCGCCGCACTCGTTCGCAGCGCTTTCATATCGAAGCCCGCACCATCATCTGAAATCAACAGAATGAGGTCCTGCCCCGCTCTCTCGAGCACCACTGAAATACGACTCGCTCGTGCATGCCGCGCCACGTTTGTAACGGCCTCCTGCACGATCCGGAAACATGCCGTCTCAAGCTCCGAAGAAAACCGATCATCCTCACCCAGCGCGCCTGTCGTAAAGTGTGCGGGCACACCACAACTCTTCGCCTGTCGATCGAGATACCAGCGAACAGCAACGACGAGACCAAAGTCGTCCAGCAGCAGCGGTCGCAGATCAACAGACAAATCCCTCACCTGATCGACAGCCTCGTCGATAACCTTCATGTTGTCTTCAATGGACGACAAGATCTCCGGTACGCTGCACTTCTGCCGAAGCGCGTGCAGATTCATCTTCACCGCCGTCAATATCTGGCCCACTTGATCGTGCAACTCCCGCGACATGCGACGCCGCTCGCCTTCCTGCGCCTCAATCAAACGCCGCGAGTAAGTGCGGGCCGCCGTCTGCACTCTCTTCCGCTCCGAAACGTCGCGCACGCAGCCTTGCACACCGACCGCAGTACCATGCGCGAAGATCAACCTGCTGCTGATCTCGACCGGTACGCGATGGCCGTGCTTCGTGACGAGCTCAGTCTCGTAAGTCGTCTCTGAAGGTTCTTCCGATTTTCTTTCCATATGACGGCGGATGTGACTCTCGTATTCGGGATTAAGAAATATAGAAAAATGGCGGCCGATAAGCTCTTCACGCGTGTAACCCGAAAGTCTCTCGGCAGCTCGATTGACAGACGTGTAGCAGCCACCCATGTCGTGCACGTAAAGCGCGTCTTTCGAATTCTCAAACAACTCGCGGTAGCGCTCTTCGCTTTCGCGCAAAGCCTGTTCGGCATGTTTGCGCTGAGTAATGTCTCGCGCGGTGCCTTCGTAAAACAAAACCTTTCCGGCTTCGTCTTTCACGGCACGCGCGTTTACACAAAGCCAGATCCTGCTGCCGTCTTTGCGAAACGTCTCGTGCTCGAAGTCTTTAACGACTCCATGCTTTTCGAGTAGTCGTTTGAACTCTTCTCGCCGAGCGGGATCGACATAGATCTCCCTTGAAATATCGCGGCACGATCGAATCAATTCGCGCGGCGATTTGAACCCATGTATGCGCGCCAGCGCGGGATTCGCGATCAGGTAATAACCTTCGGGCGTCGATTGGAAAATACCTTCGCTGACGTTTTCGAAGATCCGGCGATATTTGCGTTCGGCAGCGAGGCGGGCTTCTTTTTGGCGCAGTAGTTCCTGAGCCTGATCTCGCGTGAGCTCAGTGCGATTTTCCGCAGCGTGGGTAGACGTATGGACTTTTCGCCTCTCTCTCATACTTGGAACCTCCAGGAGTTAAGGCATCCGTAAGAGAACGGCCAAATTCACACAGAGCGACGCAGGTGGGCGCGGCGTCCTTGCGCGAAGTAAAGCTAAGAGTTGCGTGGGAACACGGGGCGATCGTGCCAAACCAGGCACTCAAATCGAAAAATGCTGGCGCGGATTCTAATCCTGAAAAGTTCGTCGTGCAACAGAATTACATACGAGCTGAATATTGCGTTTCGCCGTGGAGATTTTCCGTCACAAACTTTCCTCCGCGGGTGTTCTAACTTTGAAAGTGAATTTTCCAATTTCCGGGAGGTCTCATGCCAAGAACTGTTTTGAACCGCTTCTTTATCGTTATGGCCCTGATCACAAGCGTCGCGCTGCTGATCTGGATTGCGGGCACGAAGGTCACTGCTCAAAGCACGACGTCGGGCGAGTGGACTGCGCATCTCTCGTCGAAAGAGACAAAACTCCAGTTGAATATGGAGCGTCGCAGCGGCAAGGCGGGGCGGAACCAGATGGGACAGAGCTTTGAGTTTTCGGATTTTCAGGGACTGACTCGCGAACAGGTGCAGGCTGGCGGTCCGGTGAGTTTTAGTCTTGTACGCGAAGCGGGAAGAATCGACCTCCAGGGCAGTTTCCAAAATGGCAAGGGCTCCGGCACGTTTCGTTTCACTCCGAATCTCGGCTTTGTTTCGGCGATGAAGAGCCGTGGTTTCGATTTCGAACAATCATTTAAGTCCGACGACGATCGGGAGTCGGAAGATCGCCTGTTTGCAGCCACGGCGCTGAACGTCACGACTACCCTCGCCGACGACCTGAGCTCCGCCGGCTTCGGGAAACTCCAGGTTGAAGACCTCTTCAAGGCGGCGATTTTCAACATCAACTCACAGTTCATGCGTGAGATGAAAGCCAGTGGATTTCAAAACCTCGGCCTGGAAGAACTCGTCAAAGCGCGGATTTTCAAAATCGATGCGGAGTTTGTTCGTCAGGTGAGTCAGATGGGTTTCGACAAGGAACCGTTTGAGAGCCTCGTGAAGATGCAGATTTTCAAAGTCACGCCGGAGTTTGTTACCGAGATGCGCAACGAGGGGCTGACGAATATTCAGATTGAGGACCTGGTGAAGCTACGGATCTTCAAGATCGATAGTGAGTTCATTCGCGCCGCCAAGGCTGACGGCGTACCGCTCGAAGTAGAGAAACTCGTGCAAAGAAAAATCGGCGTCGCGCGCAATTAAGTGCCGAGAGCACTGCAAGGCCACAAGAGGCACAGGAAGCACAGAATTATGTGTCTCTTGTGCCTTTGTAATGCAGGCCGCTTAATTCTTCGGCGCGGCTTGGGCCTGCACCAGTTCTGCGTGGATGGCAGGATTGTCGGCTTTAATCTTGTCCAGGATCGCTTGCACCTGGCTACCGAAGTTCACGTGCGCGGTTGACTTGCCCTGGAAGGTTACGCCCTTCACAAACTCCGCGCCGCGATGAAGAGCGACTACGCGCCAGTTGTCATCACAAACCGGTGAGCCGGACGATCCAAAATCGGTGTCGGTGAAGTAGCGAATGGTGTCGTTGTCGGCACCGGTCAGTAAATTATTTCTAAAAGCGATTTTCTTGGGTAGACCATGCGGATGCTGGATGATGTTTAGCGGATCATAACTCGTCGCTCCAAAAGTCATTCGATTAGGATAGAACTCCAATGCAGGTCTGCCGCACGGATTGCTTAACCTGATTACTGAAAAATCGAGATCGGTCGAGTCGGATTCCACTCTCGTCACCGTAAACTTGTTCACCGTGCTGCCTTGCATGTCGAAGTCGAATTCGACACTCGCATTGCTGGCTTGTAAATCGAAGTCGGAGGCGGAAACCGGCGGCTTCTCGTCTGTCACCCGCGCAGCAATGACATGGTGGTTCGTCAGCATGAGAGTGGGCGCCAGCACCCATGCAGTACCCGACATGGTCCATGGCCCCTTGTTCGTCTGCCTGGCGACTCCGTTTTCGAAACGCGGAACGACTATACGTGCGACTGACTTGCCAACATTCATTCCCAGCGCGAGAAACTTGTAATCAACCATGTCGTCAACGCCGACAATAGCCTCGTTCTGCTTCACCTCACGAAGCTGTTGTGGGTCCGGCAACTGAGAAACACCGGTTGCATGATTTCCAATTGAGCTCGCAAGAACGTCGAAATCGTCGGCTTCAGGTTGGCCACGCAAGCGCAGTTGCGCGGCTGAATTTCTCAAAAACTGGACCAACGGCACTTGTCCGTTTGCGAGTCGTTCGGTCCCGTTGAGGTTCACCAGGTCGAGGTTGAATTGATCAAGCGGACTATTCGCAGACGTTAAAGTAAGTGCGAATGATCTTAAAATCCCGTCCATCAGTAATCTGCGCGGCACGTCCACCAGACCCGAGTTGATCGCCTTGATCACGAGGTCATTAACCTGAGATGCAGTTAAGTATCCTGAAAAAGCTGGCATAGCTACCTGCTATCGTGCCCGTACGAGCTACTGGAATATGGAGGTTTCACCCTCAGAATTTGAAAAGGCCAGACATTACACAAGCTTTGCACGGCAGCCGGGAAATTAGCCGACGAGTCACTCGCAATCCTCAGGAGATTGGTTAAGGCAAGCTGTGACCCTTTGGTTTCAAACCTGACGCGAAGAAAAGGGCCGTCGTCTTCACAAATCAACTGGGTCAGGTATCTTTGCGTGTCCTCTGGCAACACTGCCACAACGTTTTGCAGCAAAGGAAACAGTGACCAAAGGTCATGGGAGTTCAATTCCTTTAATAAGGTCGCGATCTCGCCAAGAGCTTCTGCTTTAGCTGAGGCATCAGCACTTCCTTTTTCCAAAGCATTGTAGGTTTGGATACGATGCTGGAGTATCAACGGTATCTGGTTGTACTGCCGCGCGTAATCACCCAACAGTCCCAACGTTTCCGGCGAGCTTCCGTCAAGGATTTCAACACGCAGCAACCATGCTTGTTCCGCGAGTAGCGTGAGCGCCTCGCTCGAGTTGAAATTGAGAAATGCCTTTTCCAAACCCGTTTTCAAAAGCTCGGCGGCATCAGTGAAACGATTTTGTTGCGCGGCTACACGAGCCGCTGCGGCGAAGAGCGGACTGGCATGGTCAGGTTTAAAGTTCGTGAGCAGTTGCCCAGCGCGCTCGACGGAGCGGGTACCGTGAGGAAGCAGCGCTTCCACTTCCGCAGCTAGTGCAGTTTCCTGATCCTCCCGGCTGGCTTCCGATAGGATTGTTTGATCGATCTGATAACCAAGCGTTGCCAAATGTCTTTGCGCTACGCCTGGCAATTCAGAGATCGAACTTTGCAAACTCGACCGCACGTCCGGGTCGTCAAAACCGGGATCCTGCGGGGTTTGTCGAAGCTGAAGGCGATGATAGAGCTCCTCGGCTTTACTGCGCCATCCCTTTTTCGATTTGTATTCCGATTCATACCAGGCCACCGCTTTACGATTAATTTTTGCTGCCCGATCAGGTTCTTTTTCCACGAGCATTTTGAGCATCGTGCGACGCAGTTCGGGCCGGTGAACCAGCGTGCCGTCGAGAGTGTCAGATGCTACGAGGGAAGTTTCGAGCTGAAGCTTATCGAAAAGAACCTTCGCCTCATCAATACTCGACAGTCCCAGTTCGCATGGCTCGTTCAGCACGTTAAAGATAACCGCTGGCGAGAGACGTCGCAGCACCAAACCCGGATGCGCCACTTTCTCGAGTACCGGATCGTGCAGGTGGCCCAGTATGCGCGTGAATAAGAGTCCTTGAATGGCCGAGTCGCTGGTGGACGAGAAAAACGACGGCTTCCGGGAAATATCACTGAGTCGCGCTACACCGTCGCGCTTGACTACGGCCGCCGCGAGCTTGAGGGAAAGCGGCACGCCTCCAAGTTGCTTTACGAGCATCTGGGCCAACTCCGCGTCTTCTATTCCCAGGCCCTTTAAATAGCCAACTGCGGCTTCGTTATCCAGATCGCCAAGAACTAATTGCTCGGGTTCCTTTCCGGCGAGTATGAGAGATTTCACTGGGGCACGACCGGAAATGACAACGCGCAGGAACGGAAACGACTGTTGCATGCGGTCCAGAATTTCCCACAGCGGGAAGGCTAGGCGCTCGCCGCGATATTGAACTTCTTCAAACGTATCCAGCACGATCACGAATAGACGAGGCCCAAGCGAATCCTCGATGAGTTTCATCAACTGAGCGATGACCGCGGTTACGCGCGTGTAGTTGTCGCCTGGATCAGGGCTCTTCTCGTGTTGGTTCCTGGCCATCTGCTGAATGAAAGAATCGCGCAGCCCCCGAAAGTAACCTTCTTTTTGAAATTGCAGGTCGAGTTGGTTGAGTATCTCAGCCAGAAGCGTTTCCGGTTCAGTGATACTCAGCACCGAGCGATCGAAATCCAGATACGAAAACAGGAGGCGGGCTTCGGGAGCCAATTTACAATGCTCGAGCATAAAACGCGCCACGAGGGCCGACTTTCCGACTCCGCCAGGTCCGCTGATACTGAGCGCCGGCATCGCACCCGGTCTCACCCATTCGTAGGCCCAGCTTTTTACCCGACTCAATAGCGCCTCGGGTGCCAGGGCACCGACGTAAGAACGTAGCTGGTCCAACTCTTTACGGCGCCCTCGAAACACGGTATCGCCGGCCAGTGATTCCAACGGTGCTTCGAAACTTCGCCGAGCCAGACGTCTTTGGACTTCCTCGATCGGGGGAAGGTTCGCCAGTGCTCCCTCGAGCCACGTGACGATTTGCAGAGTTTCATCGAGTTGTTCCGGGGGCTGTTCGTCCAGAGGAATCTCGATGTTCAACAGGTAGCGTTCGAGCTGTTCTTGTAGCGAGCCGGTGCGCTCGCTCGGATTAGCTTCGAGAGCACGTTGGCGTGACTCGATCGTCGGCAATTGCAAAATGACTTCTCGACGTATGTCGGGATGTAGCATCACGCTACCATCAAAATCGCGGCCCGTAGCCGGAATTAGATCCGCTTTTAGCGCGTGCTCGGCTTCCCCTTCCCGACCACCACCACCGACCGGTTGCAGTGATTTGGGTTCCTTCAGCGACACCAGCACCGCGGCAGCCTGGCGATAGAGCTGTCGCCGTTCCTCGGCAACCGGTTCGACCGTCTCGGATTTTACTCGGGCAAGAAGCTCCCGTATGTCGGAAGCTGTTCGATAAGCTTGTGCCATCTCTGTTTATGAACTCGCAATAGTGCGCAACTGTTCGTATAGGCTTTGCAGTTGGAAAGGATCATTTTGGGCGGCAGCAATCATGTCATTCGCAATGACCGGAATGGCTGCGGGTGCGATCATCTTTGCAGGTTGTTTTTGAGCCTGCATCCTGGCGTTGAAAGCCACAATACAATCGATCAAGTCCTGGGCAGTCACTCCATTCGGCAGCAATGGACCATCATCGACGGTCCACGCGCGCCAGTTACCAATCAGGTCCTTCTCAAAATGAAGTAACACTAATCGCATCTTGCGGGCATACTCAGGTGTAATCACATACTGCGCCAGCAGATGAATAAACTCCACCACTTCGTCCTGCACATTTTGCTGACCAAAACCATCGAGCACAAAAACCCATAGTCCCGGGTTGCGATTGACGTTTCTTACTAACCAGCGAGCTAAAGCTTTGGGATAAGAGCTCGTGCTGCGTTGCGGAACGAGATCAATGTTTGGCATCGTCAACGTCAGGCTTTCGGCAAGCTCTTCCACCTTGTAGGTCGGGCCTGTGCCCGGCGCGAGCTCGACCGGCACCACGTGAAGATCGGGACGAGTTTCAGTCATTACGAAACTAAAGAGCTGCGTCGTGTAGGTTTTCCCTGACTTGGACGGTCCGTTCACCCGCAGAATCGGTTGATTGACCCCTTCAACGAGATTGCGTGCCGCTGTTCGCAAGTCCGGTCGACTCAAAAAAGGCTGCTGGGCCATAACCCAGAAAGTGCGGAAGGGATCGGGATTTGGATCAATTCCCTGTTGAACTCGCGCGAGAAAAGGCGCGAGTCCCCCCTTGCCGCCGAAGTCGATCAGTCGCGTGAGCAGCCGTTCCAGCAACGATGGCGAGCGGCGCCAGCGGCTGGAAAGACTCGCATCGACCAACCAGCCTGCCTGATCGGAAACTCTGTTCAGGTCGAGCGGCAGCTCACCAAGCTCGACGCGCTCCTGAGGATCAATAAAGGTTAACTTTATAAAGTTCCCCATCGTGTTGGGCGGGGCAACATGATCGCTCAGATCAGCTATAACCTGCTCACGTTCATCTCTGGTTAGCATAGGTCCACTGTTATTCCTCTTCGAAGTACGAAAAAGGCAAGGCTACAAACTCGTCCGAAGTCGCCAGCGCAGCGGCTTCGTTGCCGTTAACTGAAACCGGCACCGGAACTGACTCTTCACGAATGGTCGGCTTCGAAAGTTTCTCCCAGTCGTGCAAGAACACTTTCTCATAGTATTTCGCGATCCCCGCGTGACGGATAAGCAGACTCGCGTCGCGATTTGCCTGAACACCCTGATTCGTAACGTTATGACTCCCGAGCAGGATCGTTTCCGAATCAACAATGATGCCCTTGGTGTGGCAACCCGACTGAGTGCGAATCCGGCTCATGTTGAAACCTGCGGCCTGAAGCGATTCCAGCTTCTTACGAATGGGACCGATGTTGCGGAAGATGAAGCGCACATCCAATTTCGGATCTTTCGAATACTTCGCCAGCAGCTTCATCAACTCTGCAAATTCCGGAGTCGGACTCTTAACCGGGTTCAGTGATTGGTTCTGAAAGTAAAGAGTACGTTTCGGCTTCTTCCGCAGAAACTCGAGCACGACTTCGATATAATTGTCGGGCGTGAGAATTGGCTGCACGGTCAACGGATTCTGCGTCGTAAAGGTGAACTTCTGCGGTGCAAAAACATCCAGGCCAACCGCGGCTTTTTCTTCCTCGAGAACCTCCTCAAACGGAACCAGCAGCTCCGGCATCGCTTCCGGAATCATCGCTGCCTCTTCCTCAGTGGAAGCAGTTTCAAAGTCGCCGTCGAGAAATACCTGGAACCGTTTCGCCAGTAGCGGACTCTCACAGACGACGTGCCATTCGCGGTTGAAGCGAGTAATCAACTGACGGTCTGCGTTTTCATCGAAGAAGTCGATGTCAGGTTGATTTGATGACTGCCAATTTCCACTCGAAAGCCAAAACGCTCGATCATCACGCACTGCAACCTTGATGTGATACGCCGAGGCAAAAGTCCTTCCGGCCCCGATATGAGCGAACGCATTGCCAAAGCGATCTGAGGCCACGCGTTTCAACCCTCTCACAATGGAAGCCTCCGGGAGATCGTTCGCCTTCGTCGAATCGGGTTCGTCCTCGGAGGGTAACGACTCCTTTGGCCCAAGCGTCTGCTGCCACTCGACGTCTGACAACTTCAGCAGCGTGCGCACGGTACGGTAAATGTGTGGGGCGGTGAAGTCATACATGCCAAGGTGCAGCTTGCGTTGCGTCCCTTCCAGAAAAGGTTTGAGCACTCTCCAACCCGCGTCGGGAGAAACGTGACACGTGATCGTCATCGCACCCGTAACCGGACTCAAATCTCCGTTGGCCGGTGGCTCATAAGTGATGATGGGCACCGCTTCGAGCAATTCCGCTTCGGCACCGGTCGCCTGGATTTCGTCGATCAACAGTTTCGGGCGACGACGAATCAACGGCGCTGCTTCTGCACCTTCGGCCGCGAGCAGTTGCTGAAAGGGATCGGCAATTTCGAGATCAACCGGCACGCCGTCCAAATTCCGCGGAATGTTCAGTTGAGTGGCAATCGCGTCTTTGTCAAAGCCTTTTCCGGGAAGCATTCCGATCGCTATGACCACGGCTGGAGTCGACGTGATCGCGCCGTTCTGAAACAGATACCCGGCGCGAACATCAATCACTCCATCGATCTTCATTAACTTATCGCGGTTTTCAGCAGCGACTGCCACGGCTCGACTGAGCTCATCAGGCACTGTCGACTCTGCGCCACCTGCTCTGCCTGACTGCGGCTTAACGACAGCTGTAACCAGATTGCCATTTTCGACCGGGATGCGTTTGTTTCCCACCATGACAAACAGTTTGTTGCCATCCTGAACCAGTCTTGCAATCGTCTCTGTACCGGTGACCGGGTTTCGTGATTCAGGCACAGGCGGAGTCGGATCAGTCACGGGTGGCGCACCCGAAGGGGGAGTCGTTCCTGTTCGTCCCGGAATGCGTCTGTCATTTGGCATGGGCTTAGGCCTCCAACCAGGAAATGAGATTGTCGATTACTTCATCGCTAATGCGTGTGCCTGAATTACTGGAGATGCCACCAGTCGTGTGAATGCCGACAGCAACGACACCGTTCTCTTCTGTGTCTTGCCATATCGGACTACCACTTTGCCCGCCAAAAGTGTCGATGTCGTAGAACAGGCGAGTTGCGGTGACTTGTTGCACAGGGCGCTCGTGGAAGTACTGGAATTGGGCTTGTTCCCTGTCAGCAGGATACCCTGACACCTTCAACAACATGTTGTTAAAGGTGGAATCCGGGAAAGAACGTACCTCGAAGTTTCCGATTTGGTCACCGACTGCGCTGCTTTCGAGATGAATGACTCCGTAATCGAAGTCGCGCGAACTGTCTTTAGTCCAACCGTCCACCGCTGAAAAACGCTTGGCAGTCACTTTCCCGAAGGGTTTATTGTTGCCGAACCTCGCAGGCATGATGTCGATGGATTTCGCCCAGCCCCCATCATTCTTAAGGAAGACGCAGTGCCCCGCTGTTGCCAATGTCTTCGGACTGATGAACCAACCGGTGCCGACGTAGATCTGATCTGATTGAGAACGAATTCTCAGTGAACAGATCTGTCGCCACGGATTTGCTTTGAGCAGCGGCTTCGCAACCTTGACTCGATCATCCTGACCGATCACAGCTTCCAGAAATCCGGAATCGCCGAAGCTGGCGATGGCCACATCGGGTAATGCGACATTCGGAAAGTCGTCGTCATCACCAGCAACAGGCATGGACTCAAGCACTATCTTTGGCGGACGTTCGGGTGGACGGTAATAGGGGAGACTCGGCCGGTTTGTGACCGGCGCAGGGGCAGCTTCTTCTATGCGAAATGACTCAAGTTGCGGTGCGTCGCTACTGACAGGTTGATGTCCGGGAGCAGCCATAGTTTTATACTTTCAAAAGAGTGATTGGTTGATTGTGAGCGCGCGAGGGCGGGACTTATACCTCACGAGCTGTTCACAATGCAAGAGCTTTTTGTGATTTGAATTTAACGCTCCTGT
>Ga0126311_10000481_pt1 | contig 18731 bp, 13 predicted proteins | sample Plot61_FD_92539 | JGI IMG/M metagenome (GOLD analysis project Ga0126311, IMG submission 92539) | Serpentine soil microbial communities from UC McLaughlin Reserve, CA, USA - Plot61 | ecosystem: Environmental > Terrestrial > Soil > Grasslands | place: USA: UC McLaughlin Reserve, Lake County... | reverse complement strand
GCTCGACACGCTCGTCGAAGGTGGAGATCTGGATGACGTTAATCTGGAATTTCTGTTCAAGGAGACGGTTAAAAGATACTTCGGCAACCGCGAGGCGGTTTACCGTCCGGGTTTCACCTACCTTGCCGCGTTGGGCCAATTGGATCTAGCGCCGCGTATCGAGGGTTTTCCCTACGACTTGAAAGCAGAAGACCCCGGTGCGATGCAGGAATTGGTCGCAACGGCAGGACATCCTCCTCATTATTTCTTCCTGCACTCTTCGGCAGCGGAGCTTGTCTTTCGTGCGCTCACGCGGAACGACGGGGTTACGGATCACACCACGAAGACTGCGGAACACTTAATTCATTTCTTCAAAGTGCGAGCGTTGAACGATCCGACGCTCGCAGAAGATCTATCGAAAGCAGTCCGCAACCATCTGAAACTGACTGACGAAGCCGGGGAGGAGCGTTGGAAAAGCATTTTTCTTACCGATGACTCAATTTACGAGCTGATCGACCGGAACTTTGCGGAGCTTCCACCGGATCTGCTGATAGTTTGTCGAAAAATTTTGCGTAACGAGAATTCGCGGATGCTTATTCGGTATGAGGATCTGGTTCGTCACAAGATCGAGGATGGAACAGTGTTGCAATTGGCAGCGGCCCAGCCGTCGTGGGATGCCAGCTTGTTCCTGCGGTTTACCAAGAGATACTACCCCGAGCTGCTCGAACCTTTGCGCAATCAGATCGAAACAACTGTACTTGGTCCATTGATGCAGACCATGGAGTTGGCAACCTTCGTGGCGCTACTTTCAGCGGTTGTCCAACCTGACGAGGTTAAGTGGCGTGATTTGCTTAGCGTGATCCCGGAGGGCGAAATCGAGGCGATGTTTGTGCGTACTATCACGACACGCGAATCGATCGGAACGCTCAGTCGCACACTCGGGGAACTGAAGAAAAGCGATGAGATCCTGTTGCGCCGTTTGGAAGAGAGGATCAGCGCACCGCATTACCTGCGCCTGATCGTCGCAAACGGCACGCTCTTCGAGTTGTTCAGGGTAATCGGACACTCCACGTTCGAATTTGCAGTGGAGATGATTGCAGCACTAGACGATCAGCTCACCGAGCAACTCATCGCACGCACCATCGAAAGCGGCCGTTCGATTTCCACCCTTCATCTCACATTGCGCGGACTGAAGGATACCGAGGAAACCCTGTTACGCAATTTGGAAGAGAAGATTGGCGCACTGCATCACCTGCGCCTGATCGCCGCAAACGGCACGCTCTTCGAGTTGTTCATGCTGCTTAAGGATTCGACGTTGGAATTTGCAGAGGAGATGATCGCAGCACTCGACGATGAGCTGACGGAGCAACTCATTGCACGCACCATCACAAGCGGCCGCTCGATCGCCACCCTCCATTTGACATTGCGCGAGCTGAAGGAGAGCGACGGAACCCTGTTAAGCAGTTTGGAAGAGAAGATCGGCGCGCCGCGTTTGCTGCGCCTGATCGCGGCGAACGGCACGCTGTTCGAGTTGTTCATGATGATTATGAATTCCTCGCTGGTAGTGGCAGAGGAGATGATTGCAGACCTCGACGATCAGCTCATCGAGCTACTCATCGCGCGCACAATTACCAGCGGCCGCTCCATCGGCACCCTGGATCTCGCGTTGCGCGAATTGAAGGAGACGGATTCGGAGCTGTTGCGCCGTTTGGAAGAGAAGATCAGCGCAGGGCGATTACTGCGCCTGATCGCCGCAAACGGCACGCTCTTCGAGTTGTTCAGGGCAATCCAACATTCCACGTTGGAATTTGCGGAGGACATGATCGCCGCACTGGACCATCAGCTAATCGAGCAACTCACCGAACGCACCATTAGCACAGGTCGCTCCATCGGCACGCTCCATCTGACTCTTCGATACTTAAAACGGACGAATGGCACGTTATTGCGTCAACTCGAAGAGAAAATCGGAGTCAACAACTGGTGGCGCATAGTCTGTTCGTTTGGTTCAGTGGCGATTCTGGCCGGCTTGCTGCCCGCGATGGGCAAATCTATGCGGCAAAGAATGATTGAGGCGGCACGGCGATTGTCGGAAGAAGATTGGAAACATTTGTTGCGCCAAAATGGTTTCTATGAGCTCAGCTATTTCCTCAAGCATGTTCCGTATTTCTTTTCGAATGGTTTTCGTCCGAACTTTCTCAAACCAATTTTGGTAAGCATAATTCAATCCAGTAAGTGGGAGTCGCTAAACTTCGGCTGGTGGGCGCTCTCTAATGCTCCCGACTCTGCCGGTAAACGCTTCTTATTGAAATTACTGCTCGAGCAGCTCCATGACATAGAACCAGAAACGCTCAATTTTTTTAGTTTTGCTGAGGCTTCCAGCAGTGTGACTTTATTATGGCGGCTTTTGCCCGGCAAACGAAATGATTGGGCGCGTGTGCTATGGGAATTCGTCAATACCTCTCAAACCGTTTACGCTGACTCATCCTTTTTGCGCTCCACGCGCTTGCTTTTCTCGACGCTGGTATTGGTCCATGCACCTGCTGCCGATTTGCGAATGGCACTGAGTCTTGGCAATGATGTGAGGGTAGCGAAGCTATGGCCCAAGGCGGCCACACTCGATCAATTGTTGTATTTGTGGAACTTGTTTGCGCTATGGTTTGAATGTAAGACGTCAGGAGAGTCGTTTGGTGAGTTTCTAAACGTCGAATTAAAAAACGCCCTGATTACGAGTTTCAATGACCGGTTGAGTGCTGGAAGCGATCAACAACAGGCTGAAAATCTGATCGAATTGGCAGGTGCGCTGTCCTTCTTTGGCGTGCTTTACGAACATTCACCGTTAATCGACCGCTTTTTGTCAAAGTTACCTTCACTCGACGAGATGATTTTTAGTCTGGAACCCCGTCTGTCCTTCATTCCATCAGTCTTCTTCTTGCTGGGAGTTGAATGGCTGTTTCAAGAGGAAGGCAGCGTTCCGCCAATCGTGTGGCGAGAACACTTAGTAAAAGCGAATAGATATACTGAAACTACCGCGGCCTTGGAACACCTTGTTTCGTTAGCGCGTAGTAAATCCCGCGTGGCATAACCGATGGTCCTATGAGCAACAGCGCGATCATTAAGATCGCAGCAGGCAGATGTTTCCGCATGAATGAGACAGAAAGGGGTGCTGATGGCATCACTAGAAAAAGCATTTGGCTACCAGGACGACAACATGAACCTTCCAGTAAACGATCTCGCGACGGCCCTGCCCTTCTATGAGAATGTGCTTGGGTTCAAGGTAGTATCGCGAAGTGAGGCGCCGCACAAAGCAGCCATTCTCGAACGTGATCAGATTCAGATCAGACTTGCTGAAAATGGTGGCGATCCGACCCAGGACGGGTGTGCCTTTCACGTAAGAGATGTGGAGTCTTTGTTCGCCGAATTCCAAGCCAATGGTCTGCAAAAGGAACTCGCTGACTTCAGTAATGAGAAGAGCGACGATTCCGTTTGGAAGGTGTTCTACGTCGTTGCGCCGGACGGTCTCTGTTACTGGTTCGGTGAGCGACAGCAAACGGTCTGATCTTAAGGGGCAGATTCTTTTACGCTAGACAACGTCTCTATCACGTGAATACTTACCGCGCCGTCGAATATTGTCTTCCGCGACGGCAAACCCTCGCCGAACGCAAATGATCGCTCAGATCCCTTCGAGAAGACCTCTGCAAAATTCTTCAACTCATTCAAATTAACGAAGCAGACTCATTAGCTTATTCTTTGTGGCATAAAGACTTTTTGAGCAAAGCTATTCCCAAGGCTCAAGAAGATGGAAACTCTGGGTTAGAATGTCGCAAGGCCTGGCCAAAGGAGTCACATCAATGCAGCGCCTCAAGAATTACTCAATCCTGTCGCTCACCATCGCGATTCTCGTATTCTCATCAACCACGTCAAGTCAAATGCAGGAACCGGTGACAACCTCGCCACCTCAGCAACCACAAGGGCCATCAAAACCGCCAGGCAAGTTTGTGAAGACTCAGAACCCAATTGCAAACCGGTATATTGTCGTTCTCAATGACGATGTCGTTTCCGACAAAGAACCGCTTGAGGTTCGGCGGGCAGCAGTTACTGCCATAGCCAACAGTCATGCACAAACTTACGGTGGAAAGGTCGACTACATATATGAAACCGCGTTGAAAGGATATGCGATTGAGCTGCCAAACGAAGCCGCCGCGATTGCAATCAGCAATTTGCCGGAGGTCAAGGGGGTGGAACAGGATGCGGTCGGCCAACCTGGTATGGCGCCCTCCTCCCCTGAGCCGCCAAAGAAACCGGAGCCAGTCTGCCGAGGAAAAACCGTTCCTGTTTCGCTGCTGGAACGGCCGTTTGGACTGAAAATGCAGGGACGGCGCACTTCGTACCTTAGTGGACGTATTTCCCACCGTGCTCGGCTGGTGATCCGCGACCGCGTCCAGTTCAATGAGCTCTGGAACGAGATAATGCGTCATGTATCAGACAAACCGCCGCTGCCTGAGGTCGACTTCTCGCGCGAGATGTTAATAGTCGCGGCCATGGGCCAACAGCCCAGTCCTTATGAGATCATCGTCGATGGTGCTTGTGAAGTGGACAATCAACTCGAAGTCCTGGTGCGTAGTACCAAGTCTGATTGGTGCGGCGCGATAGTTGGACTCTTGCCCGAGACAGTAGATATCGTTCGATTGCCTAAGACAGATTTGCCAGTAGTCTTCCGCGAAACTGAAGTCACGTCTGATTGTAACGGGGTACTCCGCCCTGCCGGCTAAATAAGTAATTGGTGCGCGCAATAAATATCTTTCAGCAGTCGCAACATGATAGACCAACATCATCTTTCCCCGTGAAGTGGACTGCCCTTAGCGAACTGTCTATTGACATCGGACTTCAGCAGGACTATCGTGCCGCCTGAACATACCTCTAACTGGTAGGGCGATCCTCCCATCTACGCCCCGTTTAATGTTCATACTCTGAAACGCCTCCGCCTCTTTGGCGGCTACCCGGTCAACCCTTACACAACAGGAGTCCCATCATGAAACGGATCTACTCACTGTACGCAGCAGCTTTTGCTCTGATCTTTGCCGGAGGAGTCATCTTGCTCACCTCGCCGATAACGGTTTATGCATGCGGTGGTTACGCTAGTTGTCAATACGGAGACAGCGTTCACATTCCGACCGGAGCAAGTAGCTGTAGCTGTATCGACAATGTTGGATGTACCTGGACGTCGAATGGACAGTCCTATTCACAAAAATGCGCTGCCAAGGGCGCTGATCAAGAGGAGTTGCTAATTCTGCAATAACGGCGCTAGCCATTTAACTGTGGGCGGTGCTGCTTCGGCACCGTCCAACCTCTCTAACACAGGACGACGATGGAAATCATGCTAAAGCGCTCATCTAACCTCTGCCTTGTGCTGATCATGGGTGCCTCCGTGATTCTCGCCCAGACTGCAAAACCGGCACCCACCGCTAAAATTGCAGTTGAGAATCCACCGTCAAAACCAGACGAAATCCGCGAGTACCAACTGCGCATATTTCGAGAACATGTCCTTGCGCGGGCGCTCGACAATATAAAGAGAATGGACGAAGCCGGTTTGCGCCTGTCTGTGCGCAACCAGCTCCTGTCGTACCTGGCAAGCGATAAGGCGCCGTCCGATGAGAAACACGAGTTGGCCACTCAAATAGCACGCGAGGCACTGACCGATCTTCGTGAGCATAACGAAGAGATAACTCCATTCATGTTGAGCTACGTGTCAAACGACTTGGGGACATGGATTCAAAAACACAGGCCGAACTTAATCGAAGACTTCGAAAAAGTAGTTAAGGTCAGTGTCAAAGCAAGCGCGTCTCAACACATTCGCTCGCTCTTCGATCTCGAACATGGAGACGTGTTGGCTGTCACACGCATTCGGCAAGAGATGGACGACCAAGGTTCACTGGACGGGATTCAGTTTTGGCTGGAGGAACTGATCAAGCGCAACTCAAAGGAGTTTGAGCCACTGGCCTCATACATTCTCGCGCGCGCCACCGAAGGCCGGATTTCTTTTGAAACTCTCTTTTGGGTCAGCGACATCTATCTGCGACCGCAAACGTCCGCTAATTTGAAGAATCGATTTTTAGCGACCGTCGTCTCCCGTACGCAGGCTGCACATTTTGTAACTGAACCAGCGCCGCAGATGGCGTATGACTTACTGACCCGGATATTGCCGTTCGTGCAACAGTCAATGCCGGAGTTATATGACCAGGCGTTAAATCAGAACGTCGCGATGCGTGCGTCTCTTGGTGAAAGACAGTTGGCTATTGAGGCACGCCTCAAGCGGCTGAAAGAAAGCGCAAATCCAGTTGAAGATTTGATCAGTGAGGCTGAAGCCGCGAAATCCAAGGTTGGGCGAAATGAGTTGCTGATGCACGCGGCCCAGTTAGCTTTGGAAAAGAAAAAATTCGACTTGTGTTTGGATACGCTTGCCAGGATCGACGTGAACGTCACGGCCGCGGATCCGGACTCGTGGCAACGCTCGATCGATCAACTTTTGAAGAACTTTGTAAAGACAGCTCTTATCGAGAAGCGCCCCGAGTTAGCTGAGAAGGCCGCAACCCGCATCGCTGCACCACTGCCAAAGGTTGAAGCGCTGAGCTTGTTAATGCGCTATTGTGCAAAAGCAAATGACAAGATCGAAGCGCAAAGGTTTTTGATCGAAGCGGCTAAAGTCGCTGAGTCGGAGCCAAACGAGCCGAACAAGGCCAAGGCGTTTTTCCTTCTGAGTCTCACCTGTGACGTGGTTGACGAGACGAAAAAGACAGAACTCTTAACGTCTGGCATCAAGGCCATCAACAATTTTCCAAAACCAGACACGAGCCCGCGGGATAAGAGCACGTACGTTCAGCGTCTGGATAATTCGGGCTATGAACTCACTAAGAGCTTCAAGCAGCTAACCGCAAAAGACGAGAACGGCGCGCTGGCACTCGTCGAGAAAATACAGAAGCCTGATCTGAGAGCTTTCGCTTTAGTCGGAATTCTTCTCGGGCTCGACGAGCTTCTGCAAAACCAAGCGCGTAGATGAAAGAAGGCACTATGAGTGAAATACAAGCGTCCTCTAGAAAATCATGGTTAGGCGCCGGCCTGATTGTGGTCCTCTGCGTTCTTAACTTGTTACTGATCAAACAAAATCTTGATTTGCGCAGGCGGTTGGCAGCGGGCGCACGAACTGTGGACCTAAGTACGAACGTTCTACAACCTGGAGATGTTGTCGCACCCGTTGCAGCTACTGATTTAAACGGACGTCCTTATCAAATCGATTACAAGAAGGATGGACGACAGCGTTTACTGCTGTTCTTCTCGCCCAATTGCCCATACTGCCAGCAGCAATCGCCACTCTGGCGCGACTTGCTTAACAAAGTTGATAGCAGCCGTTTCACCGTCCTCGGCGTTGTGAGTGATCGAGAGGACAAGCGGTTAGTGTCGGCGCATGCTGAGAAAGCTGGTTACTTCAAGACGAACACGCTTCTGCCGCTGGTGTTCTTCGATAGCGAATCCCTCGGGGATTACAAGCTGACAGCCACGCCTACCACGTTGCTGATCAATGAAGATGGAAAAGTGGAACATGCTTGGGTTGGTAAGTGGGATGCAGCCAGCGCAATGGAAGTAGCCGCGGCATTGAAGTAGAGAATTTAGGTGTTGATTAAATGATGACGTTTCTTTTTCAGACGCCACAGAGGTCTCTCCCTACTCCGGATCGTTCGGATTATTGAATAGCGCGCTTAGCTTGATGCTGCCGTGCCCGAACTGCGGAAAGTTGAAGGCATTGCGATTGCCAGCGTCGAGGTTAGAGGCTGTGTCGTCCGGAGGAAAGAGCACCAGCGAGTTAAGAAATGAGACGACGCGCTCCTGTTGTTCAGATGAGAGTCCTGCAAAAGCGTTTCGAGCTGCCTGAGCCTCACCACCATGACGCAAAATGACTTCTCTCAACGTAATGCTGCGTCCATCGTGGCCATATGGTCCAGTTGAGCCGACGCCCCAAAGCGGCATCGTCAGAAACTCCGTCCTTGTGGTGCCGTCGAAGTTTCGTTCGTGAAAGTTCGGGCCAAGGTTGTGACGCTTGAGATCAGCGAAGATGTTTTGGACCAGGAACGGTTGCAGTCCAGGTTGTTTTAGCGACGGAAACCCAAGATGATCATTCACAATATCCAACCGTGGACTCGCGGTCGCGAACAGGCTGTTGAAGATACCGCGCTCCTGATCAAATATGGTTTCAACGTCGGCCACCCGGCGATCCCGGTTGATTGGGAGATCGGGAATATGGCAGCCGGCACAGCCCGATTTTACAAATAGTCTCCTGCCCTGTTCGGTCTCACGTGTTTGCTGGTAGAGCGCCGGCTTGAAGTAGTTGAGAAGGTAAAATTCCATGAAGTCGATCAGGCTGGTAGGAATCTCATTCGCGATTCCGTCTTGATCCGGATCGGCGGTCGCGGTATCGGCTGGAGGCGCCTCGATCTGATCACTTGAGCCATCCAGTTGCATACCGGAACGCGTGGTGATGCGGGCGCCATTGTGTGCTCGCATCAGATCCGGGTCGACTGACTGCAAACCCATTTCCTCATTGAACGCACCAATCGCGGATTCGCGAATCGAAATCTTAGCGCCATGGGCGAAGAATGGACGGACCCGCAAGTCCGGATTGACACCGCGCACTTGCGACGTGTCGAGCTGACCGTCGTCGCGAATAATGATGGTGCCGTACTCGATACCTTTGCTTACCAGTAGCTTGCTGGTAGCGCGATGCGTGAGGCGCCATTCGTCGAAAGCCTGCGATCGTATCAAACGCAGGTCTGTAGTGATCTCGTCAGCCAGCATTTCCTTCAATCCTATGCCGAACAGGTGTGGCGCATCACGGCTGTCCGGCCTCGTCACCACATCGCCGCCCACCCCTGCTGCACCTCTCGGCCGCCCATGACAGCCGGCGCAACTGTCGCTGATACCGGCGCCGAGCGATAGATTGATGTTAATGTCCCCGATGCCATCATTTGGCAGCGGGCCTTGTCCCTGGCTACGCAAAAACTTCCTTTGGAAGAGCTGACGACCTCGTCGAATCGCACGAAATGGATCGCGAGCAATGATAAAAGACGAGGAATCAGGTGTGGACCAATCCCCGCTTCCGTTGCCGATTTGCTCCGCCAGCGATTTGGCAATTCCGAAATCGGCAACATTGGGGTTTTGCGTGCGGTCATTCAGTTGGGCCGAAGCTGAACGCTGACGAATGACTGCGATTGCGCATAAGGCAGTGAATAAAAGAATTGCTATTAATTTTATGTGTTTCATAAGGGATGAATACTTTCGTTAAGGTGGTGTGCACTGAGGCCTGCTGATAAAATTCGCTCTCAAACTTCTCGTTTACTGTCCTGGGCTAAGCCTACAAATCCGGTCGTGAAAAGTCCTTAGGAGCTCAAAAGAAAGTTATAAGGAAGTTCAAAGCGCACCATGTGTTCAAATAGCGGCCATATTCTTCAATTCAAAGACTTCACCATTGATACTGTTGAAAAGGTCCTGCTGCGTGAGGGAATGCCCGTGGCGCTGGCGCCGAAGGTTTTTGAGACGCTCCTCGTGCTGTTAGAGAGCCATGGCCGGATTGTTCCCAAAGAGGAATTGATGAAGCGCCTTTGGCCCGACACATTTGTTGAAGAGGCGAATCTGACCTTTAATATTCAGCAGCTCCGGAAGTCTTTGGGTGATAACGCCCGCAGCCCGATTTACATTCAAACGATTGCGCGGCGCGGTTATCGCTTTATTGCTGCGGTGGAGCCGCTCTCAGGCGATAACAGCGAAGTTCAAAACACGGAGCCTGCGGTCGCGCCAGTCCCCGAAATCGTGCCAGCTCTCGCTGCCAAACACGTCTCCACACCTCCACAGGTTACGTCCTCGCTAATACGCACGAGGCCGATCCTTATTCTGACCGTGATCGGCGTGGCCGCGGCCGCGCTCGCGCTAATTGCGTGGGGAGTCGGAAACCGCGGCAAGCGCTCAACAGAAACTCACGAAGGTAACGGCAAAGCCGCTTCAACCAGGGCTTTGAAGCTGGAAAGATTAACGGCAAATGGTCAAAGCCAACACGTCGCTATTTCAAACGACGGCAAGTATGTCGCTTATACGCGTGGCTCGGGAGCCTCGCTTGGCGTCTGGGTGCGGCAACTGGCCACCAACACAAACATAGAGATCGTCCAGGCAGACCGAATTACCGGATTGATGTTTGCAAGCAGCGGTGAGTCGCTTTACTTCGTCAAGGGCGATCCGAGCGCGCTCTATCGCGTGTCGTTATTGGGCGGCGTACCGACAAAGATAGTCGATCGTCCGGAGGGCAATTTTTCAATTTCCGCTGATGATAGTCAGATTGCTTTTACTCGCGAAGTCATCAATCGGGATGGACAAAGAGAATATTCTTTACTGGTCGCAAACTCTGACGGCAGCAACGAGCGGACCTTGATCGTAAGAGCGCATCCGGACAAGTTGGACGTACCGCTATGGTCGCCGGATACAAAATCGATCATCTGCGCGTATGGAAACTCCTCCGCGGGGGGACAGGACGTGAGTCTCGTAGCCGTTGACATTAATACCGGGATGAAAAGCGATCTATCCTCGTCTCGATTTTTCCTGATTAAAAAGATGGACTGGTTGGCTGATAAAACCGGACTAATAATGTCGGCCAGAACGAATCCCGGCGAAGCGAATCAACTGTTTCGCGTCTCGTACCCAGGCATGGAGATAAGCCAGATCACGGAAGGACTGATTTCATATTCGGATCTCAGCATAGCCGGCAACGCATCGCGCGCCGCCGCCTCGCAGTCAATCCGCGAATCGCATATTTGGGTTGGCTCCAGCCGTGATCCTCAAAATCTGAAAAAGATAGCCCCGGCCGTAGACAATTTTTGTTGGACGCCAGGCGGACAACTTGTCTATGCCTCAACGGCAAGCGGTAATACAGATATCTGGATTATGCAGCCGGACGGTACTGAACAACGACAACTGACCGTTAACGCCGGCATCAATGGATCACCAGCCGCGACTTCCGACAACCGCTACATCGTATTTGTTTCAAATCGCACTGCCTCATTTCAAGTTTGGCGCATGAACATGGACGGGTTGAACCAAACCCAGCTCACCTATGGTTCCGCTAAAACCAATCCGACAATCACACCTGATGGTAAATGGATTCTTTACAACTCAACCGACAATTGGCATTTGTGGAAAGTTTCCGTTGAGGGCGGCGAGCCAAAGCAGCTTACCGATTTTGTCGCCACTACACCCCAAGTTTCTCCAGACGGAAAAGTGATTGCCTGCATCGGCCGCAACGAATCAAAACGCCGGCTTTTGATTCTGCCAATTGATGGTGGCCCTGCTGTTAAGGAAATGGATTTCTTTGGTTGGGCCTCCAGGATACAGTGGACCAGTCACGGCCAGGCGGTGATTTATGCAGGTGAGCGTAATGGACGGAGAGCGCTCATAAAACAATCGCTGAACGGTGGTTTAAGCGATGAGCCTTTGAGCCTCGATACTGACGAGCTCTTTGACTTTGGTTATTCCCTGGATGGTCGCTCCTTCGCGCTCAATCGCGGCGCCTGGCTGAACGATCTGGTCCTGATCAGCGGCCTCAATGAGTATTAGAAGTCAGTACTCTCCTTTGATACGCTCATCGATGACTAGTCGGAAAGTCTCTGGCTCCGCCGCGCGCGTGAGTAAGGAGGAAAGTTCGCGCCTTCAGAATGGACTCCAGCAATGCCGCCGGGGACTGAGCATTCTGTGGGAGACCTAACGGTATGGTTGCATTACTTGAGCAGCCCTGTTCATAATTGCATCGCCCTGCCACCCTTTGTATTAGGAAAAACGGCGATGATTCCTGTTCTAATCCTAGCCTTAGCTCTGTGCCTACCAGGTCTTGCTCAATCTACCCAAAGCGTGCCCGCTAAGCGTAAATATAAGTATCCTGGAAAGATTGAATCTACGTATGACAAATTCAAAGACGAGACAATGGTTTTCTTTAAGCTCATGCCTATCACGGCGGGGGCAAACCTGGAGTGGGAAGGGACAACCATTGTATCGGACGAGCGATTAGACTTGTTGATGTATTTCGCGTATTCCGGCCAAACATTAGCAACACCAAAATGGGTTGGTATAGGGATCGCATCTTCGATATACGAGCCGAAGCAATACGGCGATTACACACTCACCATCGTGTGCGACAAGCAACCGATCCACGTCGGAAAGATGATTGTGCATGACAGAGGTGAGATTCGATACGCTCCGCGACGTCCGACTGTGAAGATTCAAAGGCTCGAAGCCTCAATACCCTACGAACAATTCCTCTCAATCGCGAACGCCAGGAAAGTAAAACTAAGGATCGGCCATAAGGAATTTCCGCTTGACCCACAGAACCTTGAAGCCATCCGGGACCTCGCCAGTCGCACAGCGCCGTAGTCCTTCGGCAGTACTTTCAAGCAATTTCCTGATCACTCGTCATTCAGGTTCTACTTTGCGTTATCATCTCTCCCGCAGTTGATTCGAAACCGTTCTTACTGCCATTGCCGTAACGCTGCAAACATCTATCAAATGGGTGAAGAAAATCCTACAAGATGAATAAATCAGCATTGCGGCCGCCTGCGATTCTAGTCTTAACCGGTGCGTCCGGAGCAGGTAAAACCACTCTCGCCCACCAGTTAAACGAGCTCGCGATTCCAGGCGTTACGGCAATCAACTGTGATCGCGTGAAAATTGAAACCGATGAGACAGCAGGCGCTACCGATCGGCAGGCAAATATACTTAGTTATTGGATCTCGCACTTGAGCCAACCGGAAACAGGAATTGAATTAGCCGTTCTTGACACGCAAATACGTCCTCATGTAGCGCTGGAAATATTGGGTAAGGCGGCAATTGACTACGCGCAGGTTGTTTTGGTTGATTGCGATCCAGTAAAACGAAATGAACGCCTTCATGTGGATCGTGGCCAGCCGGATCTCGCTAATCCGCAAATGGATTGTTGGGCAGCCTATTTGCGAGGCCAGGCAGATGCGTTGAAGTTATCAATCATCGACACTAGTAATGATGAAATGGACGAGAGCCTGGCCCAACTTGAATTGCTTGTGAGTAATTTGCTTAGTCGATCAAGAGCTGCCTAACCCCTTGAAGCGGTTGCTGGCGTCCCGTACGGGATCGACGCCGTGTCGCCGCCGTGAAAGAGAAGTGATTTACAGTGAGAACTTGGGTCAAAGCGCCTTGAAACAGAGCACCGAGACGATTCGTGTTTGGCCTTCAGCAAGGGGCAACAACGCGTGCGGAATTATTCCACCGTACATCACAATGGTTTGGCCGATTCCCAAGCGTACCTTTTCAACTCCTTGCTGGGAGGTGGCTCGAATTTTCGACAAAGGTTCTAAACATCGCCCTGGATACAAGCAAAGGCGGCCGTTATCCTCATCCATCAAACTATCATACAAGCAAGTAATCACGGCCACGTCGCAAGTCACGATGTCACGATGAAGTTCAAGATAATCGCCGGCACGCAAATAGTAGGAGTAGGTCCCGATTTCTCCAGTGTAGATTAACGCGGGATTTGTAAGACTGCGCAGGAAAGCCAGTAACCACGGCGCCGTGTTGAATGATTGCTGAAGTGGTCCTCCCCTGCCACTTGTGAAGCGGCGTCGTGGTGCGCCTCCGCGCACTTCTTCGTCATCCGACTTGTTAACTTCACAACCCGTTGCATGAGGAAGCAACGCGAGCGCTTCAGATAACATTTGGGCTCTCGTGTCCGGGCCGATCAGTCCCTCGAAAACATCGAAGCCACCACGCTTCATCAAATCTGACTCGGTTATAACCGCAGGAATGAGCTCCTGGCGAATTGTGTGTTCCATGACTAGAAGTTTCCTGGACCAAAATCTGGCGGCGGTGAAAAACTTACCGCGACCAAATCTTCTGCCAGCTCTTTGGGTAAGCTTGCTTTAGGTAATTCGTAACTCGCCTCATGTCCTTTACCGGCGACCTTAATACCACCACGATCATCGGGAATGATCTTGATCTTGAATACCTTCCTGAAGACACTTGCCGGCGCGGTGATGGAAAAACCAATTCCAGCCGGTTCACTGACTTCAAAACCCAACTCAGCAAACCCGCGCCGCGTTTTTTCCACCACCTCGCGTGAAGGAAGATAGTCAGCGATATTTTCGGAAGTGATCGCAGTCTGCCCGGTGAATGACTTACCACTGGCAGACCGCAATGCAACCTCAGCAGAAAGGGATTTTTTTTGTGTTTTCCGTGGCATCGTAAGGGAATTATATGACTTAACAACCCGTGGCACGACTTGCCACTAAATCTGTAGCACCTTGAGTTCCGCACGCAAATAGCTGCTCGCGGGTCGAGGCGGAACTCCGGATACTGTTGTCGTGGCGTCGTCTCTAGCTGCCGCGGAGACACGCGCGGTTTTTAATGCGAGGCTTAAATAATTGGAACCGTCGGTGACCATCAGTTTGTTCTCAACAAGTGACTTCAAAAACTCCAACACCTGCTGATCAGAGAATTCGACCGTGGGAAACAAAGCGCGCAAATGGCGCACGATATGCGTGTCTCTTTGCAGTTCGTCGCAAAATTCATAGGCCGCTTGTTCCAGACCGGAGAGACGCAATTCCGGAACAGTGGCGCCTGGACGGGTGTCGAGGATCGTGAGCGAACCATCGGCGCGTGAAATCGAGGAGAGCGAGCCTGCTCGCGGGGCTGAGCGCCACTCGTTGACGTAGGCAACAACTTCCGCGGCATAACCCGTCGGGTCACGACCCGGCTCGTAGTCAAAATCAAAATAGTATGCGATGCGTTTCAATGACTCTTCCTCGAAAGGATACAGATAGCGATACGTCTTCATTGGACGAATATTGATGAGGCCAAATTCGCCCGGTGCGTCGTGGTAAGGGCTAAAGCGGTCAAGACGGATTGGACCAGCGGCGCAGGGAGGCCGCAGAAAACGGATGGCCGGCAGCAGTTCGAGCAGCCGGTGGTAATCTTCAGGCGTCTCACCCGGAAAGCCGTAAAGAATGTTCCATTCCACAGTGATGCCAAACTCCTGAGCCCATTTCAGGAGCTGAATGTTTCTTAACCCAGTCGTACCTTTTCGCATGAGTTTGAGCACATGATCGCTCAGACTCTCGATGCCGGGCTGAATACGGCTGACGCCTGCGTCGTGCAGGATCTGAACTTGTACGCGCGAGAGATTAGATTTGACTTCGTAGAAGATCTGGAGCGAACGTTTTGCGCGAGCGAGCGCCGGCAGCATATCGTTGAAGTACTTCATGTCAAGAATGTTGTCTACGACTTCCACGTTGGTCATCTGCCAGCGATCGACCAGGTGCTCGAGTTCGTCGAGAGCGCGTCGCGGACTCTTACTGCGGAAGGCCATGGTCCCACCGTTCAATCCGCAAAATGTGCAGTGGGACTTTGCGCCCCACCAGCAACCGCGCGATGTCTCAAAAAGAAGAGTCGGTGCAACAGGGGCAGAGACAGTACACTGTTGCAGATCGTGGAAGTAGTCGGTGAAGTCGGGCACCGGCAGCGCATCCATGTCGCGGATCATCTCGGCGGCGTCCGTAGAAACAGATTGCTTGTTCCGATCACGGTAGACGATACCGGGAATGGGGTTGACTCTTCCGTTCATTGGCTTTCGGCCAAAGATGCGCCTCACGAGTGCAGGGAAACTCTGCTCAGACTCACCAGAACACACATAGTCGATGAAGGGAAACTTGCGGTGAAGTTCCTGGCCCATCTCGCCTTCCCAGTTTGCGCCGCCGAACACAATTGAGATCTTCGGATACTTCTGCTTGATGCGTTTGGCGAGAGCCAGCGAGGAGATGTTCTGTTCGAAAGTGGAGGTAAAACCCACGACTGCGTAGTCGTTCCAGGGAACGGCATTCAGACAATGGTCCATAAAATGAGGGACCATTAATCGAATGCGGAGGATTCTGGCAATGTCTGCCTCAGAAAGCTGCCATGCCTCTCTCAGAATATCTTGTATATATGTTCCATCGGAGTCGTAGCGCTCGCCGTAAAGAGCTTGAGTGAACGTCCAATCGCCCGCAAAAGCTGTGTAGGGAATCTCATAGCAAAGCCATTGGTAGTCTTGCTGGCCGATAAACTCTGCAAACGAAAATGCAAGATAGCGCACATCGCACGCGTAACCTGACTCCACGAGTCGAGCCTTCAACAAACTCAATCCAAGGGACGGGCGTTCCAAGGCTCCCATCGGCATGCTGAGGAGAAGAACCTTCTTCATGACATTGGCTCCTGCCTAAAGTTTTCCGCTCTGATCAATTAGAAGAGAGCAACGCCACAACCGTAATTGTTGCGGCATTGCTCACTTGTGTTGGACCTACTCAAGAGTGAGGTCCGAGTTGATGATCAAATCGCTCAACGTTTCGACATCGTCGGCTGACAAGGCACTTTCCGCGCTGGCTCCCTCACCGGCTTCTCCCGCCGCCGGCTTTGCGATCACTGGGCCGGGATTTACGATTGGTGCGATTGGCTTGACAGGCTGGATCGGTATGATCGGCCCCGGCTTAATAGGCTGCACAACAATCGGAGGCGATATGGGAGGCAGGATCGGCCCTGTAATAATTGGCGGCGTAATGACTGGTGGCGTGACGATCGGCCTCGGGTTCGTAATAACGGGCGTCGTAATAATCGGGGGCGTGATCGGCGGCAGAATGGGGCCGAGACAAGTCACCTTCGCGACCATTACTGCCTTATGCGCGTCCACCAAGCCGGATCCGGTTGCGATATCCACACCGGCTGCGGCTGTATAGCCGGCAGGAAATATCGGAGTCCCTTGAACGGGATTCGATGATCCTGTCGTGACGTCCCGTGCGGTGCTCTTCATGATGTTACGAACCTGCGTCGGGCTGAGATGGGGGCAGGCCTGCTTGATCAGCGCCGCGACTCCGGCGAGTTGAGGAGCAGCAGCGGACGTACCACTGAACGCACCCCATCCGTCGTTGTTGGTTGTTTCGTCACCATTCGGGTGTGTTCCTCCTTGCAGTCCTCCTGTGACGGTCGATGGGGTGGAGTCGATTGAATCGCCGGGTTCGATCGGAAGCATGATGTAGATCGCCTTCGGTTTCATCCCCACCAATCCGCAGAGGTCAGGACATGCCCTTCCGGGATAGACGTTCCCAGGGTAGCTGCTCGCATAGTTTGAAGCTTGCAGAGTTTCGTCGGGATTCATGAAAACTCCGCCAGCGGAGATCACATTGGGATGCATTCCGGGAAATCCGTAATGACCATTACCTGCCGAGAAGATAACGATGATTCCCGAAGCTACGGCGGCAGCGATGGCGGCAGCCAGCGTCTGATCGGCGGCACTTAATGGTCCACTCGGGTGATGGCTGCCCCAACTGCACGTAATAATATGTGGATTCAGCCCAACGGCGGCATTGAAGGCACCGGTTGAATTCGCAAAGTTGATCTTTACCGGCATGAAATCGATATCCGGCGCGTTGGCGAAGATATTTGCTGACTCGCCTGTTCCATGTCCACTTTCATCGCGGAGTGGATTCGACGCTCCAGGGCCGAGCACCACCGGAGCTGCCTTGTAGCCGCGACCGACGAAGTAAGGATGCTTGAACCACCCACTGTCGACCATCGCTACCTTAATGCCCTTACCCGTTATACCGGCGCGGTGCGCGCGATCGGCGTTACATGCTAATGAAACATCGCCAGGCACGCGCAGGTGCCAGTATGACTTGGTCGGTGCAAACATCGATGCTGCCATGGGATAACGGGGTTCCTCAAGCGCGATGCCTTCGATTGAATCTGCGAAATTGGTTCCCTCAGTCTGCACCAATCCCGATAAGCTCGTATCAGGGCTGTCTAAGAACTGGCCGACGTCCTTCTTTGCGCCTCCTTTAATCACCGGACGGTCTTCCACTACGATGTCGGTTTTGAAAGCACGCCGGAATTGAGCGGGAGTACCGGCAAAGTTGATCGTCAGTGGCGATATCTGGAGGATTTCAAAGCCCGCTTCGTTTAGGCGAGCCACTGCTGCCTCGACTACCTCTCCTTCGGAAAAAAAGTTGCCAACGGTGTCCGCCTGGATCTGCGATTGTCCCTCAAACATCGAGACGCCACTAACTGAAGTCGGGGAGGCTTGAGCGAAGATCTTGCTGGGTAGGGGGTCCTTGCTGAGCGAACTCTTGACTGTCCCGACCTTGGCGGCGCCAGTCTTAGAGGGGGCCTTTTTTGATTTGGATTTTTTGGTCGTCATGGGTGATTCCTCCGGGTTGAGTGTTTCGTCTTGTAGCGGGACCTTTGCTGGCCCACCGCTATGAGGTGAAGGATCAGAAGAAGAGCGCTCTAGCCACTCAGCTACGTGGCAATACGAAGGGTAGAGCTACGTTTCCGAGCCAGGAAGCAAGCGGAAACATTTGAGACATCTTAGTGGTCTTCTTTCTTCACAATTACTCTTTCAAACTAAATGACAAGATGTGCGATTTCGTTTCTGCTCGCCTTTTGCTTTCCTTCAAATTCTGGGGTGGTCCGTGTTACCCGCGGGTGGCTGAAATCATACGCAGATGTGAGAAACAGAAGGCGCAGAGCAGGGGTGTCGCCTGGCAATCGCGAGGCAGCGCGTTAGCTTAATGGACCTTATTTAACGCGCGGTGAGAATGGGATTCTTGTAAGTGATTGAGCTTTGCCTCAAAAGTCTTTATGCCACAAAGAAGCACAAAAAGCGCAAATAGGTT
>Ga0126311_10000480_pt1 | contig 18772 bp, 15 predicted proteins | sample Plot61_FD_92539 | JGI IMG/M metagenome (GOLD analysis project Ga0126311, IMG submission 92539) | Serpentine soil microbial communities from UC McLaughlin Reserve, CA, USA - Plot61 | ecosystem: Environmental > Terrestrial > Soil > Grasslands | place: USA: UC McLaughlin Reserve, Lake County... | reverse complement strand
GTGCTCGTCACCGACATCTCCGAGGGCGAGCGGCACGAGTGGAAGCCCTTCTGGAAGCTCTCGACTGAGAAGGGCCTTCGCGCCCTGCGGCAGGGAATCGACACGCACATCATCACGACGCGCCACGCGGCGCCCCTGATGGTCAAGCGCAAGGCGGGGCTCATCGTCGAGATAGGCGACGGCGACGGGCTCTACCACCGCGGCAACCTCTTCTACGACCTCGTCAAGATAACCGTCAGCCGCCTCGCCTACGCGTGGGCCGAGGAGTTGCACCCGCACCGCGTCGCGGCGCTCGCGCTCACGCCCGGCTTCATGCGCACCGAGACCGTGCTCGAAACCTTCGGCGCGACCGAAGAGAACTGGCGAGAGGTGGCCGAGAAAAATCAGAAGGCCCGAGGCTACGGCTTCGCGGGCTCCGAGTCCCCGTACTTCGTCGGCCGCGCCGTGGCCGCGCTCGCCGCCGACAAGAAAGTGCTCGGCAAGTCCGGCGGGCTCTACAGCTCCTGGGGACTCTCCGAAGAGTACGGCTTCACAGACATCGACGGCGCGCGCCCGCACTGGTGGAGCTACTTCTCCGAGCACTTCCCCCAGATGGTCAACGCGAAGCCGAACACGGGCCTGCGCTGGAAGATTGTGAAGGACAAATAAGTACTGAGTGCTGAGTACTGAGGACTGAGTGGGGCGTGCCTTTCAAACTCAGTACTCAGCACTCAGCACTTTTTATTTTTAGTCGCGCAGGAAGGGGCGGGCCTCGGTCGAGCGCACGTGCGTGGGGAAGTCGCGGTGCGTGCTCATGAGGAAGGCGGTCGAGCTAGCGCGCAGGGCGTTGCCGTGCGTGGCGAGCAGCCGAACCATGCGGCTGAAGTGCGACGCGCCGTAGTAGTAGCCGTCGCCCAACGAGACGAGCACGTCGGCCGTGTGTCGCACGCGCGGCGAGTAGACAGACTCGTAGAGGTTCGCGGGCGCGTCCGGGTACTCGTGACTCCACGTGCGCGCAATCCACGCCGCGTCCGGCGCGAAGCCGCGCTCGTCCGTCAAGCCTTCTTCGCCGAGGGCGCGCACGACTTCGTCGAGGCCGAGCGGGTCGCCGTCCCGTCGCTCGTAGCTGTAGAAGGTCTGGCCCGCGCGCTCTTCACGGCGTATGCGCGCGACGCCGCGCGCGCCCGCGACGACCGCCGCAGCGTCCGACTCGTCGCGCCGGACGCTGAAGTCAACGCCTTCGAGCTGCCGCAGAGACTCCGCCAAGTCCGCGTTGTCGGTCTCCTCGCCGCAGTAGATGGCAGCGTAGCCGCAGAGGCCGAAGGCGGGCGCCGACACGCGCCGCCGGCCGCGCGGCCGACGCATGTGACTCACGACCTCGTAGCCCGAGCGCTTCAGGTGCGTGAGCAGATGCACGCGCCGGTTCTCTTCGAGGTTCATGCCGTGGTCGGAGAAGAGGACGATCTCGGTCTCGGAGCCGCACTCGGCCTGAATGTCGCGCAGCAGCCGGTCGAGCGAGCGGAGAGCGACGGTCAGGCGCTCCGGCCCGCCTATGTGCAGCAGCCCGTCCGTGGCTTTGAGGAAGCCGAAGAAGTCGCGCGTCGGCGGGGTCGAGCGGAAGCGCTCGCGGAAGCGTCGCATGTCCGCGCGCCAGACGGCGTCGGTCGCGACGTAGATGAGGAACTCGAAGGCGAGCGGCTCCTGATAGTCGAGTTCGTCCATGTAGGACGACGGAACCTTGTCGGGCGTGCGCCGGCCGATGTACTTGCGCACGCCGCCGCGAAGCTCCTGCGCCTCGCGGTCGAAGTACAGACTCTCGTAGCCGTTCGGCGGGGTCGCGCCGAGCATCTGCGCGAGCGCGACGTTCGTGAGCGTCGGGAAGGGCGAGAGCAGTCGCGTCGGCTCGCGGAAGCCGTCGAAGAGGCCGCGCGACTTCGCCTCCGTCACCACGTCGAACGGCACGCCGTCGAGGCACAGCAGCAGGCGGCGCGGGCGCGTCTGCGGCTTCACGGCGCGGAGCACCGGACGACGCTCATCCTGCGAGCCTTCGGTCTCCGCAAGCACCGGCGTCAAATCGTGCGAAGGGCAAACTTCACTCATAAGAACCTTCCCTGCTCGTTCTCGTCTGCTGTCCCTGCTGTTTAAGCTCTACTGCGCCTGCTCGCCGCGCGTCTCGCTCGCGGCCTCGCCGCCCGCGTTCTCGCCGACCTTGTGCGTCAGCTTGTACGGCTCCTTGATGCCGCGCTTCGCGTCCGCGTGCGAGTCGAACACGTCGGGGAGCGCGAGCACGGCCTTGTACTGCGTCAGGGCCTCTTCGCGCTTGCCCGCAACGTCCAAAGCCTGAGCGGCGCGGAGCCTCGCGCGCGTCACCATTGAGCCTTCGGCGTTCTGCGCGGCGGCCGCCGCGAGCAGCTCCTTCGCGGCGCGTTCGGCCTGACCGGCGACGAGCAGCGCCTCGCCGTAGTTGTAGTGGACGAGGTCGAGCGGCGGGCGCGGCGCGTTCGGCCCGCGCTGCGGCGCGAGCAGCGCGTCGAAGACCGCGAACGCCTCCGCCTCGGTCTTCTTCGCGGCCTCGGGGTTCGAGGCGCGCTCGACTTCGGCCTGCGAGACTAAGGCGTCGGCGGCCTCCATCCTGAAGAGGTAGTTGCGCGGGTACTTCGTCGCCAACTCGTTCGCGTACGTGTAAGCGTCGCGGAAACGCCCCTCGCGCTTCAGCAGCGCGATGAGCAGAGACTTCGCGTCGTCCTTCGCCCACGTGCCCTCGCGCGCGACCTGTTCGAGCGTCGCAAGCCCGCGCTTCTTCGAGCCGCGGAAGCCGCCGATGGACGCGAGTATCTTGACGGGCAGCGGCAGCGCGCCGACGACGTAGTCGTACATGCCGACGGTCACCTTCGCGTCGGTGAAGGTCGGGTCTATCTTTAGAAGGTCGCGGTGGTGGTCGACAGAGTCGTTGCCGTTGCGGAGCGCGGACATGAAGCTGCGCTCGACCATGCTGCCCCACGCGGCCTTCAGGCCCTCGGACGCGCCGAGGTAGTAGAGCGCGTCCACGTCCTTCGGGTCGGCCTTCAGACGCGCGTCGCATAGCTCCTTCGTCCTGCGCGTCAGCTCCTTGAACTCGGCCGCCGCCTTCGTCTCGGCCTTGTCGTTCTTGTCCTCTTTGTAGAAGCCCTCGCTGTTGTAGAGCGAAGCCTGTAGGCGGCGCGACTCGTTGAGCGTCCGCAGCCAGAGGCCCGCGGCGAGGAACTGGTAGCCCGCGGGGTGGTCGGGGAAGACGCGCGTCATCTCCGTGAAGTGGCGGCGCGCGCCCTCGTAGTCGAGGTTGAACAGCGCGTCGAAGCCCTCCTTGCGCATCTCGTCGAAGCGCTTGCGGTCGAAGGTCGAGGGCGTGCCCGCCGTCTTCTCGGCCGCGGCCGTCTGCCCTCGCGCGGGCGCGCCCTTCTTCGTCTGCGCCGCAACGTCGAGCGCCGCGGCGGCCGTCAGCGTGATGGTCAAAAGCAGCCTGCAGGTGTTCATAAAAACTCTCAAACGTAATTCAACTTCGAGTCCGACCGCCGTTTACTCCTCGAAGGCTTCGAGGTATTTCACGCCCGCGCCCGTGTTGAAGAGGACGACGCGCTCGTCCCGCCCCACCTCGCCGCGCTCGATTAACTTACGCAGCGCGGGCAGACACGCCGCCCCTTCGGGCGCGACGAACAGCCCCTCGGCCGCGCCTATCTCTTTGACCGCCGCGAGCAACTCCGCGTCGCTCACCGCTACGGCAGTCCCGTTTGACGCGCGCAGCGCGTCGAGGATGAGGAAGTCGCCTATCGCCTTCGGCACTCTCAAGCCCGAGGCGACGGTCGCCGCGTTCCGGAACTCCTCCGCGTGGCGCGCGCCCTCTTCAAAGGCCCTGACGATGGGCGCGCAGCCCGTCGGCTGAACCGTGACCATGCGCGGGCGCTTGCCGCCTATCCAGCCCATCGACTCCATCTCGTCGAAAGCCTTCCACATCCCTATGAGCCCCGTGCCGCCGCCCGTCGGGTAGATGACCACGTCCGGAAGCTCCCACCCCGACTGCTCCGCCAGCTCGTAGCCGAGCGTCTTCTTGCCCTCGACGCGGTAAGGCTCCTTCAGAGTCGAAACGTCGAACCAGCCCTCCGACTCTTTTCGCCGCGCGACCTCCGCGCCGCAGTCGGTTATCAAACCGTCGATGAGCGTCACGTGCGCGCCCGTCTGTTCACATTCGATGACGTTGGCTCGCGGCGTGTCGCGCGGCATGAAGATGTGCGCTTCTAAACCGGCGCGCGAGGCGTAGGCCGCGAGCGCGCCCGCCGCGTTACCCGCCGAGGGGACTGCGAGCTTGCGCGCGCCCAGCTCCTTCGCCACCGTCACGGCCGCGGCCATCCCGCGCGCCTTGAAGCTCTGCGTGGGGTTCTGCGACTCGTCCTTGACGTACAGCTCCTTCAAACCCAGAGACTCGCCCAGGCGCGACGCGCGCAAGAGCGGCGTCCATCCTTCTCCGAGCGATACGATGTCTTCTTCGCGCCCGGCGGGCAGCACTTCGAGGTAACGCCACAGGTCGGCCCTTCTTCCCTTCAGACTCTCTTTGGTCAAAGTGCGCGCGGCACGCTCCAAGTCGTAGCGCACGAGCAGAGGCTTGCCGCACTCGACACAAAGGTTGTGCAACCTCCGTGCCTCGTGCCTCGCGCCGCAGGCGGCGCACTCCAGATGCGTGACGTTCATCGCTCGGCCCCTTCCCTTCCGTCCAGATTTTTCCAGCGTAAACGGCGGACTTAGGCCGCGGCCGGGGCGTGAAATCAAGCCTTGTTCGGCCCCATCTTACGCCCCTCGACTCGGCCCGCCCGCGCTCGTGTGTGACACTTTCAAGTCTCTCACAACGCCGCTCGAACTGTCAGGTGGAGCCGTCCTACTGCGCCCCTCTTCTGCCGGGAGTGCGGGCATCCCTGCCCGCCAGAGCGTGCCGGAGCACGCTTAGCAGTGAAGCGCCTTCACTCAATATCGAATGAAGGCGCTTCTCGGTCTTCGCGCTTTGCGCTCAAGGCGGGCAGGGATGCCCGCGCTCCCAGGGTAGGGTTGCGTCCCTTCTGCTACTTCACGTCCTGAAGCAGCCACGCGAGGACGGGGTGCTCGACCTCCTGCATGTGTCGCGTCGAGAAGACGTGATCCACGTGGCCGTAGTCCGCATTGTAGTTCATCGTTATCTGCGCGTTCGAGAGCAGGCCCGCCGTCTCAATCATCTCGGGGCCGAAGCCGTGCCCGCCCGCGAACATGATGACGGGGCCGTCGAAGCTCTGTAGGTTGCTCGTGTAGGTTCGGTCGCCCGCGAGGCTGCAACTCACGTCGCGTATCGTGCGCGTCGCGACGTAGTCAACGAACCCGGCTATGTTGGCGTGAACCAGAGGCTCGTCGGCGTACGCGAGCGTGTCTTCGGCGACGCTCCCCTTGAGGAAGTAGTAGCCGGGGCGCGGCGTCGTCGGCCCGACGGGCGGGGCGCTCATCACGGCCACCCACGCGCGGTGATTCGTAAAGCCCTCGAAGCCGGGGACGGGCGACGGCGCGTTCGGCGCGACATCGGCGAGGCGGCTGAGGAGCTTGAAGCCGGGCGTGTTCTGGCCGTCGTAGTAGACGCCGTTCGCGAGTTGGTCGTCGAAGAAGCCGCAGAAGCCCGCGTTGATGGCGCGCTCCTCGGCGTTCGTCGTGTAGAGCGAGCCCTCTATGAGAATCGCGCCCGCGTAGTCCTGCGGGGCCGCGTCTATGACCGCGACCGAGGCGATGCTCCCGAGCGAGAGACCGCCGACGACGGGCTTCTCGCCGGGGTGCGCGAGCGCAATCTGCCCGCGTATGAATGCAACGTCGTTGAGCAGGGTCTGCATGCCCCAGTTCGCCATCGCGGAGCAGTCCACGGCGCCCGACTCGCACTGCCCGGAAGCCAGCCCCTGCACGCGCTGCGAGTAGCCCCACACGTCGAAGCCTCTGCGCGCGAAGAAGCCCGCGAAGGACTTCGCGTAGTCGCCGCCGTCGCCGGTCTCGTAGTTCTGGAAGCCGCTCCCGAGGGGCGGCAGGAGCAGGAGCGTGCCCCTGTGCGGTTGGCCCGGCGCGTTCTTGGAGACGCGGCTGACGAGGAAGCGGTCGAGCGGGTTGGCGCCCGCCTGCACGGTCGTGACGGTCTTCGTCAGGTCGTTCGCCACCGTGGAAGTCTGCGTGCCGACTATTTGATACTGTGCGTAAGTAAGACGCGCGCAGGAAAGAAGCGCGAGTAGGAGGATGGCTCTCAGGGTCGACTTCATCTTTGTCTCCTTCGGAGGGGTTGAGGGTTAAGGGTTGACGAGGTTGAGGGAGCCGGCGCGGCGTGTGTGCCGACTCAATGCCCCGGCGGTGGGGGCCGGGGCAGAGGGGAATCTAAAGTTCAGCGCGCGAGGACGACCAACTCGGGGCGCGGCGCGTCGGCGGCGGCGGCCTTCATCGCGCCCGCGAGCGTGGAGTAGACCTCGGCCCAGGCGACCTCCACCTCGGGCGTGAAGCCGTCGCCCAGGCCCTTCCTTAAAGTCCATATGAGCGCGCGGCCTACCGTGTCGTAGTCCTTGTCGCGCACGCCGTAGCCGACGTGGCGCGCGCCGAGCGCCTGAACGGCGGGCAGAATCTGTTCGAGCCTGTCGAGCCCTTTGACCGCCACGCCTATCATCTGCATGAGCTTGCGCCCCTGCTCGACGATGTCGCCCTTGAAGAGCGGCTCAAGCGCCGGGTCGAGGTCGAAGAGGCGCGCGTAGAAGAGCGCCGCCGCCGCGTCCGCTATCGGCAAGACCTTCTCAAAGCTGTCCCGCACAAGGGCTATCTGCTCGCCGGTCATAGTCTCCTCCTGTCTTCGGCCTTCACACCTAACGCGCAAACGTCCGGCGCGTGGGATCACCGAGTCGGGATATTTTTTCGCGCGGGGCGTGGCGAGCGACCGCCGACGCGCCCGTTTGCGCGAGCCGCGGGCGGGTGCTAGAGTCGGGCCACCGGAGATGGCAATACGTTTAATCGCGCTCGACCTTGACGGCACCCTGCTGGACTCGCGCGGCGAGTTGTCGGCGGGCAACCGCGCGGCCATAGGCGCGGCGCGCGAGCGCGGCGCGGCCGTCGCGCTCGTGACGGGCAGGCGCTTCCGCGACGCGCGCCCGCTCGCGCTTGAACTCGGCCTGGACGTTCCCGTCATCGCGCACAACGGCGCGCTCACGAAGCACGCGCACTCGCTCGAAACGGTCGCGGCCACGCTGATGCCCGTCGAGGCCGCGCGCGCGGTCGTCCGCACGGGCCGCGCGCACGGCGCGGACGCGCTCGTGAGCGACGACCACGTCGGCGCGGGCCTCCTGGTCTACGACCACATAAGCCCCGGCAACACCGCGCTCGCGAAGTACATCGAGTGGTCGCGCCGCGTCGTCGGCGAGGACGCGGCCGAGGCGATACGGCGCGTGCCCTCGCTCGAAGACTACCTCGACCACGACCCGCTTCACATAGCCTTCTCGGGCGGCTGCGCCGCGATGGAGCGGCTCGCGGGCGTGATGCGCGCCGGGCTGGGCTCGGCGGTGCGCCTGCTGCTCACGCTCTACCCGAAGGCGGACTTCGCGCTCCTGGACATACTCCACCCCGACGCCTCGAAGGGCGCGGGGCTCGCCGCGGTCGCGGCCGAGCAGGGCTTGACCAGGGAAGAGGTGATGGCCGTCGGCGACAACTTCAACGACCTTGAGATGCTGGAATGGGCGGGCACGGGCGTCGTCATGGCGAACGCCGACGCGTCCCTGCGCGGGCGCGCGCCCTTCCACACCACCGCCGCCAACGACGAGGACGGCGTCGCGAGGGCGATAGAGAGATTCGTTCTAAACGCGGAGTGCAGAGTGCAGAGTGCGGAATGACGAAACGCACGCTGTTCTTAATTCATCACTCCGCATTCTGACTTCCGCACTTCCGGAGGAGATATGGCTAACCGCATCGCAAACATCAAGACGAACCACGGCACGATACGCTTCGAACTCCTTGAGGACGACGCGCCGAAGACGGCGGAGAACTTTAGGCTACTTGCCGAGGCGGGCAAGTATGACGGCGTGATATTCCACCGCGTCATCAAGGGCTTCATGATTCAGGGCGGAGACCCGGACGGCACGGGGCGCGGAGGGGTGTCGGCGTGGGGCGGCCGCTTCAACGACGAGATAAACCGCGCGTCGGAACTCTACCGCGGGCCTTACACGAAGGGCACGGTCGCGATGGCGAACGCGGGGCCGAACACCAACGGCTCGCAGTTCTTCATCATGCACTCGGACTACCCGCTCCCGCCCTCCTACACGAAGTTCGGGCGCGTCATCGAAGGGCAGGACATCGTGGACAAGATCGCAACCTCGCCCACAGACCGCGGCGACCGCCCCACGACGGACGTTGTCATGGAGTCGGTCACGATAGAAAACGCAGAGTGATGAGTGCGGAGTGATGAATAAAGGCGGCCCGCCTTCGACTCATCACTCCGCACTCTGACTTCTGCACTTCCTCACTGCGCTCCCGCGCCCTTCAGAATCTCGACGACCTGCGTCTGGCCGTTCTGCTGCGCGAAGGTGAGGGCCGTGCGTCCGTCCTCGTATTTGGCGTTCACGTCCGCGCCGTGTTCGATGAGGAGCTTGACCGTGTTCGCGAGCCCCTTGTTGGCGGCGGCTATGAGCGCGGTGAAGCCTTTGGGCGTGCGCGCGTTCACGTCCGCGCCTTTTGCCACGAGCACGTCGAGCGTGGGCACGCGGCCGTAGGCGGCGGCGAGTATGACGGGGGTGAGCCCCGCGTCGTTGCGCGCGTTCACGTCCGCGCCCTTCGCGAGCAGCGCCTCGGCTATCTCGTAGCCGGAGGGGCGCGAGGCGGCGAAGAGCAGCGCCGTCCCGCCGCCGTTGCCGCGCGCGTCCACCTCCGCGCCGCGCGCCAGAAGCATCTGCACGACCGGGACGTGCCCCTGCGTCGCGGCCTTCATGAGCGCCGTGTCATTGTCTTTGTCGCGCGTCCGCACGTCCGCGCCGCGTTCGAGCAGGAGCTTCACGACGCCCGAGTGGCCGAACCAGGCGGCCCACAGCAGAGGCGTCCAGCCGTCGTCCGAGCTAGCGTCCACGCCCGCGTTCTTAGCCAGCAACTCCTGCGCTATCTCCGCGTAGCCGTTCGCCGCGGCGAAGGTCAGCGCCGTGCGGCCGTCCTTGTAGCGCGCGTTCACGTCCGCGCCCTTCGCGAGCAGAGCGCGCACGACTTCGAGCTGCCCCTTCGACGCGGCGAAGATGAGCGCCGTGCGCCCGTCGGGCGTCTTCGCGTTGGCGTCCGCGCCGCGGCCGACGAGCGCCTGCGCCGTCAACGCGTCGCCGACCTCGGCCGCGACCATCAGCGCCGTCACGCCGTCTGTGCATTTCGCGTTCGCGTCCGCGCCCTTCGCGAGCAGCGCCTGCGCGGTCTCACTGTTCTTGCCGCCGGCCGCGTAGACGAGCGCGGGGCAGCCTTCGGTCGAGCGCGCGTTGGCGTCCGCGCCGCGTCCGAGCGCGGCGGACGCGGCGGCCGAGTCGCCGCGGCTCGCGGCCTCGACCAACCTGTCCGAAGCACTCACGCGCGGGCCGCGCTTCGCCGCCACGGGCTTCGGCTTCGCGCTGGCTACGACCTTCTCGCGCTTCGGCTGTATGGCGAACTGCCCGACGCCGCCCGTCAAATCCCCCTGCGCGAGCGGCGCGACCGCCAGAGACATGCACAGGCACGCGGCCGCGGCCGCCGACTTGAGTGCGTTGAGATTTCTTCTGCTCATAATACTTCGGGCCTCAGGTGTGGCTGTTAGCTGTTAGCTGTTGGCTTTTGGCTGTTGGCTTTCTCTGTTCGTCGGGAGTCTCGGGCTCATCGCAGTCGGGCGCGTCTTCACAGTAATGCTTGCGGCATCGCGCGGTACTGACCTGCCGTACTCGGTCACGCTTCAGAAGCTCGCGACGGCCGAATGGTTTACGGGGCCGTGACCGCGGCCGAGGCCGGGCGCGGTGCGTATGGCCTCCGTGACGTAGCGCTTCGCGAGCGCGACCGAGTCTACGACGTTGTGCCCGCGCGCGAGGCACGAGGCGATTGCCGCCGCGAGCGTGCATCCCGTGCCGTGCGTCGAGGTGGTAACGACGCGCTCGGCGTCGAAGTACGTCACCTCGCCCTCTTCGTCGAGCACGTCCAGCGCGCGCCCTTCAAGGTGTCCGCCCTTGACGAGCACGGCGCGCGCGCCCATCCCGCGAATCGCGCGCGCGGCCTCCGCCATCGCGCCGCGGTCGCGTATCGACATCCCGGTGATGCGCTCGGCCTCCGGGATGTTCGGCGTGACGACGCGCGCGAGCGGGAGCAGTTCCCTTTTTAAAGAGTCGAGCGCCGCGTCGTCTATCAGGTCGTAACCCGAAGTCGAGCGCACGACCGGGTCGACGACGGGCGCGGGCAACTCGGTCTCTCTGAACAGTCGCGCGACCTCTTCGATAATCTCTCGCGTCGGAAGCATCCCCGTCTTCGCGCCGGCTACCTTAAAGTCTTCGACGACCGGAATCACCTGCGCGCGCACGGCCTCCGCCGTCTGGTGCGACGCGCCGAAGACGCCCGTCGTGTTCTGGTATGTGAGAGACGTGACCGCGGCCGCCGCGAAGCACCCGAAGGCCGTGATGGTCTTCACGTCCGCGACTACCCCGGCCCCGCCCGAAGGGTCGAACCCCGCGACCGTCAGCACGACGGGCGGCGTCTCCTTCGTCACTCCCGCGACTTCAAACACGTCCTCTCTCATCATCCTTCAAACAAACCGCCCGCGCGTTACTTCGAACGCGGACGTGCGTACAAGTCCTCGATGAGATGCACCGCCCGCGCGAGGTTTTGTCCGTCGGCGAAGAGCCTTATCGCCGCGACTCCTTCGGCACCGGCGGCGAGACAGTCGCCCGCGTTCGTCTCATCGACTCCGCCGAGCGCGACGACGGGGAACGGCCTGAGCGCGCGCGCGGTCTCTTCCAGACTCCCGAGCCCGACGGGCGGGCCGTACGCGCGCTTCGACGGCGTGTCGAAGACGGGGCCGAAGACGGCGAAGTCCGCGCCGCCTTCGCGCGCCGCGCGCGCCTCCTCGAACGTGTGCGCCGAGACGCCTATCAAAAAATCTTCGCCGAACGCGCGACGCACGACGCCCGCTTCGAGCGAGCGCGCCGTCAGATGCACCCCGTCGCAGCCCGAGGCGCGCGCCACGTCCGCGCGGTCGTTGACGACGACGCGCGTCTCGCTCCCGCGCGTCAGCGCGGCCGCGCGCGAGGCGAGCTCGAAGAGCGTGCGCGCCGTCAAATCCTTCTCGCGTATCTGCACGAGCGAGACGCGCGCGTCCTTCGCGCGCTCGACGAGCCGCAGGAGCGCGGCGAACTCCGCCGCCTCGGGCGAGGTCGAGCTACTCGTCTCGCCGCCCGTGATGAGATACGTTATCGGCCTGCGTGGCTCGCGCGGCATCTTCGTGGGCTTCGTTCGAAGGGAGAGACTGCGGCGTGCGCGTCGGCACGGAGTTGGGCGCGGGGGGCTCCTGCGCGCGGACTTGCGCCGCGGGGCGTTCCGGGCTCTGGAGTCTTCGCACGGCGGCGTTGAAGTGGAATATCTCCCAGAAGGCCATCGCGAGGTTCAGAAGCCCGAGGCCCGTCACGGCGCCGCGCACCCAACCCGAGGCGACGGCGCGCTGCAAGCCGACCGCGCCTATCTTCTGCGCCGCGAGGACGAGGAAGTAGTTGTCGCCCCAGTAGCTGCCGCCGCCGACCCACGGCAGCACGGTCAGGAACACCCCCGCCTCAAGGCAGAGGATTATGTAGAAGGCGACTGTGAGTCTGGCTGCCATACTCAAAAGTGAAGAGTGACAAGCGAAGAGTGACGGGCGAGACGGCTAGGAGTTACGAGTGTTGGCGGCGAAGCCGCCTTCCGTCTCGTCACCCGTCACCCGTCACCCGTCACTGCTTCTGCCCTTGCAACTCGCGCAGGCGTTCGGCGACGCCGCGGTACGAAACGTCTATGGCGTAAACTTCGGACAGGACTTCGATGGCGCGCTCGTTGTCGCCCATGCGCTCGTAGGCCGTGCCGAGGTCGTAGCGCATCGCCTGATACTCGTCCTCCGTGTGGCCGGGCGCGCCGAGTCCCTTCTTGAACCAGAGCGCCGCGGGGCGCGGCATCCCCTTCTCCATGAAGCAGTGGCCGAGGAGGTTGCAGCACTGTAGGAAGCGCGGCGTGCCGTCGCCCGGCGCGGTCAGCGCCGCGGCCGTCTGGAACTCTTCGACCGCCTGGTCGAGCAGGCCCATCTCCCTGTACGCGAGCCCCATCTGGTAGTGCGTGTCGAAGTCCTCGCCTTCGTCCTCTTCCGTGTCTTCGACGGCCTCGCGGAACTCGTCGAAGATGGCCGCGAGTCCGGGGTCGATGCCCTGCGCCTTGGCCGGCGTCGGCGCGCTCGCCGCACTCGCCTCCGCGGGCTGCTGCTTCGGCGCGGCCCCTTCGACACTCGGCGGCGGCGGCTCTTGGATTCGCGCGGGCTCGGCCGTCAGGAGCGTGTCGGCGTCCGCGAGCCACGCGTCGCCGTTCGGCGGGGCTTCGGGCGGGACTTGCGCGCCGCCGAAGGTCGGGAAGCCCTGCGCCCCCGCGTCGGCGAGCGCGGCGCGGCGCGCGTCTATCTCGGGGCGCGGGCCGTACTGCCGTTCGAGCATGTCGAGCGTGTCGCGCGCGATGTCCGCGTAGCCCTGCTCGACGTAGAAGTCAACGCTCTCAAGCTCCTGCTTGAGCATGCGCTCGACGTTCGGGCCGCCCGCGGAGGGCGCGGTCTCGTCCGCGGCGACGGAGGCCGCGGCGTGCCCCGCGAAGTCGAACTCCTGAAAGCCGCCCTGCGAGTCCGGCTCCTGCGACTTCGTCTGGCCGAACGCGGCCTCGTTGCCCGCGACCTCGAAGGACGCGCCGTCGGTCAGGTCGTTGAGGTCTGCGAAGGACGCGCTCGCGTCGTGCTGCGAAGGGGGCGGCGGCTGCTCCGCGACGGAGTTCCACTCGAACTCCGCGGGCGTCTCGCTCGTCGGCGGAGGCGCGGCCGCGGCGGGAGTGTTGTTGAGCATGAAGCTCTCGAAGGTCGGCACGTCCTTCATGTCGGGCAACGCGCCCGCGCCGAGGTCTTCGTAGAGCGGCCCGCCTATCTCTTCCAGCCGCTCGGCGAAGCGCGACTCGGCGGGCGCGAGCTGAAGCAGGCGCGTAAGCGCGCGGCGCTCCTCGTCCATTTCGCCCGTGACTTCGGCGGCCTCGGCCAGACGTTCGAGCGCGGACGCGAGCCGCGCGTCGTCGCGCGCGCTCTCGCAGGCGCGCACGAGCGTGCGGTGCGCGTCCATCTGCTCGGGGTTGCGCGCGAGCACTTCCTGTAAGAGTTCCGTGAGCGCGGGCTCCTGCTTGCCCGCGAGCGCGGGCTCGGCCACCCAGCCGAGCACGCGCGCGGCGTCGTCGCTCGCGCCCTGATTCAGATAGAGGCGGGCCACGTCGAAGTAGAGCGGGAAGCTCGAATGGTCTCGGCTGACTAGCTCCTGCGTGGCCGACTCCGCGCGCGGCGCGTCCTCGGCCTCGACGTACGAGCGCGCGAGCAGCGCGCGCGCCTCTATGTCGCCGGGCCTCTCTTTGACGACCCGCTCCAGGACTTCGGCCGCCTCGTCGGCCGTGCCGAGCGCCGTGTGCGCCGCGAGCAGGCCGTGGAGCGCGGGGTGCGACGTGGGCGTCAAGGCGAGCGCCTTGGTGAAGGCCGCGAGCGCCTGCTCGAACTCGCGCTTCGCGGAGAGTCGCGCGCCCGCCTCCGTGTATGCTTCGGCGGCGAGTTCCGGCATCTCTTCCGCGGCGTAGCTCTCGGCGAGCCGGAGTCGTATCTGCGTGTTCGAGGGGTCGAGGTCTGCGATGCGGCGGAGGACTTCGAGGGCCTGCTGCGTGTCGCCGGAGCGCGCGAAGGCGTCGGCCGCGATCATGTACTGCTGTCGCGCATCGACCATCAGGCCCTGCTGCTCGTAGAGCGCGGCGAGCGAGAGCGCGGTCTTGTCGTCGGCGCCGCCGAAGCGCGTGAGCTTCTTGTACATCGCGACGGCTTTGAGCGTGAAGCCTTGTTCGCGATAATGCTCGGCGACGCGGCGGAAGCAGGCGATGGCGTCCGCCTTGTTCTCGACGCGCGCGTAGAGGTCGCCGAGAGTGTTGAGCGCGTTGAAGTCCGTCGGGTCGAAGCCGACTATGCGCTCATACTCCTGTATGGCCGCCGGTATCTTGCCAGAGGCTAGATACTTCTCGGCCGCACGGACGGATTTTGGCTTGTCGAATCCCATCGGGAAAATTTTAAAGGCGACTGAAGAAGTGGACAAGAACCGGTGCGAGGCTTACAGGCAGCGACAGGGTGCTTAAGGCCCGGCGGTAGTTGTCCACGGCACACGCCCCTGCCTCCGAGGACGGGCAGTTTTGTACGTTAGCACCCGCACGCGAAGGGTGTCAACCAACTCGTTCCGCGACCACTTATGCGTACAGAAACGGCGGAAAACGCACGCCCGGAAGCGGGTCTTGAACGTACCGCGCGGCGGCTCGCGCTGGCGGGTTTCGTCGTCTACGCCGTGGCCGCGCCGCACTCCATCGCGGGCTCCTGGATGGGGCTGTCGGCCGCGGTGCTGGCGTGGGTGTTGAGGCTCGTCTGGGCGCGTCGCGCGAACGTTCGGCGCACGCCTTTAGATTTGCCGCTGTGGCTGTTCGCGGGCTGGACTGCCCTGTCGTGCTTCCTTTCCGCCGAGCCGCGCCTGAGCGTGCCGAAGCTCGTCAACGTCGCGACGTTCCTGACGTTCTATCTGGCGCAGGCGATGTTGACGCGGCGCGCGGCGGTGTTGGTCGCGTCGGTGCTGATTGTGTCGGGCTCCGCGGGCGCTCTCTGGGGCGCGGGCGAGTTGGTCGCGGGCCGGGGCGTCGTCGTCGCGGCGCTCGCGCCGGACAGCCCGCTCCGCGCGGAGACGCCGCTGCGCGAGGGCGACGCGGTGTGGAGAGTCAACGGCCGCCGCGTCTCGTCGGCCGGGGAGATTGACGAGGCGATACGACGCACGGGCGCGGGCGGGCGCGCGTCTTTGAGCGTCGTCTCGCGCGGCGAGCACGTGGAGTGGCCGGGCGCGGTCGTCACCGAAGAGATGCGGCGCGCGGCGTCGCCTTCGGGGATAACGGGCGGAGGCCCGACGCACGCCTTCCGCGCGTCCGGCTGGACGCGCCACTACGAGACCTTCGCGGAGGTCTTACAGATTGTCGCGCAGCTCGCGCTCGGCTTCGCGCTCGCCGGCTGGCGCAGGCGCGACGACGCGGAGACCCGGCGCAGAGACGGAGGGCAGACTCAGAGCGGGACTCGCGGCCCGCGCGGGCCGGGCATGAAGGCGGCGCTCCCCGCGACCGCGTTCGGCGTGCTCGCGCTGGGGATAGCGCTGACGGCGATGCGTACGACGCTCGTGGCCTTCGCGTTCGGCGCGTGCGTGGTGGCGTGGCGCGCGTCGGCGCGCGGCCGTCAGCGCGCGTGGGTCTTGGCCGCGGTGGCGCTCGTGCTCTGCTTAGGGGCGCTCGCCGTCTGGCGCACGCGCGCGTCGGGCGCGCTCAGGCTCGACGACGCGAGCGCGAACACGCGCGTCGAGGTCGCGCGCATCGCCGCGTCGCGCGTGCCGACTCACCCGGTCTTCGGCCACGGCATGGACGCCGTACACGCGCACTGGAACGAGTGGGGCTTCCCCGGCTCGGACATGCTCCACGCGCACTCGACGCCCGTGCAGCTCGCCTTCGACCGCGGCCTGCCCGCGCTCCTCTTCTGGCTCTGGCTGATGTGGGGTTTCTGGATGACGGCCGCGCGCGCCGAGGCGCTCTGGCGCGACGCGCCCGACTCCGGCTCACACGGCCTCGCGCTCGGCATCTGCGGCGCGCTCGCGGGCTTCCTCGCAAGCTCGCTCGTCAACTACAACTTCGGCGACGCGGAGGTCGCACTCCTCGTCTGGTGGATGATGGGCGCGGCGGTGACGCTGACGCGAAACGACGAGCGCGGGGTGACGGGTGATGAATGATAAGGGCGTAGCTCCGCATTCATTCATCACCCGTCACCCCGCGCTCGTCATTCCTAAGTGTGTACGGGCTCGCGCGACTCGGCGAGGGCCAGCTCGTATTTGCCTTTGTGGCGGGCGAAGAATTTTTCGAGGAAGCGCACGGCCTCCTGCGGCTTCAACGTGTGGAGCGCCTCCATGTCGTGATTGTCGGGGAAGCGCTCGCGCCGGTCGGGGCGTTCGAGGTAGCCCGCGCGGTACGCGGTCTCTGCGTCGAGCGCGTGTCCGGCCGCAAGCTCGCGCGGGGCGATGAAGGCGTTGTTATATTCGAGCGCGATGAGCGCGTAAGAGTGGCGCGCGCAGAGGTCTTCGAGGCTCGCGATGCTGTAGCCGAAGAAGTGGTGTTGGAGCCGGAAGCCGGGGTCGTAGTTGACGACGAAGCGCACGGGCGGCGGAATCTTCTCGTTAATCTCCGTGACGACGACGCGCGGGCGGAAAGATTTCAGGATTGAGTCGAGAACCCAGTAGTCGTAGCTGTCTATGTCGAGGCTCAGGACGCCGAACTCGCGCGGGACGTTATGCTCTTCGAGGAGCGAGGCGACGTTCGCGGGCGTGACGAGCGCGTGCCGCGCGGCGACGCCCTCGAAGCTTTTATAAGCACGCGCGAGGCGGCGCGCGCGCCGCTCGTCGCCCTCTATTCCGACGCCGCGCCAGCCCTTGACGAAGAGCGCGTACGTGTTCGAGCCGCGCACGCCGTCGCCCGCGCCTACGTCCACGGCGGTGCGTTCGTGGCCTTCGGGCAGTAGCTCGGAGACGAAGCCTTCGAGCAGTCGCTCCTCGTCGAAGTTCGAGAAGCCGCTGCGCCTTATGCGCTGCTTCGCGCGCTCAAGGTGCAGGCCGAGCCTGCTCAAGTATCGCTGCGCTCTCTTCGCCATGCTTAAAAGTCTTCGCGCGCGGGGCCTCGGGGCGTCCGTCAAGGCGTGGGCCTTCGAGAGGCTTTTATGCCAAACACGGGCGGGCAAGTCAACCGGGAGGTGATGAGTGATGAGTGATAAGTGATGAGAAGGAAACGCGCGCATGCGACCCCCTCTCATCACTCATCACTCATCACTCATCACTCCTAAATAACGTCCGCGAAGTTTCGGCGCGTGCGCGCGAACCACCAGTAGCCGAAGACGAAGGCCGCGAGCGCGAGCGCGGTGAAGTAGGCGAGGCCGCGGAAGTCGGGCGGCGAGCCTTCGAGGACTATCCGGCGGTAGCAGCGCACGAGCGCCGTGAAGGGGTTGAGTTCGAGCGCCGTGCGGAAGCGCTCGGGCACGGCCTGCTCCGGGTAGACTATCGGCGTCAGGTACATCCAGGCCATCAAAAGGAGCCCGAGCACCTGCGCCGTGTCGCGTATGAAGACCCCGAGCGACGCGACGAGCCAAGCCCCGCCGAGCGTCAGCAGCAACTGCGGCACGAGCAGCACCGGCAGCCAGAGCAGCGTCGCGTGAAGCTCCCCGCGTATCACCAGCGCCGCGGCGACGAGCGCCAGCGTGCCGAACAACTGCCCCGCGAGCGACGCCAGCGCCTGCGACACCGGCAGAGTCTCCAGGGGGAAGACCACGCGCTTGACCAGATTCGAGTGCGCGACGACGAGCCCCGACGACTGCTGCAAGGTCTCCTGAAACGCAGTCCACGGCAGCAGCCCGCAGAACAGGTAGAGCGCGTAATCCCAAGGGCCGCCGCCCCCCGCGAACCGCACGCCGAATACGCCCGCGAACAGGAACGTGAAGACCGCAATCATCACCAGCGGCGTCAGCACGGCCCACACAAGCCCCAGCGCAGACCCGCGGTAGCGCGCCACGGTCATCCGCCTCGCCATCGGCCAAATCAGGTCGCGCCGCCGCGGCAACTCCCACAGCGGACGCCACACCGCGCGCCGCGCAGTCTGCGCCGAAATCATGCCGCGCATTGTACGCCGCGCCGCCGCGCAAATGCTAAGAAGAGAGGCTGGCTTTAGCCTTCCTCACTCTGTTAAATTGCCGCGCATGGGTTTGGCGCTGAGCGTCGAGGGGGTCTCGAAGCAGTACAGGATTTACGCGCGGCCGGGCGACCGGCTGGCGGAGTCTCTGACGCGCGGGCGTCTGAAGCGCCACAGGGAGTTCTGGGCGCTGAGAGACATCTCTTTCGAGGTCGAGGCGGGGACGACGACGGGCGTGATAGGGCCGAACGGGTGCGGCAAGTCAACGCTCTTGCAGATCATCGCGGGAACGCTGGAGCCCACGACGGGGGGCGTCCGGCGCGAGGGGCGCGTGGCCGCGCTGTTGGAGCTGGGCGCGGGCTTCGACCCCGAGTTCACGGGCGCGGAGAACGTCTACATGAACGCGGCGCTGATGGGGCTCTCAAGGCGCGAGGCCGAGCGGCTCTTCCCCGACATAGAGCGCTTCGCGGAGATAGGGCAGTTCATGCACCAGCCCGTCAAGACCTACTCGTCGGGCATGTTCGTGCGGCTCGCCTTCGCGGTCGCGTCGAACGTCGAGCCCGACATACTCATCATCGACGAGGCGCTCGCCGTCGGCGACGCGGTCTTCCAGCACCGATGCCTCCGCCGCATAAAGGAGATTCAGGAGCGCGGCTCGACCGTGCTCTTCGTCTCGCACGACGCGGCCGCCGTGCGCGCGCTCTGCTCGCGCGCGATACTACTCGGCGCGGGGCGCGTGCTCGACGACGGCCCGCCCTCCGAAGTCCTG
>Ga0126311_10000479_pt1 | contig 18844 bp, 22 predicted proteins | sample Plot61_FD_92539 | JGI IMG/M metagenome (GOLD analysis project Ga0126311, IMG submission 92539) | Serpentine soil microbial communities from UC McLaughlin Reserve, CA, USA - Plot61 | ecosystem: Environmental > Terrestrial > Soil > Grasslands | place: USA: UC McLaughlin Reserve, Lake County... | reverse complement strand
GGCGCTCGACGCCGGCGCGGCGGCGATCATCACGGACGGCACCGGCGTCGACGCGACGTGGCAGCTCGCGCAGGACGACGGCGTCGCGATCTGCATCACCTACGACGGCGGCAGCGGGCTCGTCGACGCGGCTGCGCGGCCGAACGTCTTCCGGATCGCGCCGACGAACCATGGCATCGGGTTCCGCTACGCGGAGTACCTGATCCCGAAGAAGCTGAATGTCGCGCTGCTCTCGGACGACAGCGCCTACGGCCGCGAGGGCGCCGCCGAGGTCGCGCGTGCGTTCTCCGCGAACCCGGAGGCGGTGGCACTGACGCTGACCCTGCCGGCGGGTCAGACGGACGTCACGCCGCAGCTCCTCCGCGCGCGCCGCTCGGGCGCCACCGCGCTGCTCGTCTGGGGCCAGGCGCCCACCATCGCTGCCGTGCTCTCCGCCGCGCGCAGCGTAGGCTGGAACGTCTCGGTCTACACGCCGCCGACCGGCGCCGATCCGTTCATCCGGCAGCAGCTCGCCGACCATCCGGACTGGGTAAATGGCCTCACCTTCGCCTCGGGGCGGATGACCGCCGAGGTGGGCACCGGACCGTTCACGAGCTTCCAGTCGCAGTACGAGTCGACCTACGGCGCAGATCTCGTCGGCGTGAAGACGAGTGGCGGCGAGGCCGTTGTCCAGCCGCCGGAGTTCGCGATGTACTCGTACGATTTCGTGCACGTGCTCGTCGCGGCCGTCACGCGTGCCGGCTCGGTGGAGCCGAAGAAGATCACCGCCGCCCTCAACGAGGTCACCGCGCAGGGCGCCAACGGTGACGAGCGCGGCTTCAACCAGCACAGTCACGAGGGCGTCGTGGACGACGACGTCTACTTTGCGCGCTTCCAGGACATGACGTTCGCGCCGGCTCACGACGACCCGCTTTCGGCGACGCTTCCACCGATCCCGCAGACGCGAACCCAATGAGGCGAGCCGTTCTCGCGGCCGCAGTGGCCGCTCTTGCCGCGCCGGCCGCCGGGCTCGCGGAGACGCAGCAGGTGCTGCTGCCCGGGCCGGCGCCGTACGCGACTCCCAGCCCGCCCCTCGCCACGGTCGCGCCGCCCCCCTGGGCGAACCTCACCTTCAGGATCCACTCCCGCTCGGATCAGCAGGTCCGCGTCGGAACGAACGAGACGGGTCGGCCCGTCTCGCTGCGCGTCCTGCAGCGATTGCACCTGACCGGGACGGGCGACTACCTGATCGTCGTCAGTGCCCCGGTCGTCGACGTTCGCGCGGGGGAGGGCTCGCAGTCGCAGCCGGGCCTGCGGAGAGGCCAGATCCTCTGGTCGGGGTTCTCGTCGCGCCGAAAGCTGCTCGCGGCCGACGCAACGCTGCGCCCTGGTGCTGCGGCGCCGTTCCTGCCGCTGCGGCTCGAGGCGAGGCGCGACGGCGACCGCTACGCCCTGACGATCACTAACGCCACCGGGACCTCACAGATCAGCTTCGAAGGCGCGGGTCGCAGGAAGGAGCTCGCACGACTGCTCGACCGGACCCGGAAGGAATCGCTCGGGCGGGCGAGGCTGAGCTCGGCGTACGTGACGATCGAAGGCCTCGTGACGCAGCGGGCCGGCCGCTCGGAGGTCGTTGCGCCGCTGCGCGTCGAGGGCGAGCTGCGGTTCCCGTCTGCGCCTTCGGCGGCGAGCGGCGGCACGATCAGCGGCCGCACCGTCAGGTTCACCGCAGTCCTCGGCGACGAGCGGCCGCTCGTGCACCGCGTCGAGGTGCGCGGCGGCGGCGAGCCGAAGCTGCACGTGGAGGCGAAGCCGACGAACCTCGTTCGAGCTTTGACGCCACCGTCGGGGCGGACTTGGGCGGACGCAGTCGAACGGCGCCCGCTGCCGGCCCAGGCGCTGCTGCGGCGGCTGCTCGACGCCCGCATGGAGCTCGTGCGGTCGGACCAGTACCGGGCGTTCCTTTCGAACCCCGATCCACAGGGTCGCAACCGCACCACCTACGTCTACCTGACCGCGCCGGCGTCCGTCCGTGCGGCGGCGGCCAAGGGGAGCGACGAGGCGAGCGCAGGGGGGCCGCTGATGGTTCTGGTCGCGGTCGGCGGCGCGGTGCTCGCCGCGGGCGCTGCGCTCGTCGCCTGGGCCCACAGCTGAGAGGAACAGTCTGCCGCCCCGCGAACTCGCGGGCGTGGCGAACGCACCGGACGGGATTCTCGTGGGCCGGCATCGCGACCTCACCGGCAGGCAATGGCACCCGTGGGTGCGTCGCGGCCTGCTCGCGCTCGTCGGGCTGATCCTGCTGCTCGCGCTGTTCGACCTCTTCGGCCAGAGCCCATCGACGACGAAGGCGCAGGCAAGCGTCGCGACGCTCGAGGTGAACGCACCCTCGGCGGTGCGCGGCGGCCTCCTCTTCCAGGCTCGCTTCACGATCCACGCGCACAGCGAGCTGAAGGACGCGACGCTCGTCCTCAACCGGGCGTGGCTCGACGGCTTCACCGTCAACACGATCGAGCCGAGCCCCGTCGGAGAGGGCAGCCGCAACGGCAGCCTGACGCTCGACCTCGGGCACCTGCCGGCGGGCGCGAAGCACGTGCTCTTCATGGACTTCCAGGTCAACCCGACGACGATCAGCGACCGGACGCTGAGGGTCGAGCTCGACGACGACGACCAGCCGCTGCTGACAGTCTCGCGCACCCTCAGGGTCTTCCCCTAGATGGACATCGTCCTCCGCGCCGCCCTCGCCTTCTTCTTCATCTTCTTCCTGACCCGCGTCGTCGGGAGGCGGGAGCTGTCATCGCTCGAGCCCTTCGACCTGATCATGCTGATCGTGCTCGGCGACCTCGTGCAGCAGGGGGTGACGCAGAGCGACTACTCGGTCACGGGGCTCGTGCTCGCAGGCGGCACGATCGCCGTGATGCAGGTCGCGGTTTCATACGTGAACTTCCGCTTCAAGCGGCTGCGGACCGTGCTCGACGGCGAGCCGATGGTCTTGATCGAGGACGGCCGCGTGCTCGAGCGCAACCTCAAGCGTGAGCGTTTGACTCGCGAGGAGCTCGAGGAGCAGGCGCGGCTCAGCCAGATCGGCTCACTCGACGAGGTCCGCTGGGCGGTGCTCGAGACGAGCGGCCAGATCAGCTTCATCCAGAAGCAGTAGCCTCCGGTTCGACTCGTCCGCGTGAAGGAAAGGTGAGTCGTGCTCCAGCTACGGCGATATTTTGAACGGTCGCGCAGGGGGAGTCGGCACGACCTCTCTGGTCGGCGTCGCAGGCGACCACGTTGCCGCTGTACCTGACGGAGGCGGAGGTCGCCGACCTGCTGGCGCCCGAGGATGCGCTCGAGGCGGTGGAAGGTTGCTTCCGGCGGCTCGCCGCGGGCGCGATCGAGAACGTGCCACGACAGCGCACGCGTTACGAGGAGGGCTTTCTCGCAGTGATGTGGGCGGTCGACCGGGAGCTCGGTCTGGCCGGCCTGAAGACGTACGCCGCCGGCCGCGACCGCGCGTCCTTCGTCGTCCTCCTGTTCGCGACCGAGACGAGCACTCCCGTAGCCGTGATCGAGGCCGACCGACTCGGACAGCTGCGCACCGGCGCCGCGAGCGGTGTGGCTGCGAAGCACCTCGCGCGCGAGGGCGCGTCCTCGCTCGGCCTGATCGGCTGCGGCTGGCAGGCCCGCAGCCAGGTAGCGGCGATTCGCGCGGCGCTGCCGTCCCTCGAGACCGTGGTCGCCTACTGCCGGAACGAGGAGCGGCTGGCGGAGTTCTGCAGGGAGGTCGGCGCGGAGCCCGGCGAGAGCCACCGGGAGGCAGCCGCCCAGGACGTCGTCGTCACCGTGACGACCTCGCGCGACCCCGTGCTGCGCGGCGAGTGGCTGCGGCCCGGCGCGCTCGTCTGCGCGGTCGGCGCGAACGACCCGCGCCGACGCGAGCTCGACAACGTCGTGCTCGAGCGGGCTGCGTTCGTCTGCTGCGACTCGATCGAGAACGCGAAGCGCGAGTCGGGCGATCTGATCGAACCCGTAGAGGCGGGCGTGCTCGACTGGCTCGAGGTGCACGAGCTCCACGAGGTCGTCGGCGGGGAGCTCCCGGGGCGGCAGCTCGACGAAGACGTCCTGGTCTTCAAGTCCAACGGCCTCGCCGCGTGGGACCTCGCGGTGGGCGCGCTCGTGCTCGAGCGCGCGCTCGAGCGCGGGGTCGGGCGGGAGCTCTAGGCCAGCCGCTGCCGCTCGGCCGCGACGACGCTCTCGCCGAGCGCGCGGATCACCTCCGGCCGATCGAGCAGTCGCGCGACCTGCTCGCGGGAGGCGCGGTTGCGCACGTACGGGTCGTCGAGGATGTCGTCCAGCGCACGCCCGCGCTCGTGCTCGCGGATCACGTACGACGCCAGCCGTTCCTCATTCGACGAGCGCGCGAACAGGAAGGAGAATGGGTTGCGCAGGAACCGAGAGAGCCCGTCGGCCATGTCTCATCCTAGCGGCGGCGCGGTACAGTCACGCTCGTGAGGAAGCCGTCGGCGGTCCGGTTTGCGGAGCGTGAGGTACACGGCGTCGACGACCGCGGCGAGGCCGAACGGATCGTGATCTGGATCGAGCGGCTGCCGGGTGCGCTCTGGGCCGTCGGCCGCGCCGTCAACCCGCAGTACCGCCCGAGCGAGGCGCCGAGGCCCGACGACTACGTGTTCCAGGGCTACGAGCTCGGCGACGCCCTCGCCGCCGCGAACGACACGCTCGAGGACGACGCCCGCGTCTCGGAGCAGGACGGGCAGGCCGAAAAGATCAGGCCGTTCGTGCGCGACGAGCTGCTACGTCCGCTCGAGCGCTGGTTCTTCGGCCGCTAGTCGGGCAGCACGCCATCGCGATAGCGCGTCCGCTCGCCCGCGCCGAAGCGGCCGTACGCCTCGGCCGGCGAGGTCGTCTCCTGCTCGACTCCCGCGCCGTGCCGGATGGCCGCCTCGTCCACGGTGTACGCGCCCCAGTCCTCTCCGGTCGAGCGGTCACGGGCGCCGACGGCGAGCACGACGGACGGCCCTGCACCCGCCCCGACGATCACGTGCTCCGTGCCTGCCGGGCAGTGGACGAGATCCCACTGCCGCAGCGGCCGCTCCTCGCCCTCGCAGATCAGCAGCGCCTCGCCCGCGAGCACGAGGAAGTCCTCCTGGTCGTTCTCGTAGTGGTACATCGCCATCGGCTCGCCCTGCGCGAGCACCGTCACGTTGATCCCGAGCTGCTCGAAGTCCAGAGCGTCGTCGAAGCCCGCGCCCTCGAACTCACACAGGACGCCGCGGCCCTTGCGGTCCCACCACTGCGCCTCGCGCGCGTTCAGCACGAACCAGCCCCGACCCTTCGGCACGAGCCCGTTCTCGGTGCGGACGAGCTCCGCCTCCGGGACGGTCACCTCGGCCACTCGAGCTTCGCGTTGGGAATCGGGTCGCCGTGCGGGTCGTGTGTCGGGAAGCCGAGAGCGCCGTCGATCTTCGCCTCGAGCTCCTCGGAGAGCACGTGCTCGAGGCGGTCGGCCTCGTCGTGGACGGCGTCGACGTGCAGGCCGAGTGTGCGCGCGAGGTAGAGCTCGAGCAGCCGGTGGTGGCGGATCACCTCGACCGCGACCGTCTCGCCCGCCGGAGTCAGCCGGATCCCGCGGTACGGCGCGTGCTCGACGAGGTCGAGTGCCGCCAGCTTCTTCACCATCGCGCTCGCCGATGCGGCTGAGACCCGCTGCTCGCGTGCGAGGGCGGTCACCGACACGCGGCCGTCGCCGGCCTGGAGGTGGTAGAGCTCCTTCAGGTAGTCCTGGATCGCGTCGCTCAGCGCCGGCTTCGCCACCGGTCCAGCGTACCGCGCTCGTTGCCCCGGTTCCTCCGCGGACACCCTGCTAGCCTCAGCCGCTCGATGCTGATCCGACTAGGCCACAGCCCGGATCCCGACGACGCGTTCATGTTCTGGGGACTCGCCTCCGGCGAGGTCGACCCGCGTCGCTTCGAGTTCGAGCACGTCCTGCGCGACATCCAGACGCTGAACACGTGGGCGCTCGCCGGCGAACTCGAGGTCAGCGCGATCTCGCTCGCGGTGTATCCGATGGTGCAGGAGCGCTACGTCCTGCTTCCACACGGGGCCTCGATGGGCTCGGGCTACGGGCCGATTGCGGTCGCGCGCGAGGAGTTGTCGACCGCCGACCTGCGCGAGGTGGAGATCGCCGTGCCCGGGGAGCTGACGACGGCATTCCTCGTCCTGCGCATGTGTCTCGGCTCGTTCCGCTACCGCGAGGTGCCGTTCGACGCCATCATCGAGGAGGTGCAGTCGGGCCGCGTCGATGCGGGCCTGCTGATCCACGAGGGGCAGCTCACGTACGAGGCCGAGGGGCTGAAGAAGGTCGTCGACCTCGGCGAGTGGTGGCTGCTCGAGACCGGGCTCCCGCTCCCGCTCGGCGCGAACGTCGCGCGCCGGGATCTGGGAGCCGAGAACCTGTTCGAGCTCTCGGACGTCCTGCGCGAGTCGATTCAGGCGGGGCTCGACAACCGCGCAGAGGCGATGGAGTACGCGCTGCAGTTCGGGCGTGGCCTCGACACGGAGCTCGCCGACCGCTTCGTCGGCATGTACGTCAACGAGTTGACGTGTGACTACGGCGAGGAGGGCCGCCAGGCGGTCCGGGAGCTGCTCACTCGCGCGGAGGCGCTAGGGACGTACGAGCAGCCCGTCAGGGTCGAGTTCGTCGGCTAGCGTTGGCGCGGTGGCCCGCGCTGTCGTCCTTACCGCTGTCCGCACGCCCGTAGGCCGCTACGGCGGCGTGCTCTCGGGCGAACGGCCCGACGACCTCGCCGCGCTCGTGATCGCCGAGGCGGTGTCGCGCGCGGGAGTTCCTGCGGCAGAGATCGAAGACGTCTATTTCGGCGCGGCAAACCAGGCCGGCGAGGACAACCGTAACGTCGCCCGGATGGCCGCGCTGCTCGCGGGCCTTCCCGACTCGGTCGCGGGCGCGACGGTCAATCGACTCTGCGCATCCGGGCTGACGGCCGTCGTCTCCGCCTGCCACGCGGTTGCGGCAGGCGACGGCGACCTGTTCGTAGCCGGCGGCGTCGAGTCGATGTCGCGCGCGCCGCTCGTGCTGGCGAAGCCGGACAAGGCGTTCCCGCGCGGCGACCAGACGGTCTGGGACACGACCCTGGGTTGGCGCTTCCCGAACCGACGGCTGGAGGAGCTGTTCCCGCTCGAGTCGATGGGCGAGACGGGCGAGAACGTGGCCGAGCGCTACGGCGCCTCGCGCGAGGAGCAGGACGCGTTCGCGCTGCAGTCGCAGCAGCGCTGGGCGGTTGCCGACGAGGCCGGCCGCTTCGCCGACGAGCTCGTCGCGGTGGGCGATGCCGTTCGCGACGAGCATCCGCGGCCGGAGACGAGCACGGAGAAGCTGGCGGCGCTGAAGCCGGCCTTCCGCTCCGGGGGGACGGTCACGGCCGGCAACTCGAGCGGGATCAACGACGGCGCGGCCGCGCTCGTGATCGCAAGCGAGGAGCGGGCACGCGAGCTCGGCGTGGAACCGCTCGGCGCCTTCGCCGGCTCGGCGGTCGCGGGCGTCGACCCGCGCGTGATGGGGATCGGGCCGATTCCGGCCGTGCGGAAGCTGCTCGCGCGCGCCGGCGTCGACGTCGCCGAGCTCGACCTCGTCGAGCTGAACGAGGCATTCGCGTCGCAGAGCCTGGTGGTGATCCGCGAGCTCGGGCTCGACCCGGAGCGTGTGAACGTCAACGGCGGTGCGATCGCGCTTGGGCACCCGCTCGGCATGAGCGGCGCCCGCCTCGTCGTGACGCTGCTGCACGAGCTGCGCCGCCGCGGCGGCCGCTACGGGCTGGCGACGCTCTGCGTGGGCGTCGGCCAGGGGCAGGCCGCGCTGTTCGTACGTGGCTGACCTCGTCGAGCGCTACCTCGAGCTCGGCCTCCGGCTCGGACGGCACGCCGACGGTCTCGTCGACTCCTACTACGGTCCCTTGGCGTTGGCGCAACGCGTCGCAGCGGAGGAGCTGCGCGCGCCCGCCGCGCTGGCCGAGGACGCCGAGTTGCTGCTCGAGGACCTCCCGGCCGACCCGTGGCTCGCGGGGCAGGTGCGGTCGCTCGCCACGACGGCCCGCAAGCTCGCGGGAGAGCGGTTCGGGTACGCAAAAGAGGTCGAGCTCGTCTACGGCATCGAGCCTCGCTGGCACGATGAATCCCGTTTCGGCGAGCGGCGGAGCTCCTCCACGCGGCGCTCCCGGGCGACGGTGACCTTCGCGCCCGCTTCGCGCGCTGGTTCGAGCAGACGGCGATCCCGCCGCACCTCGTCGGACACGCTGCGCGTGACGCGGCCGAAGCGCTGCGGCGGCTGAGCGCCGAGACGGTCGGCCTCCCGGTGGGCGAGGACTACGAGCTCGAGATCGTGACGGAGCGGCCGTGGTTCGGCTACGCGCACTACCTCGGTGGGCTGCGGACGCGGGTCTCGGTGAACGTCGACCTGCCGTTCTCCGCCGCCGACCTGGTGATGCTCATGTCGCACGAGATCTACGGCGGCCATCACCTGCACCGCGTCTGGCAGGAGGTCGAGCTCGTTCACGGGCAGGGTCGGCTGGAACGGACGCTCGACCTGCTCTGGTCGCCGGAGGCGGTCGTCTCCGAGGGCATCGCGCAGATCGGGCCGGAGCTCGTCGCGGGCGGCGACGCGCAGCGGCTGGCTGCGGCCGTGCTCGGGCGCGTTGGGTTCGAGTACGACGCAGAGGTCGGCTCACGCGTGGCCGAGGCACGGCGCCTGCTCACGCCGGTGGCCGCGAACCTGGCGATGCTGATCCACGACCGCGGAGCGTCCGACGGGGAGGCGCGTGCGTACGCCGCCGAGTGGACGCACCAGCCCGACGACCGGCTCGACAAGATGGTCCGGAACCAGCGCGAGAGCAGCTCGCCCGGCTACCAGCACTGCTACTGGCAGGGTGAGGAGCTCGTCGGCGGGTGGGTGCGCGGCGACGCCGCCCGCTTCCGCCGGTTGCTCACGGCGCGCGTGCTGCCGACCGAGCTGGCCGGCTAGCCGGGCGGCAGCTCGTGCGCCGCCCGGCTCGCCGTGGAACTAGCGCGGCACGGTGCCGTAGGGCTCGGTTTCGCGAGCCAGCGGCCGGTCTGCGTAGCCACCCTGGGCGTAGGCGCCCTGTTGGCCGGAGCCGCCCTGCAGGCCCTCGCTCTCGCGGCCGCGATCGGGGTTCGGGTCGCGCTCGCCGGCTTTCGCGATCCCGCGGCTGAGGATGTAGGCCGACGTCAGGATCGTCGGCAGCAGCCAGCCGCGGAACTGGTTCAGCGAGTCGCTGACCGCGAGCACGATCAGCAGCGTCGCCAGCATCCCGACGAACGCGATGAACTCGCTCGTCAGGAAGAACGGCTTCGTCTCGCTGTAGGGGCGCCGGCCGTAACCGACCCACGGCGCGAGGCCGCCCATGCCTCCCTGGCTGTGCTGCGTGCGCTGGGTCTCGTAGCTCCCCATCTCATCCCCTCCTCGGACCTTCGTCAGCAACGTGTTCATCAAGCTGTGGTCGTTCCCGTCGTGCGGCCGCAGCTGCAGCCACCGCACCTCCTCCGCCCGCACGATCGTGTCGTCCCCGACGCGCAGGAAGAGATCCTCCTGGAGCCGCCCGTGCAGCCCAGCGAGCTTCGCCCGGGCCACCTCCTCGTCCGGGCCCAACCGCGTGCGGATCTGCTCTCCGCTGACGAGGACTATCTCGATCAAGTGCTCGCGCGTCTGGTCGTCGGTCGTGCGCGGTTCGACGTCCATCGCATCACCCCCTCGGATTTCAGGGCGCGAATACCCAGGCGCAGGTCGGTGAAACGACGCGTCGGGCGCTCCCGCGGTCGCGCTAGCTCAGCGGCGGGCGGATGTAGATCGTGCCGTCGTGCTTCATCGGCACGAAGGGGGCGCCGATGCGCATGATCGCGTCTTCGGCGTACACGAAGAGGTCGTCGCACGCGCCGTCGGCGTCGTCCCCGCACGGCACCTCGATACAGACCTCGTCGACGGCACGTGCTTCGATGCCAGCTTCCTGAAGCTCCGCCAGCAGCCGGTCACGGTCCGGGATCCGTGCGGCTTCGACCTGCACCGTCTCGCTCATGCTGCGCTCGTGCCCGCCTCGCCGGAGGGGGAAACGCGGTTCGATATCGTCCGGGCGATGGCGGTGGCGACCGGTCGCGAGTACGGCCTCTTCATCGGCGGCGAGTCGGTCGACCCGGTGGCCGGCGATACGCGCGACCTCGTCGAGCCTGCCACCGGCGAGGCGCTGGCGACGGCCGCCGTGGCCGGTGAGCAGGACGTCGACCGCGCCGTCGAGGCTGCGCGCGGCGCTCTCGAGGGTGACTGGGCGAAGACGCCGCCGACCGAGCGCTCGCGCCTGCTGCACGCCCTCGCCGATGCCCTGGTCGCAAATCGCAAGGAGCTCGTCGAGCTCGAGGCCCGCAACGTGGGCAAGGCGATCTCCTCGGTCAAGGCCGAGCTGGCACAGGCGGTGGAAAACTTCCGCTTCTATGCCTCGGCGATCGCCTCGATTGCCGGCCGCTCGAATCCCGTCGGCGGCTCGTTGCTCTTCTACTCGCTGAAGGAGCCGACCGGCGTCTGCGGCCAGATCGTCCCCTGGAACTACCCGCTGATGATGACGACCTGGAAGCTCGCCCCGGCCCTCGCGGCCGGCTGCACGGTCGTGCTCAAGCCCGACTCGGCGACGCCGCTGTCGGCCCTGAGGATGGCCGAGCTCGCTTCCGAGGTCGGCTTCCCGCCGGGCGCGATCAACGTCCTCCCGGGTCCCGGCACGACGGTCGGCGCGTACCTCGTCAAGCATCCGGGCGTCGACAAGATCGCCTTCACCGGGTCGACGGCGACCGGATCGGAGATCATGCGGCTCGCTTCCGACGGGATCAAGCGCCTGATCCTCGAGCTCGGCGGGAAGAGCCCGAACCTCGTCTTCGCCGACGCGAACCTGGACGACGCCATCCCGAGCTCGGTGTGGTCGATCTACTACTCCGCCGGCCAGAGCTGTGAGGCGCGCTCGCGCGTGCTGGTCGAGCGCTCGCTCTACGACGACTTCGTCTCGCGGTTCGCGGCCGCCGCGTCGAGCCTGAAGGTCGGCGACCCGCTCGAGGCCGACACGCAAGTGGGTTCGCTCATTTCGAGCGAGCACCGTGACCGCGTCCACGACTACGTCGAGGCGGGACGCGAGGAGGGCGCGGAGGTCGTGGCCGGCGGCCGGCCGAGCGACGGCAACGGCGCCTTCTACCCGCCCACGGTGCTCGCGCAGGTGGACAACTCGATGCGCGTCGCGCAGGAGGAGATCTTCGGTCCTGTCGTGACGGTGATCCCGTTCGAGGACGAGAAGGATGCGGTGCGGATCGCCAACGACGTCCGCTACGGGCTGATGGCGACGGTCTGGACCGGCGACCCGGCGCGTGGCCACCGCCTCGCGCGGCGGATCAAGGCGGGCACGGTCGGGATCAACATGCCCTTCACGGCATTTCCCGGGATTCCGTTCGGCGGCTACAAGCAGTCCGGCTTCGGCCGCGAGCTCGGGCTCGAGACGCTCGACGCGTACCTCGAGACGAAGAGCGTGATCGTCTCGACGAGCCCGAAGCCGTTCAACCCGTTCGGGCTGTAGCCGCGGGCGGGCTGAACCGCTATCGCTGGCTCGTCCTGGCCGCCGGTACGGCGGCGCAGACCTCCCTCTCCGCCGTGCTGATCGGTTTGCCGGTGTTGGCGCCCGCGCTCCACGATGCCCACGAGCTCAGCCTCGTCCGTGTGGGGGTCGTGCTCGACGCCGTCTGGGTCGGGTCGCTGCTGACGCTCCTGCCGTGGGGGCTGCTCGCCGATCGCGTCGGCGAGCGGCTCGTGCTCGGCGCGGGCCTGCTTGCGTGTGCAGCGGCCCTGGTGGCGAGCGGGTACGCCGGCGGCTTCTGGACGCTCGTCGTTTTGCTCGGCCTCGCCGGCGCGGCCGGTGCGAGCGTGAACGCGGCCAGCGGTCGAGCGGTAATGCAGTGGTTCCCGGCCGCCGAGCGCGGGTTTGCGCTCGGGTTGCGACAGACGGCGATCCCGCTCGGCGGTCTCGTCGCCGCGCTCGTGCTTCCGCAGCTCGAGCTGCGTGCGGCGTTCTTCTTCCTCGCGGCGCTCTGCGCCGGCGGGGCGATCTTCGGCGCCGCCGTGATCCGCGACCGCGAAGGCCAGGCGGATGTGCTGGAGCCGCGGGGGCTCGGCACGACCCTGCGCGACCACCGTCTATGGCTGCTGTGCGCCGGCAGCAGCTTCTACCTCGTCGCACAACTGGCCGTGACCGGGTTCCTCGTCCTGTTCCTGCACGACGAGCGCGGGCTCTCCCCGGGGGCGGCGGCGGCGGTGCTCGGCGGCATCCAGGTCGTCGCGGCCGCGCTGCGGATCGGGGGCGGCCGCTGGTCCGACCGCGTCGGCTCGCGGGTCGGGCCGCTGCGGATCGTCGGCCTCTGGAGCAGCGTCACGCTCGCCGTCGCCGCCGTAGCGCTCAATGCTCCGCTGGCCGTGCTCGTGCCGGCGTTCGTCCTCGCGGGCGGTCTGTCGATGGCCTGGAACGGCCTGTCGTTCACCGCGGCGGCCGAGATCGCCGGCCGGACGCGGAGCGGCGCCGCTCTCGGGATGCAGCAGAGTGCGCTCGCCGCGGCAGGAGCGCTCGTTCCGCCGGCGTTCGCGGCGGCGGTCGCCGCGAGCTCCTGGCGCGTCGGCTTCGCGATGGCCGCCGTCTTTCCGTTGGCCGGTGCGCAGCTGCTCCGTCCGCTGCGGCCGTAGGGTTGCGACCGTGCGGGTCCTCGAGCGCCTCGACGAGCTCTACGCGATCGGCGGCGGCCCGGGAGCGAACCGGCTCGGCGGGAGCGCAGAAGAGGACGAGGCGCACGAGCGCGTCGCCGCCTGGATGCGCGAGGCGGGGCTCGACGTGGACGTCGACGACGCCGGCAACCTCTTCGGCCGACTGCGCGGGCGCCGGCGGGAGCTGCCCGAGGTGTGGACTGGCTCGCACCTCGATTCCGTGCCTCGCGGTGGGCGGTTCGACGGTGCCCTCGGCGTCGTCGGCGCTCTCGAGGCGGTCGAGCGGCTCGGGTCGCGGGAACGAACGCTGGCCGTCGTGGCCTTCCGCGAGGAGGAAGGCTGCACCGGCCGCGGCTGCGTCGGCTCGCGGGCGCTGTGCTCCGCCGGGTTCGAGATGCTGCCGGCGGCGTTCCTCGAGCTCCACGTCGAGCAGGGCCCCCAGCTCGAGACGGCGGGCGCCCCGCTCGGCGTCGTCACCGCGATCGCCGCGAGCGCGCGCGGGCAGGTGATCGTCGAGGGACGCGAGGGCCATGCAGGGACGACGCCGATGTCGGTTCGCGACGACGCAATGGTCGCGGCCGCAGAGCTCGTGCTGCGCCTGCGCGATGCAGCAGCGACGGCCGAGGGGGCGGTCGCGACGGTCGGCCAGGTGACGGCCGAGCCGGGCGTAACGAACGTGATCCCGAGCCGGGTCCTACTGAGCGTCGACGTCCGGGCTCAGGACGACGCGACGCTGGAGGAGGTGTGCCGTGTCGTGCCTGCTGAGCTCTCGCGTACGGCCGCCGTGCCGATGGCGCCGCGCCCGACGCGCGTGCTCCGCGAGGAGCTCGCGCGGCGAGGGCTGCCGCCGCGCGAGCTCGCCTCCGGCGCGGGCCACGACGCCGGGGTGCTCGCCGCGGCCGGCGTGCCGACCGCGATGCTCTTCGTCCGCAGCCTGAACGGAGGCATCAGCCACTCTGCGGAGGAGTGCTCGTCGCCCGAAGATGTCGAGCTCGGCGTGGACGTTCTGGCCGTGGCGCTCGAGCGCTTGGCCGCCGTGGAGAAGTAGTCACACCGTCGGCACCGCTTGGTAACGGACGCGCGCGGATCCGCGCGATACGGTCGCAGCGGGTGGCGGGTGGCACCTTCATCCCCACCCGAGGGTGGGGATATGGGACTTGACGAGGATGCCTCAGGCCTCGGCGAAGCGGATCGTCTGAGCGCCTTCCCACAGCACCTTCCGACCCAGCTCGTGCAGGCGGTCGACGCCCTCGACCACCGTCGCGAAATGGTTGCCCGCGAGGAGTCCCGCCTTGCTCGCGAAGGCCGTCGGCCCGTACGGGAACAGGATCTCGGTCTCGCTCACGCCGCCGGGATAGAAGAGCAGCTGCCCCGGCGCCGGATAGCAGGTTGGGTCTTCGGGACCGAAGGCGACGTCCAGCTCGCCGAAAGGAATCCAGCAGGCCTCGCCGCTCCAACGGGCGTGGATGATCCGGCTCTCCAGCGGCAGCAGGCGCCGGAATGCCGCAACGGTCGCCGCCGCCGACTCCTCCTCGAGCCGTCCGATGAAGCGCAAGTCGCCGGAGACGATCTCGAGCACGCGCCGAACCTACTTGATCCTTGCGCCGGAGCGGATCCAGGCGCCGAGCTCGTCCCGCTCGGCCGCGGTCATGCCGGTCGCGTTCCCGAGCGGCATCACCCGCGACTCCACGGCCACCCGCTCGATGGCCGCAGCCTGTGTCCGCATCTGCGCACCGCTGTCCAAGCGGATGCCCAGCGGGGCCGAGGCGACGCTGGTGGGGTGCGCGGAGTGGCACGGCACGCAGCGCTGCTGCACGATCTCGCGCGCGCGAGAGAACGAAGCACCGTCGGCCGCGACCGCCTGTTCGGAGCCGCCGGTCGGCCGGATCGCGACGGCCACCGCGGCGATCCCGAGCGCGGCCGTGACCGGGATCCACCAGACGGTTCGCCCCGCGTGTCGCAGGTTGAAGAAGTGCCGGATCCAGGCGCCGATCGCCATCAGCGCGACCAGCACGAGCCAGGAATAGCTGTGTCCGTAGGCCGCCGGAAAGTGATTGCTCAGCATCGCGAAGACGACCGGCAGCGTCAGGTAGTTGTTGTGCATTGAGCGCTCCTTGCCGCGCAGCGCCGGCGCTGGGTCCGGCTCGCGGTGCTCCTCCTTGGCACGGATCAGGTCCCGGTGCGCCGGGATGATCACGAAGAAGACGTTGGCGACCATGATCGTTCCGAGCATCGCCCCCACCTGCAAGTAGGCCGCCCGCGGCGTGAACAGCTCGGTGGCGCCCCAGGCGGCCAGCGTCGTCAGCGCAAGCAGCGCGGCGGCGAGGGCGAGGCCGCTCCGCAGCACCCGGCAGAGGACGTCGTAGACGACCCACGCTACGCCGAGCAGCGCGACGCTGACGACGATCGCCCAGCCGGTGCCGAGCGGGCCGCCGGACTCGACCAGGTAGGAGTCCGCGTTGAAGTAGTAGAGGACGACGAGCAGGCCGAACCCGGAGAGCCAGGTCGTATACGCCTCCCACTTGAACCAGTGCAGGACGTCTGGCAGCCGCGGCGGCGCGACCTGGAACTTCTCGATGCGATAGAAGCCGCCGCCGTGGATCTCCCACGTCTCACCGCCGACGCCACGCTCGGCGTCGGCGCCCCGGGCCGGTGGCCGCAGGTGGTTGTCCAGCGCCACGAAGTAGAACGACGTCCCGATCCAGACGATCCCCGCCATCACGTGAAGCCACCGTGCGAGGAACTGGAGCCACTCGTTCGCGTAGGGATCCATCAGGACCTCTCCCAGCGGTCGCGCGCGATCGCGACCAGCTCCGAGAGCCCGGTGTCGAGCTCCTCGTCGCGCGTGCGCTCGAGTCGGGCGCGCAGCACTTCGAGGATCTCCACCTTCGAGCGCCGGTTGACGAACACGACGAAGCGGAAGCCGAACTTCTCCTCGTACACCTGGTTCAGGTACGCGAGCTCGGTCAGGATTGCCGGCTCCGCGTCGGCGCCCTGCTCCTCGGCCGAGCGTCGCGAGAGCCCCGGCGCACCGATCACCGGGTGCGCGTTCAGCGCCTCGAGCTTCTCGATCTCGTCGAGCTGGGCGATCACCTCGGGTGCCGCGTCGAGCGGGTCCTCACGTTCAGCCAGCAGCTCGACGAAGCGGGTACGCCCTTCGAACACCTCCGCGAGCCGCTCGGTGCTCAGCTGCCGCGGTAGGTCACGCATCCGAACGACGAGACGAGCAGCGGCACGTGGTGGTGGCCGTCCTCGAGCTCGAGCTCGAGCTCGACGCGGCGGAAGTACGGCGACGGCGGCTCGAACCCGAGGCCGTAGCGGCCCGGGTCGAGCTCCTCTGCCAGACGAGCGCGCCCGTCGCCGTCGGTCTCGGCGCTCGCGACGACCTCTCCGCCGCGACGGAGCTCCACGCGGATGCCGACGGCGGGCACGCCGCGCTCGGTGTCGAGGACGTGGGTCGAGAGCGAGACGCTCACGCTGCGAACTTCTCCGCCATGCGCCGGTGCTCCTGCGCGATCTCGCGCTCGTCGGCCCGCACCAGGTGGCCGTCGCGGACCACGTCCTCGCCGGCGACGACGAGCCGATCGACCCGGTGCGGGCCGGCGAAGACCAACGCGGCGACGGGATCGACGGCCCCGCCGAGCTCCAGGCCGTCCACCCGCCAAACCGCGAGATCCGCGCTCTTCCCCGGCTCGAGCGAGCCGATCTCGTCGCGCTTCAGCACCGCGGCGCCGCCACGCGTGCCGAGCCGCAGCGCCTCGCGCGCGGTCAGCGCAGCTGGGCCGCCGCGGCCGCGGGCGACGAGCAGTGCCTGCTTCACCTCCAGGAAGAGGTCGCCGCGCTCGTTCGAGGCGGAGCCGTCGACACCGAGCCCGACGCGCACGCTCGCGTCGAGCAGCGCGCGCACCGGCGCGACCCCGGCGCCGAGGCGGAGGTTCGACGTTGGGCAGTGCGCGACGCCGGTGCCGGTCTCCGCGAGGCGGGCGATGTCGCGTCCGTCGAGGTGGACGCAGTGCGCGCACCAGACGTCCCCGTCGAGCCAGCCGAGCTGCTCGAGGTACTCGACCGGGCGGCAGCCGTGGACGTTCTGGCAGTAGGCCTCCTCCTCGACCGTCTCGGCGAGGTGCGTGTGCAGCGGCAGCCCGAGCCTTCGCGCGAGCGCGGCCGACTCCCGCATCAGCTCGCCGGTGACCGAGAACGGTGAGCACGGCGCGACGACGAGCTCGGGGTAGCGCGCAGCTAGCCGCTCCGTCTCGGCGAGCACGTCGTCGGCACTCTCGACGAGCGAGTCCGGAGGCAGGCCGCCGTCGGACTGACCGAGGTCCATCGAGCCCCGCGACGGGATCAGCCGTATCCCGAGCTCGCGTGCCGCCCTCATCTCCGCCTCGATCAGATCGCCGCCCCCGCGCGGGAAGACGTAGTGGTGGTCGAAGACGGTCGTGCAGCCGGACAGCGCGAGCTCCGCGAGGCCGGTCCGCGCGGCCGTGTGCTCGGCTTCCTCGTCGAGTCGCGCCCACACCGGGTAGAGCGCCTTCAGCCACGCGAACAGGTCGGCCTCCTGCGCGCGTGCCCGGGTAAGCGTCTGGTAGAGGTGGTGATGGGTGTTGACGAGGCCCGGCGCGAGCACCGCGCCCCTCAGGTCGATGCGCTCGTCCGCGTCCGGTTCTGCGCCTGCGCCCGTTCCGGCGACCAGCCCCTCCTCGACGAGCACCCAGCCGTCCTGGTGCTCGCCGCCGGCGTCGTCCATCAGCACGACGTGGCCGTTGGCGAAAAGCCGCTTCACGTCTGCAGCGGCACCAGCTCGAAGCGGTCGACGTCGACGAGGCCGTGGTCGGTGATCTTCAGGCTCGGGATCACCGACAGCGCCAGGAACGACATCGTCTGGAAGGGCGACGGCAAGGTGCAGCCGAGCTTCGCCGCGGCTTCGATGCAGCCGCGGCTGGCAGTAACGACCTCGTCGAGCCGCGCCTCGGAGATCAGGCCCGCGATCGGCAGCGGGAGCTCCGCGCGCACGCCGCGGTCCTCGACGACGACCACGCCGCCGCCGATCTCCGTCAGCCTTGCAACCGCGCGCGCCATGTCCTGGTCGTCCAGACCGACTACGACGATGTTGTGTGCGTCGTGCGCGAACGTCGAGGCGAGGGCGCCGCTGCGGAGGCCGAAGCCGCGGACGAGACCGACCGCACGCCGCCCGGTGCCGAGGTGCCGCTCGACGACGGCGATCTTGGCCAGGTCACGCTCCGCGTCGGCGACCGCGTGGCCCTCCACCACCGTCGGCTCCTCGATGAGCTGCTCGGTGACGATCTGGTCCGGAATGACGCCGATCACGCGGGCTGGTCGCGGCCCATCCCACGGAATGGCGAAGTCGCGTGCCGCGACGTGGCGGACGCGCACCGTGTGCTTCACCCACTCGGGCACCTCGACACGCTCGATCTCGCCGACCGGACGCCCACGCTTGAGCACCGTCTCCGGCACGAACGAGTCGAGGTCGCGGAGCAGCAGCACGTCGGCCTGATACCCGGGCGCGACCGCGCCGAGGTGGCGCAGCCCGTGCCACGTCGCCGGGTTCAGCGTGGCGAGCGCCAGTGCGTCTTCGGGCTCCATCCCGGCCGCGACGGCATCGCGCACCATCGAGTTCACGTGCCCGTCCTCGGCGATGTGCTCCGGCTCGCGGTCGTCGGTGCAGAAGGCGATGCGGGCGGTGCCGTACTCATCGACGAGCGGGAGCAGCGCATGCAGGTTCCGCGCCGCCGAGGCCTCGCGGATCAACAGCCACATCCCCGCACGCAGGCGCTCTCGGCCTTCCTCGATCGACGAGGCTTCGTGGTCCGAGTAGATCCCGGCTGCGGCGTAGGCGTTCAGGGTCCGGCCGACCACGCCGGGCGCATGGCCGTCGACATGCTCGGCGCCCGGCAGCACCAGCTTCGCGAGCTCGTGCTCGTCGCCGGAGACGACGCCGGGGAAGTTCATCATCTCCGCGAGGCCGATTACGCGGCGCCGGCGCAGGAGGCCCTCGAGATCGCCGGGGGAAAACGGCCGTCGCGGCGACTCGAACTG